>JAEEGJ010016729.1_pt1 | contig 16757 bp, 10 predicted proteins | sample 8958761 | NCBI WGS metagenome assembly JAEEGJ01 (sample SAMN16246546, study PRJNA631951) | gut metagenome | biome: gut microbiome; feature: rumen; material: RS-attached | host: Bos | place: Iran: Karaj | collected 2018-10 | reverse complement strand
TCTCAATGTTAGATTACTACACCGAACGGTGTGTTACTTGTTAAGTTGATTGAACCGCCGTGCACCGAACGGTACACACGGTGGTGTGAGAGGTCGGCGGCTTATTTGCCGCCTCCTACTCGATTAGGTTTGCCCGACATGGGCGCGATCTAAAGGGGGAAAGTCCACTTGACTACTCGATCAAATTTGTAATATATCTAATGATGCTATTCAATTCTCGGCAGAATCCATTCGCTTCTAATTTAAGAGATAGTTGTTGGTCAACTCCACCAACGTAAAGAAGTCGGGGTAGTCTGCCGCACTTTGATGAAGGACAGATCCTTTTGTTAACAATAGAAAATTGCTAAGCATACACCAATTTTTGAAGTGTGAAATAGTTTGACTTGTGACTTTATATGTTGAAAAATGTACAAAATAGTTGACTAACCACGCGAAATATAGTATAATATTTTTGCCGTTCCTAAAACAAAATAATAGCCATTTTTATGAACATAATATTATTTACATAACAATAATTATCAAGGGAGGAAATATTATGGACGCAATCGAAAACCTTTTAACACGAAGAAGCATCAGAAAATTTAAATCTGACATTCCGCCTAAGGATATCATTGAAAAGATAATCGAGGCAGGTACCTACGCTGCAACAGGCTTGAATCGTCAGTCACCGATAATCGTTGCTGTAACTAACAAGGAGATACGAGACAAGCTTTCTGTTATGAATGCGAAGGTTATCGGTATTGATGGTGATCCTTTCTATAACGCTCCTGTTGTACTTATCGTGCTTGCAGATAAGGATATGTTTACTTATCTTTATGACGGAAGTCTTGTTATGGGAAATCTCATGAATGCTGCTCATGCATATGGTCTTTCAAGTTGTTGGATACATCGTGCAAAGGAAGAGTTTGAGTCAGAAGAGGGCAGAGAGATTCTCAAAAAGCTTGGTATCGATGGTAATTACGAAGGAATAGGACATTGTGTCTTAGGCTATGCAGACTGTGAAGCGCCTGCAGCAGCTCCTAGAAAAGAGAACTACGTATACTGGTGCGAATAAACCATAAAAGCAGGGAAAGCCCCTGCTTTTATTATGGCATTTTACTGGCTATGTGATCGCTATGAGGGTCTATGTAATTAACGTATTATTCGAAAGTAAACTTTCTTACACCGCGGGAAATATGAGTTCCAAGGTCGTTAAATCCGTAATTCAATACATTGTCGTAAACAATATTAAGATAAGCGATGATATTGGTTATTACAATAGTACAGAACTGCAATTGCTGATATCAGTGCTAATATAGATGTAGAAAGGGAAACTTTGTCAAAGATGAGAATAGATTGTTTAACGAAAACAGTTCGTTTGAACAATAAACTAAGAAGTTTGCAAAAGCTCTTTTTGTTATTAATAAGTATTGATTGTGTTAAATATCAGTCTGATATGTATTAAATGATAATAGTGGGTAGCATCATTGCTTTATAAATAAGAAAATAAAACAGGACTGCTGATAGCACTATTGTGCTAAGCAACGTTAGTATTGTCGTGCATGAAATGTTATAAAAAAGCTCGAAATGACAGAGAGTATATAAAAAACAGAGCAAAAACAGAGTGGAAAATGTTAAAAACAGCAAAAAGTGGCTAAAAATAGTTGCCGATAGCAAAAAACGACTTGTCATGTTCACAAAAGCATAATAAAATAAAATTAAGAACCGAGAAAAAGATGGGACTCAAAAGTTTGTTACACTTTTGTGCTTTTTCTTGGTTGAGAAAAGGGAAAAATCACTATTATCTAATATCAGAAAGTGAGGAATGATCAAAATGAGAAAAGGCATCTTGAAGAAGATTGTCGGCGCAGGTACTACTGCCGTGATGATCGCTGCAAGTATTCCTTCTGTTCCCGCTACGGTTGTTTATTCAGCTGATCAGCAGGTAAGAGGAAATATTGGCGGATTTGATTATGAGATGTGGAATCAGAACTATACTGGTCAGGCTTCAATGAACCCCGGTGCAGGTTCTTTCTCCTGTTCCTGGAGCGGAATTGAAAACTTCCTGGCTCGTATGGGCAAGAATTACGACAGCAAAAAGCAGAGGTACAATCAGATTGGTTCTGATATTACTCTTACTTATGATGTCGAGTATACTCCAAGAGGAAATTCTTACATGTGCGTTTATGGATGGACAAGAAATCCTCTTATGGAATACTATATCGTAGAAGGTTGGGGTGACTGGCGTCCACCCGGAGACGGTGCTGAGAGAAAGGGTACAGTAACTCTTGATGGAAACACATACGATATTGCTAAGACAATGCGTTACAACCAGCCTTCTCTTGATGGCACAGCTACTTTCCCACAGTACTGGAGCATTCGCCAGACAAGTGGTTCAAGAAACAATACAACAAACTATATGAAGGGTACTATCCACGTAGGAAAGCACTTTGACGCATGGTCAAAGGCAGGTCTCGATATGTCAGGTACTCTTTATGAGGTATCACTCAACATCGAGGGATATAGATCAAACGGTTCTGCTAACGTTAAGAGCCTCGCTGTATACGAGAATGGTTATAATGGCGGCGGCGGTGGCGGCGGCGGAGAGACCGTTACACCTACAAAAACTGTAGAGCCAGATGAAAATGGTGACTACTTCACAAATACTTTTGAAAATGGTGCAGGCGACTGGACAGGAAGAGGAAGCGCTTCTGTTGATACAAACAGTAAGAATTTCTATGATGGTTCAAAGTCACTCTACGTTTCAGGCAGAGAGAATGAGTGGAATGGATGTGCTATTCCTCTTGATTCAAGTGCATTCGTTCCGGGTGAGACATACAGCTTTAGCGCAGCAGTTCTTCAGAATTCTGGCAACGCTGTAACTCTTCAGATGTCTCTCCAGCAGGGTGACGGAAATGGAGCTTCATATACACAGATAGCTGATTGCTCGGCTAAGAGCGGAGAGTGGACAAAGATTGAGAATACAAAGTTTACTATTCCGTCAAATTCAGGCGATCTTATTCTTTACATTGAGACCCCTGAGAGTTCTGGCGACCTTTGTGACTTCTATGTAGACGCAGTACAGGTATCAAAGTCTGGAAAAGCTTCGTCTGTTGTGACAGGAAAGGGCACAGTAGACAACTCTGGCAGTGAGCAGCAGAACAATAATGAAAACAATGATTATCCGACTTCTACAAATCTTTCAAAGGACAGCACCATAAAGATCATGCCTGTTGGTGACTCTATCACCAATGGTGACGGTGAACAGGGCGGATACAGAAAGTATCTCTACGACGCTCTCAAGAAAATGGGCTATTCTAAAATAGATATGGTAGGTCCAAACGGCAGGGATAGCGCAACAGCAAATGGCATTACCTATGATGACAACCATGCGGGTTTCAGCGGCTATCAGATAAAGGAAGTTCCGAGTTGGGGACAACAGCAGGGCGGTAAGGGTAGTTTGTATAATGAACTTAAGAATAATAGTGCCGTTAAGAAGGCTGATCCGGATATTATTCTCCTTATGATTGGTACAAATGATCTGACAGCCAATCGTTCAATGGATGCATGTGCATCAGACCTGCGGGCTGTTCTGGATTATATGCTTTCTGAGATGAAAGCTGATGGAATTATATTCCTTGCTTCTGTTCCCGAGCACACAGCTTACGGTGGAAATACTCAGGAAATTGCAAGCTACAACAGTACTGTAAAAAAAGTTGCTGAAGAGTATGCTAGTAAGGGCAAGAATGTAAGATTTGCAGATGTTCATGGTTGCCTTGATGGAATGAATGATATCAGTAGCGATCAGCTCCATCCAAATGGTGGTGGCTACAAGAAGATAGGTAACTTCTGGGCAGAAGTGATTGACAATTATGTTTCTTCAACACAGCCAGTTACAACAACGACAACCACTAGTACAACAACTACTACAACAACTACTACCACAACAACTTCTACAACAACTACTACAACCACTACTACAACTACAACTACCACTACCACAACTTCAACTACTTCTTCAGCAACAACCTCAACTACTACAACAGTAACCGAGCCTGTAACAACTACAACAACATCTTCAGAGCCAGAGATTACTAAGTTGGGTGACACCAATTGTGACGGTGAAATTGATATGGCAGACGCTGTTCTCATCATGCAGGCACTGGCAAATCCCAACAAGTACGGTGTAGGCGGTACAGACGAACGTGCTCTTACAAGGCAGGGGCAGGTGAATGCTGATGTTGATACAAGCTCAAAGGGAATTACTTCAAATGATGCTCTTAAGATACAGCAGTTCCTTCTTGGACTAATAAAGAGTTTATAATGCTTTACTAAATAAAAAAGTCGGAATATCACTGTGGATGTTCCGACTTTTTCTTTGTGTTTATAAAGTTTATTGTTTAATGAAGAAATCGCGTGCACCTGCGTTATCTTTGTCATCTCTCCAGATGAAGCCTGTTTCGTTTCCATTTTCAGAGATCCTGATGTAGCCTGTTCCGTCAAGGTAGTCTGTTCCGCTCATCACAGATCCGTCTTCGCCAATGGTAATGGTGCTCTTGCAGCATTTTTCGTAGTTAAGCACCTGTCTGCCATTGAATTCCCCTGTAAAAACCCACTCTTCAGATACAGTATCACTTTTTTTGTGAGTGATATGTACACTATAGAGCTTATCATTCTTGCGGTCGATAGAAAGGGAGTTGTTGCTGTCATTCTTATCGTAGTATAATCCCTCGAAAATATCATCGTTAAGAGAAGCTGTTACGCTTTCAGAATCTTCAGTTGTACTTTCTTCATCAGCAACTGTTGTATTTTCTTCTGTATCTGCTGCTGTGGTCTTTTCTTCGGTTTCGTTTGTTGTTACCTCGGAAGTGGTTTCTTCCTGTGAAGTAGTAGCAGTAGTAGCGGTTGTTTTTTCAGTTGTGCTGTCTTTTGCTGAATCTTTTTTTGCTTCATTGCAGCCACAGAGAAGCATTGTGAGTGCCATTGCAATTATCATTTTTCTTTTCATATTTATCGCTCCTAAATATATTATTTGTTTTCTTCAACAAACAGAAAACAGGTCATAATATCATTTTTATGACCTGTTATAATATAGCATAATCGAAATAAGATTTCAACTAAAATTCGGTCACAGAAAAAAATTCGGCGAATTGACTATTTTAAATCAAACAAGGCAAAAACACATAGATGATGTACATAGATAATTATCTGGCTTACTATATAGAAGAGATATGTATTATTTATATCCGATTATAATAAAAGCCTGTTCATTCTCGTCGTATTCATATGGAATATTATATTTCCTAAGAATCTGCAAAAGTTCATCTTTTTTGTCAAAGCTTTCGACTTCAGGGGGCAATAGAGCTCCTATGTGTCTGTATTGCGTAATTACATGCTTAATTTTTAGCCAATGTAGCTGCGCGAAGCTAATATACCTCAACTCTTCATCACCGTATAGCTCCCAGTACTCATCTGGTGCTTTTTCGTCAAAAATGGTCTTATATTGTATCTCTATATGTTTCATATTCTTATTGAGATCTTCGAAAAGCTCGCACCATTTTGTGTTGTTCATATAAGAAACTAAGCCTTTTTTCTCAACATAGGAAGAGATTCTTTCTTTCATGGTCTTTTTGTTGCTGAATTTGCCGTTTTCAACATCGTCGATTAACCTTTGCATTTTTCTGAATAGCGTATCGTCAGCTTTAGAGAATGTATAGGTTGGGGAAATAAGCTGACCGTCACGAGTAACATAGTACTGCCCAAGATCACGGTTGAATTCAGACATTACAACAGAGAAGTGCAGGTTTCCTTTCCATTCTACATCAAAAACAGTTTTCCAGTAATTTTCGTTCTGCGTGTCTGTGTTGAGAAGCTTTCCGCTTCGGATGTCAAGTACCTTGCGCAAGATATCGTACAGCATATTATCACTTCCTGTTGTCTTTGTTAGGATTTCTATTGAAATATGATACTATTATATCATACTAAAGTTGCAAATTCAACTTATTGAAGTAATTTGTCATAGAGTTAAGCGAAAGGGAAAAATAAAAATATGTGAATTTGCACAGCACAATAATTCATTAAATAAGCATAATTGTACATAAAGCATAATATTTTCAACCTTTTGCGTTATTTTGTGGGTTGTAGTCTGAGCTATTATCGTATACAATAATAGCGGATATTAAAATTTAAGGAGGAATCCATTATGAGAATGAAATTCATCTCGCGAATGACATCTTTTGGATTATCCGCTACTTTAGCTTGTACGGCAGCAAGCTTTCCGGTATTTGATACCGTGGCTGCGGATAGCTCAGACATTATGAACTTTTCAATTGCAGACATCACAATGAAAGATGATTACTGCACGAATGCATTCGATAAGGAGCTAAAATACCTTCTTTCCTTTGACAATGACAGGCTTCTAGCTGGATTTAGAGAAAATGCCGGTCTGAATACTAAAGGTGCAAAACGCTATGGTGGTTGGGAAAATACCAACATAGCGGGACATGCTGTAGGTCACTACCTTACAGCTCTTGCGCAGGCTTATCTCCACCCTGAGCTCAGTGATTCTCAGCGCAAGGAAATAAGCTCGAAGATGTTTACACTTGTGGATGGCCTTCGTGAGTGTCAAAAAAACTCAAAGGGCAAAGCTGGCTTTATATGGGCAGCCTCTCACCCTAACGGAACAGGTGTTGAGGTACAGTTTGACAATGTTGAAGTCGGCAAAGCAAATATCATCAATGAAGCATGGGTACCGTGGTACACTATGCATAAGCTAATTGCCGGAATCGTTGACATCTACAACGCAACGGGTTATGAGCCTGCAAAGGAACTTGGTTCCGGGCTCGGTGACTGGGTATACAATCGCTGCAAAACCTGGAATAATCAAAAGCATAATACTGTGCTTTCCATTGAATACGGTGGAATGAACGACTGCCTCTATGACCTTTACATGATAACTGGCAAGGACGAGCATGCAGTAGCCGCTCACTATTTTGATGAGACCAATTTACATGAGGCTGTATTAAAGGGTGGCGCAAATGTGCTCAACAACAAGCATGCAAACACTACTATACCGAAGTTCATCGGTGCTCTTAAACGTTATATTGCTCTTGATGGCAAAACCGTGAACGGAGAAAAAGTAGATGCTTCACGCTATCTTCAATATGCAGAGGCGTTTTGGGATATGGTAATTAATCATCATACCTACATCACAGGTGGTAACAGCGAATGGGAGCATTTCGGAATGGACGATGTTCTCGACAAGGAACGGACAAACTGCAACTGCGAGACGTGTAATTCTTACAATATGCTCAAGCTCAGTCGTGAACTTTTCAAGATAACCGGCGACAGTAAGTATATGGATTTTTACGAGAATACGTACTATAATTCCATTCTTTCCTCACAGAACCCAGAAACAGGAATGACAACTTATTTCCAGCCTATGGCGACGGGATATTTCAAAGTTTACAGTTCAGCTTTTGACCACTTCTGGTGCTGTACAGGAAGTGGTATGGAAAGCTTTACAAAGCTAGGAGACACCATATATATGCACAGCGATAATGCGCTGTATGTAAATTTGTATCAGAGTTCAATTCTTAACTGGACTGAAAAGAAAATGACAATTACACAGGATAGTTCGCTTCCGGAGTCAGATACGGCTAAATTCACCATTGATGGAAGCGGAGCAATTGATTTCCGTTTCCGCATACCTGACTGGACGGCAGGTAAAATGAAAATCAGTATTGATGGTGAGGCTTACTCCTACAAGACTGTAAACGGATATGCTCAGGTGACTGGTGACTTCAAGACCGGAGATATCATAGAGTTGACTATTCCTGAGGCTGTCAAAGCCTACGCTCTTCCAGATAAGAATTCAGTCTACGGTTTCAAATACGGACCTGTTGTTCTCAGTGCAGAACTAGGAAAGCAGGACATGATGACAAGCTCTACGGGAATGTGGGTAACTATCCCTAAGGATAAGGTGACTCCATCAGAAAATATTCGGATATCAGATGATTTGTCCGTAAGTTCGTTTATGGCGAATATCGGAAATCATCTTGTCAGGGATGGTTCATCCATGAAGTTCACGCTCATGGATACTGACCATACACTCACTTTTTCTCCGCATTATAAGCAGTATCAACAGAGATACGGTATTTACTGGAACTTTCAGAGTGATAACACATCAGTTGAACGGCCTGCCCGCTGTAAAAAGACGGTGATTGATACAGTTCAGCCGGGGTATGGACAGTACGAAAATGACAACCTTCACGATATGCAGGAGGTAAATACTCAGGGAGTTACTGACGATAGTACATACCGTTATGCAAAGAGCGGTGGCTACTTCACATACCGAATGGCAATAGACAAGAATGCGGACTACAATTATCTGACAGTAAAGTTTCGCAAGGCTGATAATAAAAAGACCATACGTATAACTGTAGGTGATGCTATCCTTTACAGCGGAACTCTTAACTACAAGGGCAGTGAGGATGTTTATGACATTAATATCATGATCCCGCCAGAAATAATGGAAAAGTACTCTGAGCACATAACTGCTGACGGAACAGAGTACGATGTTGTTACAGTAGGTTTTTCTTCGATAAACGAAGAGGACTCAGCAAAAGTTTGTGATTTTATCTATATGACAGCGACAAATCCACTCTATCAATATGACAGTAGCATTGCCTACTTTGTTGACTGTGGTGATCATGATGCGTATACTGTAACAGGTTCTGATAAGCTTGGGTATTATAATAGCGTTACCGAGCAGATATATGGATATGATGAAGTAACAGGTGCCGCATGGGGACTTATTGATGACCCAACAGACCAGTATAATGGAAAGTCAAAGAGTAGCGGACTTTACACAGCTAATACGTGGTGTGACGAGTACAATACTGTTGATGGCCGGGACAAGACTTCTACATTCCGTTACACTAAAAATCAGTATGAAAACAATATCGATCGTCGCATTTCATATGCCTTCACGCTGCATCCTGGAAAATATTCTGTTGAGATGTGCTTTAGTGATCCATGGAATTGCTCCACGAATCCTTCTGTTTATACTAATTATGATTCTGATGAATCACAATGCATAATGGAGAACTGTATAACAGACGGAAAGACAGCTTCAAAAGGAGAAATGACTGTTTCTGCAAATGGAACATTACAGCTTGATATTATTTCAGCAGACAAGGCAATAAATGTAAACTACATCATTATCCGAGAGCTTGAAAGTATTCCTCTGCCTACTACAACGACAGCTGTTACAACAACTTCGACCACAACGACCGCGGCTGGAACAGAATTGCAAAAGCCGACAAAACTTGGAGACGCAAACTGTGACAATGCAATAGATATGTCTGATGCTGTATTGATAATGCAGGCTCTTGCAAATCCTAACAAATATGGTTCGGGTGGTTCAGACAAAGGTGCTATTACTCAGCAGGGGTGTATAAATGCAGATGTAGATATTTCAAGCAGGGGACTTACTTCAGGTGACGCTCTCCGCATTCAGGAATATCTTCTTCACAAGATCTCATCATTTGAATAAATAGAATCACTCAGAAAAGCTTCACAGATGTGGAGCTTTTCTTTTCACACACAAGTATTCTAACAAATACAATTATTGTTAAAATTCCAAAATATTTGGTGTGGAAATCATAATATCATTTTATGCATTATCACTTAAAAACAATGCTGAAATTAGTTTTAATGCCGGTTTTAAGCTGAGTTAGATTTTTTTATTTGACAGGCCAAAAACAGGGTGATATACTGAAAATATGAGAAAATCTCATAACTTCATTTTAAGATAGGGAGGAATAATGTATTATGAGAAACATGAAAAAATTTACCAAAATCACAGCAGGTATTATGAGCTTTGCCCTTGCACTGGGCACTGCAGGCTATCTACCCCAAAACAGTTATGGATTTATAAATGCCAATGCTCAGACAATACAACAGTATGTGGATGAGTATGAGTATGAGTTGAAGGATGTCTGTATTATCGGTGTTCTCGATAGGGCCCCATATACCTTGGTTGAAGCTGTTGTAAATGTTAATGGTGAGTATTCAACCTGGTACTCATCACGAGTACTGTATTTAAATGTACAGACTGATTCGGAAGATGCGACATCTCCTAGATTTATAAAAAAAATTGAAAGAAACAAGGCAATGATTAATGAATTGAGCAAAGGTACTATTGTTACTCTCAAAATAAGATGTCCGATAGAATATCAGTCACTCCGTGAAATAGAGGAAGGAGTCGATGAAAACTTCGTGAACAGAGATACTGAATATCTGATTGATGAGATAGTTTATGTTAAATCTCCAAGCATTCATTTCTATGGTGACATAAACGATGACGGAACAGTGGATTCTTTTGATCTCATTGTTTTCAGAAAGTACCTTGCTGATAATTCAGATATGGAACTCACAAACGATATGTTCCTAAACGCTGATATAAATAAGAATGATACGATAGACGCCGACGATCTTGCTAGAGTAACCGATTATCTGCTTGGTGCTGCTGATACTTTCTACGGAAACGCTGATATCGGAAGCGTAAGGCTTGATAATACTGTTGATGTTCTTGCTGATGAAGGAAAGGAAACTGATGAAGCCTTTGCAAAGGCACAGATGCAGTTTGGTGTGGATCTCCTGAAAAAAAGTTTCAATCCACAGAAGAGCGGTGAAGAAAATATACTTCTATCTCCTTTTTCTATTTCATCAGCCTTAGCAATGACTGCAAACGGCGCTGATGGAAAAACGAAAGAGGAAATGGAAAAGGTGCTTGGAAACGGTCTTACTCTTGATGATATAAACGAATATATGGCTTATTACGTTGCAAATCTTCCCGATGAGGAAAAAGAGAAGCTCTGCGTTGCCAACTCTATATGGATGAAGAATGATCCATCATTAGAGGTGAAAAGGGGTTTTCTCGAGGCAAACAAGAAATACTACAATTCTGCTATATATCAAACACCATTTGATAACAGTACGGTAAACGATGTAAATCACTGGGTGGACAAGACTACAAAGGGAATGATACCTACCCTTCTCACTCCTGATTCACTTAACCCGGATGATCTTATGATGCTTATAAATACTTTATATTTTGAAGCTGAATGGAAGAAAATATATACGGGGACCGAAAAAGGAAAATTCACAGATCTTAATGGCAACGTGCATGATATCGAGAGAATGGAAAGCGAAGAGACAATGTACTTTGATCTTGGAGATGCAGACGCTTTCAAGAAGCCCTATGTTAACGATAATTACAGTTTTGTAGGAATACTTCCCAAAGAAAAAGATATTGTTCAGTATATTAATGACCTTGACGGTGAAAAACTTGCAGAGGGTCTCAAAGAATGTGTTGATCCTGATAAAGTTGAGCTTCACGTAATGATACCTAAATTCAAATATAATTATTCTAAGTCCTTAAAGGATATTCTCAGCGATATGGGAATGAGCGAGGCTTTTTCTAAAAAGGCTGACTTTACTAAAATATGTGATTCATTAAATGGACCACTATATATTGATGATGTTTTCCATAAAACAAGGATAGAAGTAACTGAAAAAGGTACAAAGGCAGCTGCTGTTACATATGTTATGATGATGGGGGCTGCTGCACGGCCTCAGAAGGAAAAGGTATATATTGAACTAGACAGACCTTTTGTTTACATGATCGTTGACAAGAACAATGTTCCTGTTTTCATAGGAGCAGCAACTATGCTCGACGAGAATCAAAGGTAAATACTCCATAAGCAAGAATCCTGCGTTGATGCTAAAAACGCAGGATTTTTGCTGTTTTCAGCAATTATTGATATTATTATACTGATTTTAGCAATAGTTTACTTGACTAATTTTCTTTAGTGAATATAATATAATTATATATGGTTTTGACATAGCTAGGAGAGTGGTATTATGAGAGGGATAACTAAAAAAGCCCTTTCCTTTGTCCTTTCAGGAGCTTGTCTGCTGACAGTTCCTGCATATACTTCTTATAATTCATTACCTATGACAGCTGTTGCAATGGATTATGATGAAAAAGGCAGTGTCAACGGATATGATTATGAAATATGGCTGCAAAACGAATTTGGTGATATTACTTATGAGAACACAGAGAATAACGGTTTTACGTTCTTATGGGATGATAATATCGAGAATACTGTGTGCATGAAAGGAAAAGTATTTGAGGAGTCAGTAAAAGCTTCTGATTTTCCGGATTTTTATGTTAGCTATGATGCTGACGTATATTTTAACTATAATAGCTTTTTATCCGTATATGGCTGGATGAAGGATAGCAGAACAGAGTTCAGAATTATAGACGCATGGGGGAGTTGGAGACCGTCAGGTAATTATAATTATATTGCCAAAACCGTGATAGACGGATGCACCTATGAGCTATATGATATAATCCATGATCAATATGGTTGTTTCGATGGTTCGTATGGAAATGAGTATCATGAGATCATTAGTCTTCGTACTTCTTCACAGACAGTATGCAATAAAGGAATGCATCTGAACAATACCATTAACATAAATGAGCATTTCAAGGCATGGGAAGAAGCTGGCTTCGAACTCGGCATCGTTGATAGGATAATGCTTAGTGTTGACGGTTATCGTAGTGGCGGAAATCTCAGCGTAAACTATCTCTATATGGGCGAAGAGCTTCCTGAAATCGATCCTTCACAAATAAAACAGCATATTGAGTATCTGAATGAAAAAGCTGAGTTCTCATATGACAGATATAGCTTGGATTCTGGAGATATAAAGGATGGTTTGTTGGATGGTGAGACGGCCTTTGTGTCGAATCAGGTAGTTATCAGATATGTAGATGAGCTTGAAGATTACATCTCGGGATTCCTTAATGAGAAAGCAGCAAAAGACTTTGCAGCAGATTACGACGAAGACTTTTTTGATGAAAATGTTTTGCTGCTTAATACATTTCATGATTCGTATAATGGGCATATCACTGATTATAAATTGAATAAGCTCTACTATAGCGACGGTAGGCTTAATGTATTATTTACGTCTTTCATTGGAGTGTATTCTCAGCCTAACGGCCTAGATATTCTTAAAATAGAATTATCGAGAAGGGATTATGTAGGTAAAGATATAGTCTGGGAAAGAGCAGAAGAGCTTGAGCCACATATAAAACGTGTGACGGTTATTGATGAGGCTACGGAAGAACTCGTTGATATTTCTGATAATACGCAATTCTCTGAGTTGTTTTCTGATTATTTAGAAGAGCCTTTTGAGTACTGTGAAGGAAATAATCCATATTACCTTTATTATGCTCTCTCATATTCGCCTGAACTATCGTTAAATCCGGGTTATCTCCCTGATGGGTATGTTCTGGCTTTAGATAATCCCAGAGATTGCAGACATTATCCGAATGGATCGGAAGATATAATTTTCAGAGTTAACAAGATTACAAACGGTGACATAAACGAAGATGGAGTTTGCAATATTGCAGATATCGTTGTATTTCAAAAGTGGCTACTTAGTTCAAAAAACGCATATCTTATGAACTGGAAAGCTGCAGACCTTTACACGGACAATAAACTTGATATTTTCGATCTTTGTCTTATGAGAAAAAAGCTACTTGAGCTTGATAATGATTTGGAGATAAACGATGATAATAAAATAGGATTTACCGAATAAAAATTATAAAACCTATTATTATATTTTAAGAATGAGGTGGTTATGATTATGCAAAACAAAATGAGGCACTTTTTATCACTGATTACAGCCTGCGTAGTAACCGCAGTTTCAATTGCTACATTTCCCGCTGATGCAGTTGGAAATATAGACGTTAATGCTGTTGTGACGGAACAAAATGTCGGACTCTCATCAAACGAAAACTTTATCTATCACATTGAAGAACCATGTTCAACTGAAAACTTTGAAGTCAGGCAGCTTGAAGATGACGAAGGAAAGTTTACTTTCGATGTGCACAAGACGTTTTTTACGTTTGATTGTTCATGGGAGAATACATTGCTTGTCGATTTTGAGGCTGGACTTCACAATGAAGCCGATCTTGACGAGCTGAAACGTTATTGTCTTAACTATACCGCTTCTGCTGAAACTGAAGGAGGATATATCTTCCAGGCACGCCTTACAGGAGAACTTAAACAAGGGGGTATGGCTGAAATATATATTGCAGAATCCTATTCAGACATGGATATTCCTACCGACAACAAAATAAATAGTATAACTGTAAACGACGCTGATTATGATGTTTATTATTTCACACCTGACCAGAATACCGACGCAAGCTTTCTTATCGTGCGAAAGCAAAGCATTGATCTTTCAAAACAGATAAGTGGAACTATAGATATAAAGGGAATTTGCGAGCAGCTGGATATTCATAAAATAACCGGTACAAAGCTTTGCGTAAGAGCGCTTGGTCCAAATGGCACTTTCAAAATTTCGAAGAATAATATAGTAGCCATAGACAATCCAATAATAATGAACGTACCAAACTGCGACAACAACAATGAATATGTTTATTATGATGGGCTAAGGTACAGCTTCTGGCAGCTTGACGATTATTCAAACGGTGAAATGACAGTAAATGGAGATGGAAAAGCTGTCTGCGTGTACGATAATACGAGCGAATATTCAGATTGCCTGTTCAGAAAAGGTTTTTTGGACGAAAACATTCTTAATGATCCGAATGCCTTGAAAGGTAGAGAATATGACAAGGTTAATATCAGCTATGAAACAACTATAAAGGCAAAGGATAACTATGCTGTTGGAGTTTATGGCTGGACTCACAATCAAAATGCCGAATTTTATGTAGTTCAATTTAGAAATTCCGATGATTTTATTGCAAATAAAGAGTATGTTGATACAGTTGAGATAGATGGAGTTAAATATGACCTGTATAAGGGATACGCCGTCCCATTGGCTTTTGATGCTCCTACTGTATATCAGTATTGGAGTGTGTCGCAGCTTAAGTTAGAGGATAAAGAAAATGAAGCTGTAGGAGAAGTTGATCTTCTAAAACATTTCGAAGTATGGGAAAAAGCAGGTTTCTATCTTGGCAAGTTATATCAGGTAACTTCCTTTGCAGAGGTATTCGGTGAGGGGGCTGGTGAGATTATTCTTGGTAATGTCGATATCGATATAGAGTCACCGAATGATAAGGAGAATGTTCTGTTAGGTGGAAAAGGAATGGTCAAATATGAAAGAGATGGCTATTCTTACAGTGCTCAATATGGCGTATCACAAAGCATTCTGAAAAAAGATGATACTATCGTTTTTAATTACGACAGTGAAAATCTTTCTTCTGATTACATCAGTAAAGTGAAAACAATAGATAATAATACTACTATTAATCTTGAGAAAAAAGATAATGTATGCATTGGTTATAATGCTGATGTCAGCACTGAGTGTGATTATTTCATTACTGGTCATGCATGGATGAAAAAAGTGGGTGATTACAAGAATATCCATTTGCAGGTAATTGACTGTGCTAGTACACCCTATGTTCTAAGCCAGGTTAAGAAAATAGGGGAAACTAAAATAGATGAAAAATGGTATGATTTGTATGTGAAGATGAATCATATTCTGCCTCATACTATTCATGGAGACGATTATGTAGACGAATACTATAGCATATGCAGGAACAGTGACAAAAACCATACCAATGTGTACGGCTATATAGACTTAGCCGCTCATGCGAAGGCATTTAAAGAAGCAGGGTATGATTTGGGATTTGTACGTCAAGCATCACTGGATATTGATATGACAGGCCGTGGCAAGGGCATTTTATCGCTTCGTTTTAGCAAAATAGATGTGACTGAAGCCAAGCCTGAAACATTTATTGAGGATGATGTCGAGCTGTACAAGAGCTTCCTTCTTGGCGAGGAATGTGAATTCGGCGACAGAGATTTCGACATAAATAATGACGGAAAATGGGATGTTTATGATCTTATTGAGCTGAGAAAAGCTGTTTCAGCCAAAATAGCTGAATAAAGGTACAGTTTTGTAAGTACACAAAATAACAGTTAAGCCCCGATTCGTTTCGGGGCTATATTTATGATTTTTATGTAAAATGTTATTATTAATTCTGTTCAGAACAGTTTTTAAATCAGCTAAATATTGACAATTACATTTCGCGAAAAAAGTGCTTGACTATTCTGGAAAATTGTGAGATAATAAATTGTATATGATTTTCATGAAAGAGAGTTGTAATATGAAAAAGATTATTTTAACATTTTTACTTTCGATGGTGCCTATTTTTGAGCTGAGAGGAGCTATCCCAGTAGGCGTTAGCATGGGCGTTAAGTGGTATTATGCGGTTATCATATGCCTTATTGGTAATATGATACCTGTTCCGTTTATATTCTTCTTTGCAAGAAAAATACTGGAGTGGGGTTCGGACAAGCCGGTTATTGGAGGTTTCTTTTCATGGTGCCTGAAAAAAGGACATCATGGTGGAGAAAAGCTCAAGGAAAAGGCAGGAAAGGGGATGTTTTGGGCACTCCTGCTTTTCGTGGGTATACCGCTTCCAGGTACAGGTGCATGGACGGGTACTCTTGCTGCAAGTCTACTTGATCTTGATTTCAAGAAGAGCATTCTTGCAGTATCTCTTGGAGTAGTTCTTGCTGCTATTATTATTACTGCGGCAACTCTTCTCGGTGTTAGCGCATTTAGCGCAATTAAATGAAATACATTTTCTAAAACTTTATTCAATTTGTTTTTATTTCTATCGGTGCCGCAGTTTTATGCTGCGGTATTTTTTTTATTTAGATAACTTCCGG
>JAEEGJ010016728.1_pt1 | contig 16758 bp, 12 predicted proteins | sample 8958761 | NCBI WGS metagenome assembly JAEEGJ01 (sample SAMN16246546, study PRJNA631951) | gut metagenome | biome: gut microbiome; feature: rumen; material: RS-attached | host: Bos | place: Iran: Karaj | collected 2018-10 | reverse complement strand
GGAAAGAAGATAGTCATAGCCCTCACGGCCACTTTGCTGGCCGCAATGGCCCTCTCCGTCACAGCGGAGGGTCAGATACGTGGCGGAAAGTTATTCAAGAACCGGTACAAGAAAGAGAACGAGGAACTACGGTTCCAGATAGACTCGCTCAAAAAGGAGATGGAGCAGCTCAGGCAGGACAATCTCCTCAAGGACAGTCTCACGAAGGAGATGCTCAGCATCTATGAGGAGAATGAGGACAAAAGCGCAGCGGGCCTGAATCCCGAAGATTATAGCCCAGAGCTTACCGACAGCCTCCTGAATATCTGGTACTTGCACCGCCAAATCCAAAGCGACAGGATTGACGAGGACTACGATATGGACTCTGTGCATTTCACATCCAATGTCTCAGACGCGATCCTGAAAGAGAGGCTGGAGGGCATGAACTCCTTTATCACCCTCCCCTATAATGAGACGGTCCGCAATTACATGGTCCTTTATACGGAGAAGATGCCCACGAAGATGGGCAACATCCTGGGACTATGCCAGTACTACATGCCGATTTTCGAGGAGACCTTCAGCAAATACGACCTTCCGGACGAGCTAAAGTATGTGGCAATCATCGAGTCGGCCCTCAATCCGGTCGCGGTCTCAAGAGCCGGGGCGAAAGGAATGTGGCAGTTCATGACCAAGACAGCCAAGAGTTATGGCCTGGAAATCAATTCGTTCGTGGATGAGAGGCTGGATCCTTTCAAGTCATCGGACGCCGCGGCCAGATACCTTAAAGACTCTTTCCGCCTGTTCGGAGACTGGAACCTGGCAATCTCATCCTATAATTGCGGTCCCGGTAATGTCAACAAAGCTATCCGGAGAAGTGGAGACAGGGCTTTCTGGTCGGTTTACGACTATCTTCCCAGAGAGACCAGGGGCTATGTTCCCGCCTTCGTCGGAGCGATGTATGCCCTGAAATACAGCAAGGAATACGGCCTCACGCCCAGCAACGTTCAGATGCCGGTCCAGGTGGACACTTTCGAGATCCACAAGAATCTCCATTTTGAGCAGATCAGCGACCTTGTTGGAATATCCGTTGAAGAGCTCGAGAACCTCAACCCCCAGTATATCAAGGATGTGATTCCCGGCAACAGCGGCACCTACATCCTGCGTCTGCCTTTCAACTATTCCAGCGCTTTCATCGCCAATGAGGATTCTTTGTACAGACACAGGGCGGACGAGCTTCTGAACCCACAGACCCTTGTCAGCACCAAGCCGGTAACGCAAACTTCTTCCGGCAAGGCTTCTTCGTCTTCCAACCGTGTCTCTTACAAGGTACGCAGCGGAGATAATCTTGGGAAAATTGCTGCGAAATACCATGTGAGCGTGAACCAGATAAAAAGCTGGAACCACCTCAAGTCCAATACGATACGTATAGGGCAGACGTTGTACATATACTCTTCCGGTGGCCCCGCGCCGGCGTCTTCTTCATCCGCCTCCACAACAAAGCCGAAGAGCGGAACCACCTCCGGCTCAACAGCTTCATCATCCGGCCAGGTTAGAACCTACAAAGTAAAGCAAGGAGACAGCCTCTACAAGATCGCTAAGATCTACGGCACCACCGCTGACAAGCTGATGAAATACAACGGGATAGGAAGCAACCTCAGAATCGGGCAGATCATTAAGATCCCTCCGAAATAGAATCAGAAGGAAGTCACGGCCTGAAGTTTCACCTCGCCAGATGGAGGCTTAGGCTCTCTCATAAAAGGATACCTTACAACGGAAGCCCTGAAGTAAATCTTCAGGGTCCCTTTTTTCCCCATCCGGAACTTGCCTCCACCCACTGCAGCGACTGAGTAACCTCTTCCGTAATAAGCTGGCACTGTGAAGTTTCCGGGAGCATCCCGCTCATAAGAGTAGATCCTGTCGTCCCAATTGTCCACTATGAACAAGGTTCCCCTCAGATAGGCTGAGAATCTGTCTGTTTTACGCCCGAGTTCCAAATATGAGAGGCCGGCAAGTGAACGGCACAAGAGACCTTCCATCCTGGCCCGGGCCTTCCATGCTTCTCCATCCGACTCCCCATATCTGGAGGATATTCCCGCTGAAGAATAGTCCAGGTCAAGCCGGGCGCCTGTCTTATAGACCAGGTATTCCTCATACGGCCTTATCCTTTCGGTCATTCTCAATGAGAGGACAGTTTTGTCTCCGATTTGAGCAGGCACTTTCAAGAGTAGCTTGCACTGCTTCTTTGACTTGTCGTCTTCCTTGAAAGCGAGATCGGCGGTGAAATAAGCCCCATATCTCTCAATCCCAAGCGCCACTCCCCTCTCATCCGAGGTTTTTGTCCAACTCCGCACAGCACCCGCTAAAGAACTGTCAAATGTCTTGGGATACAATCTTGCGACCGTGTTGAGCCTCCACCCTTCCCCCAACAGTGCTGAAGCGCCCGCCACCGAGGCAAGCGAGTGAGAATAAGCGTCGAAGGTGGTTTCCCCAAATACATCAACCCCATACAGATTATATCGGTAATCCGCTGATACTTTGCCTTTTACGCCTGATCGCCATGCGGTCAGAGCCGCCTGGCCATTCTTCCCGAACCATCCTATCGAAGCTCCTCCTAGTGTGGTCACAGGAGTTTTTCTATCGCCTTCCATTTGTCCTCTGAGACCTGGGAAAGAAATGAACGTGGTCAGCATCAGGCGGCCCGCCTGGAAATCTGCCGCTGCTCCCCTATGGCTGCCTATTCCAGACCACGACCAAGTTGGTGACAAGCCCGTTGGCCGCCGGGAGAATGATGACGAAGTTGAGAAGCCTGTCAGAGACATTCCGCTCCAAAGTGACAGTCCCTGACCCATCCTAAGGTTATAGTCCCCGAGTACGGCTTTGCCAAGGTACCTTTTCCCATAGAAAGTGACCCCTCCGGACCAACTTGAAGGAGACCTCGCAGCGGCTGAGACCACAATTCTCTCCCCAAACGATGCCCGATATTTCGCCCCGTAATTGATCGACTTTCTTTTGACCGAGACACGGGCGGTAGCCTCATGGCGTATTCCCAAAGAGTCTCCCGCCGGCTTTCCAGGCTCAGAACGGCTAACGAGGGACAAAAAGGGCTTTATTCTCTTCACGAATTCTGGCGAAAAGCCTTCAATAGTAGCTAGTTCCGAGAAAGACAGCACATCCCCATAACGGGATCTGTAGTCATTGAGACTTGCCACCTGGTACTGGCTCAAAAGTCCGCTCGAAACAAGCCTGGAACGGCTGGCCAGGTTGATAGGCAAGGGATGGGAGAGATAGTGGTGAAACCGCTCAAGTTCCTGCTCATCAAGATCTTCCTCGCTCGAAGCGCCGGACAGCATCAAGATGGAACCCATATTCTCCTCGTTCTGTGCGGGAACAAGAACAGGAACGCAAGTCAGCAAGACTGGTAGCAGGAAAGGCAAACTCAAAAGGGACTTGAAGTTTCTCATGTCAGGAGGTCATTATACGCGAATTTACCAATGCCGGAATGAATTATCACGGAATGATAAAAAAGGTGCATCGTTTATTTCGGTTTTTTATAATGATTGGCTATTTTTGTGTTGTCCTAAAAAATATATTTATGAGCAACATCAGACTTCACGACAAATCTTTCAAGCCTTTTATCAATTATGACGAGATCGAGAGCGCTATCGACAAGGTGGCTGCCCAGATAACCGCCGATTACAAGGACAGCCAAGATGTCCCGGTGCTCCTCTGCGTGTTGAACGGTTCCATCCTGTTCACAGCGGAGCTGATGAAACGTCTCACTTTCAAGTGCGAGATAGTTTGTGTGAAGCTTTCCTCATATGTCGGCACCAAATCTACCGGCGAGGTCAGGGACATCATCGGAATGACGGGAGATGTCAAGGGCAAGAGAGTCATAATTGTCGAAGACATAATTGATTCCGGCAGGACAATCGCCAATCTGACCCAAATGATGGAGGCTAATGGAGCAACCGAGACGAAGATCTGCACGATGCTTCTGAAGCCTGGCTGCTACAAGCTGGACAAGAAAATCGATTATGTCGCAATGGAGATTCCCGATGATTTCATAGTGGGCTTCGGCCTTGACTATGACGGTCTCGGAAGGAACATCAAGGATATTTATGTATTGGACGAGAATATGAAATACTACATTCTTTTCGGCCCTCCGGGTGCGGGCAAAGGCACCCAGGCCGCCTCTATGGCGGAAAGGTTCAACCTATGCCACATCTCCACCGGAGATCTTCTCAGGGGCGAGATGGCCAAGGGCACCGAGCTCGGGCTCAAGGCCAAGGCTCTCATTGAGGCTGGCGAGTTGGTTCCCGACGAGATTGTCGAGGGTATGATTGAGAACAAGTTCGACTCGGTCCAGGGTTATGCCGGATTCCTGCTCGACGGATTCCCTCGCACGACCGCCCAGGCGGAGGCTCTTGATGCGATGCTCGCCAAAAGGGACACCAAGGTGACCGGAGTTGTCTCCTTGATGATTCCCGATGAGATGATTAAGGAAAGGATACGCCATAGAGCCGCGATTGAAGGACGCGCGGACGACGCTTCCGATGAGACAATCGCCAATAGGATCAAGACATACCATCAGAAGACTGAGCCTCTTGTGGATTACTACAAGAGCTCCGGCGCCTACAATGAGATTGACGGCACAGGCACTATCGAGGAGGTCCGGGAGAGGATCAACTCACTGATGGAGACTCTATAAACCATTAATATTCAACACATATGACCAGACGCTTCCGGGCAGCCCTGCTGACCTTGTTTTTGTGCTTATCGCCAGCGGCAGCCCAGGAGCCGCTAAGGGAGATGATTAACCGCGGACTTGACCGCGCCAAGACACAATCTCTCATCCTGGCCCGTAACCTTCGCGACTCGAAGGACGCTCTCCCCCGCACGTGGGAGAATGGGGAATTGAAAACGACAGGCTATTCCGGATGGATCTCAGGCTTCTTCCCCGGAGTCTTATGGATGATGTATGAAGAGACCGGCGACAACCTGTATCGGGAATATGCTGAGTTGTTCACCGCCAGGATTGAGCCTGCCAAGAAGATGACCAGCACCCATGACCTCGGTTTCATGCTGATGTCGAGTTTCGGCCAGGGTTACCGTCTTACGGGCAATCCGCACTACCTCGAAGTGATCCATGAGGGCACAGACAGCCTGCTGACTCGCTGGAATCCTTCTCTCGGAGTCATGAAGTCTTGGAACGAGAACGCCAGATGGAAGTTCCCCGTCATCATCGACAACATGATGAACCTGGAGATGCTCTGCTTCTGCAGCCACACATTCGGGGACAGGCATTATGAGGACATCGCGGTCACCCACTCCAAGACCACCATAAAGAATCACTTCCGTGATGACGCCTCGACCTGGCATGTGGTCTCTTACGATCCGGAGACCAAAGTTCCCCACACCAAGAACACCGCCCAGGGGTATTCAGATGACAGTGCCTGGGCAAGAGGACAGTCCTGGGGACTCTACGGTTACACGATGATGTACCGGGAGACCCTCGATCCGGCTTTCTTGGAGCAAGCCCGCAAGATAGCCCGTTTCCTGAAGAATCACCCCAACCTTCCAGCCGACAAGATCCCTTGTTGGGACTACAACGCCCCGGGAGCCCCCAACACCCAAAGGGACGCTTCCGCCGGAGCGATAATGGCTTCAGCGTTGATAGAACTGAGCCAACTTGATCCCGGCCCGGAGTCCGCGGAATGGCTTGATCTCGCGATCCAGCAGCTTAGGACCTTGAGTTCTCCTGAATATCTGGCAGCTCCCGGTGAGCAAGGTGGCTTCATACTCAAACACAGCGTCGGAAGCCTTCCGGGCAAAGCCGAGGTCGATGTTCCCCTGACCTATGCCGACTACTATTATATCGAAGCTCTCCAACGCCTTAAGAAACTGCTTGAGCGTCCGGACGGGGCCGCCGACAGGAAAATATGGGTTGAGACTTTGACCAAGATCGCCGAACCTGTCTTGACAAACCTAGCGGAGGGGACATTAAGAAGGAATATGCCCTATGAGACCAGGAACACACAACCTGGCCATCAGGACGTGTCGTACTTGGAAGCTGTCGGCAGGACCATCTGCGGCATTGCCCCATGGCTTGAGCTCGGACCTGACAGCAGCGAGGAAGGACAGTTGAGGGAGCGGTTTATTGAATTGACTGTCAAAGGGTTGAAGAACGCCGTTGATCCCGCGTCTCCCGACTATCTGACTTTCGGAGGCAAGTCCGGAGCCCAGGCTCTCGTCGATGCCGCCTTCCTGGCGGAAGGGGTGCTCAGAGCTCCTACCCAAATCTGGAAACGGCTTGACAAAAAGACCCAAAAACGGCTTGTGACAGAATGGAAGCGTTCAAGGGAGATCTCCCCTGGGGAGAACAACTGGCTCCTCTTCGCCTCGACAGTGGAGGCCGCCCTTCTGGAATTCGCCGGGGAATATGACAAAGGCAGGCTCATGTACGGAGTGAAGCGATTCAGGGACGACTGGTACAAGGGAGACGCATGGTATGGCGACGGCAAAGACCTTCATCTTGACTACTACAACAGCCTCGTCATCCACCCGATGTTCACGGAAGTTCTGAAAGTCATGGATAAGCATGGTATCGAGGGAGCTGACTTCCTGCCTGTTCAGGAAAAGCGGCTGGGAAGGTATGCCGCCGAACTGGAGAGGATGATTTCCCCTGAAGGCACTTATCCGGTTATCGGCCGCTCGATCGCCTATCGTTTCGGCTCTTTCCATGCGCTCGCTGACGCCGCATGGCTCCATCTGCTCCCCGCAAGCCTGAGCCCGGCACAAGTTCGTTCCGCATTGACAGCAGTGATCTCAAGACAAATCGACGCCCCTGGAACATTTGACAGAAATGGCTGGCTAAGAGTCGGTTACGCTGGCAACCAGATCCAAATGGGAGAAACCTACATCAACACTGGCAGTGTCTATCTTTGCACAGCCGTATTCCTTCCTCTGGGTCTTCCGGCCAGCGATCCATTTTGGGCCGCTCCCGGCCGCGATTGGACCTCACGCAAGGCTTGGGACGGTGTCGATGTAGGCCTCGACCACAGCATCTAGCATGCGGAAGGAGGCATTCATACCAGGGTTTGATTGGGTCAGGATTTTCGGGTCCATCATAATCGCCATGATTCACTTTGGCTTCTTCTCTGGTTTTCATGATAGCCACACGGATGCTTACAGAATGCTGGGGGTGCTGGTGCCCACATTCTTTCTGATGTCCGGACACCTGCGTTCCAGGGACTCCTCCAAAGAGAAAGTCTTTAAGCAAGTCTTAAAGTACGGAATACTCTATCTCATAGTTGACTATATAGGCGTCTTCCTTATTCAATTCGATGATTATCAGCGTTGTGGTCAATTTGACTTCACCGGGCTGTTCATCAATTTTCTGAAAGGATTTGTATGCAACAACTGGTACATGTACCATCTCTGGTTCATCCCCGCATTGCTGTACCCGTTGCTACTCAACGCCTTTCTCAACCATAAATCCAGGAGAGTGGTTATCACCATCGCGGCTGTCCTGTGGATCTTGGTTGAAGTGATTGGACAAGGGTGCATATTATCCATGATCCAGCGGTTTTATATGGCATTTCCTCTGTTGAACAAGGTTTTCTTCGTTTCGGAGACGCTCAGTGTGATTCGGATGTATGTGACTGGTTTCCTGTTTACTACTTTAGGGTTCGAGATATGCGACATGAAGGTCAAGCTGATCTATCCCATTATCGCCGTCATCATTCTTCTTCCACTTGAGTTGTACGCCGGTATCATCGGATTAGCGTTTATTCTTCTCTCGGTAATGTTCTTCTTATTAATAAAAAAGCTGCCCGGGATGTTCTTGCTGCCGTACCACAGTGAAATCTCTCTCTTCTCCTGCATCATGTATTTTTTCCATCCTCTTGGAGGAAGGCTGATTTCAGCGTATATCACCACTGATAAACTAGGTATCTTAATTATATTTACTGTATTCAGCTTAACTGTCACGGCTGCTTACGCTTATCTCATCCGAAAGAAAGCCCGGAAACCAAGTATCGCATAAAGGGAACAGGACATGGATTTTAACAAAAGCATAAAATCGATTCCGGACAACTTTGTCATCGCCATTTTCCCTGAGGAAGGAATCTCTGTGACAGGCTCTGACTTGCGTCGCTACAGCGGGATTTGCGCATCCTCGCTGCAAAAGAACGGACACAAGAGAATCGGCATCAAAATGGGGAATTCCCCGGAATTCCTATACCTTCTCTCAGGTGCGTTGAGAGCGGGTGTAAAAGTAACGATTATCAATGTTTTCGAGGATTTCAAGGCCGACTATCCCACGTTCAACAGGGAATCAGCCGCTGAAATCATCAATAGCGCAGACGATACTCCCTCTTTTCAGGAATACAGCTGGGGAACAGAGGAACCGATGATCGCGATTAACACCTCCGGGACTGGAGGGGAAAAGAAGCTTGTTGAGAAATGTATCTGGAACTTCTTGGGAGGCAACGGAATAAACCCTTTTCTACGACTCATCTTAAGAGCATTCGGGATAAGAGTCTATAATTGCTCCCCTTGGTATCACAACACTGGGATCGCATTGTTGTTGCTGTCTCTGGCCGGGGTGTTAGTTACTCAGATAACAGCAGAGCGCTACAAGCCGGAGAGAATGCGGCAGAACATAAACACAATACTCCCCAACGCAATCATAACTACACCTACGATGCTTTTGAGAAGTGTGAAATGTGGTAAAATGGCTTTGCCCGCATATATTATTTGCACTGGAGAGCCCCTGTCCGAAACAACAATCAATTGCCTGGAAGAAAATGGCGGAGGACAGCTTTTATACAATGCCTACGGAACGACTGAGACCGCCACAATCTCACATCTGGTTTATCTCTTCGGAAGTGCCACGCTTTCTAGCAAGGCTATCGCAACCATTCTCCATATCACTGGCTTTGGAGGCCCAGTATTCAATAAACAGACGTCTAAACCATTTTGTGTCGGCAGTTTAGCAAAAAAGGTGGAAGTCAAAATCATCAAAGACGGTAAAGAAGCGAAAGACGGTATCCCAGGACAGATCCATGTCAGGACAAAGACGATGATCGATCAATGGAAAGATGGTTTCTTGAATACCGGCGATTTGGGGTTCTATAAAGAAGGACTCTTATATATTTGTGGTAGAAGTTTGAATGTTATCAACCGGGGCGGTGAGAAGATAATTCCCGCCGATATAGAGCGAGTTATCGAGAATATGGAAAATGTCAAATCCTGTGTTGTGTTCGGAATCCCTTCCGAGACTCATGGAGAGGACATTTGCGCAGCCATCGAGAGTGACAACGGGGCTGAGGTTGTCAAAGCCTCTGATCTTGAACTCTTGCTTCCTAAACACATGATCCCTCGATACTTCATATTCCTTGATAGTTTCCCCGTGACCGAGTCTGGGAAAGTCAACCTTTCCATTCTTAAATCCCTGGCAGAAACCCGCTTATCCCAATCGTAGGGTTTTTTGAGAAAATGCGTACCTTTGCGCTTTAATAACTACCAGCAATTATGCCTGACTCGAACTTCATAGACTACGTGAAGATCTTCTGCGCCTCGGGACATGGAGGCGCCGGATCGATGCACCTTCACAGGGCGAAATTTATTCCTAAAGGTGGGCCGGATGGCGGAGACGGTGGCCGCGGAGGACATATCATCCTCCGGACCAATCCTCAGTTCTGGACACTGATCCATCTTAAGTACCGCAAACATGTCAAAGCGGAAAATGGGGCCCATGGTGAAGGAGGGCTTCGCAAAGGCAAGAACGGGGAGGACATAATCCTGGAGGTTCCCGTCGGCACTGTCGTCAAAGACGCTGAGACTGAGGAGGTTCTTTTCGAGATGGTCGAGCCTGACGAGGAAAGGATCCTCTGCAAGGGAGGACGAGGCGGACTTGGGAATAACAATTTCAAGTCAGCGACCAATCAGACGCCCAGATATGCCCAGCCAGGCGAGGACGGGGAAGAAGGATGGTTCATCCTCGAGCTGAAACTTCTCGCGGACGTGGGTTTGGTGGGATTTCCCAATGCCGGCAAATCCACCCTCTTAGCAGCCGTCACCGCGGCGAAACCGAAGATCGCAAATTACGCGTTCACCACCCTGGAACCGAATCTCGGGATCGTCAAGTACTATGACGACCAGTCTTTCGTGATCGCCGACATTCCGGGGATAATTGAAGGCGCTCATGAAGGCAAGGGAATAGGGATCAGGTTCTTGAGGCACATCGAGAGGAATTCGGTGCTGCTGTTCATGATTTCCGCTGAAGAGGATGACATAGCTGCCAGTTACCGGACCCTCCTTAACGAGCTTGAGGAATACAACCCCGAACTCCTTGATAAAGAGCGGGTTCTGGCTATCACTAAATGTGACCTCATCGACAAGAAGATAGAATCCGAGATTGAGCCTACCCTTCCCGAGGGCATACCTCACATATTCATTTCATCCATCTCTGGAGAAGGCCTGAAAGAGCTCAAGGACATGCTATGGTCAGCGCTTCAGTCATAGACTCTCTCCACAGGGTGGACCAGGAGTTGACACTATCTGTCAACAGCTTGAGCGCCCCTTGGAGCGACGGGTTCTGGACTATGATGTCGGATATCAAGTTCTGGATCCCGGCCTATGTGCTATGCGCTTTCTTTCTCTTCAGACATCTGGGCTGGAAAAAGGCTCTTTTCGTTCTGGCCTCTGCCGCTCTGGCATTCGCCCTATGCGACCAGGTATCGAATCTCGTGAAGCATTCCGTCTCAAGGCTACGGCCATGCTATTCTTTCCCCATGCTAGATGGAGGACTGAATGTTCTTGAGAAAAGAGGCGGGTTCTTTGGTTTCTTCTCGGCACACGCGGCCAATGCGTTCGCTTTCGCAACCTGCATGATACTAGGTTTCTCCAATGATAAGTCCCACTCCTACAGTGCCTTCAATGCCTGCGCATTGATTTGGGCGACCTTGGTCTCTATCAGCAGGGTATTTGTCGGGAAGCATTATCTTGGTGATATTCTAGTCGGGACATTTGTAGGAATAACAATAGGCTACCTCATCGGCAGCCTATCCAATTACCTTATACGGAAATATCTCGACAGAGTCCCCTCGCCTACAGCTCAGGCAGAGCCTTCTCCATCTGAATCCCTCTAGATCCCTTGACAAGGATCGTCATTCCGCTGACAGGGTTAGCCTTGAGCCATGCTGTGAGATCCTCTGAAGACGCAAACCACTTGACGCTATCTGAATGACGGACGGCAAGAGCTTTAGCGAACTCCTCACCTACCAGACAGACCAGGTCAAGGCCCATTGACAAGACCTGATTCAACACTTTAAGGTGCTCAGTCTGAGACTCTTCCCCCAACTCTCTCATATCCCCGAGCAGGGCCCCTTTCCGCTCCGCCTTCACAAGGACCAGATTGTCCAGAGCGGCAGCCATGCTGCTCGGATTGGCGTTGTAGGCGTCCTGGATAAGGACATTTCTCTCGGTCTTCTCCATCTGGGAACGGTTGTTCTTGGGAATATAAGTTGAGACAGCGTCTATCGCTTCCTCCAGGGACACACCGAAATGAAGACCTACCGCGATAGCAGCCACCACATTGGTGGCGTTGTAGGCTCCCGCAAGATGGGTCTCTACCAACAATCCTCCGGGCATCTTCATTCTCAAGTAAGGGTGATCTGAGCTTGATGGAAGGACTTTGGCCTTGAACAGGCTTAGGCCGTAGCGAATCACCGGCCCTTCGACTCCTTCGACAGGCTCAGGAACCAAAGGAACAGCAGGAACAGCAGGAATAGCAGGAACTGTAAAGGACCAACGGTCAGCGGCCATAGCAGCGAGGTCTGGGTCGTCAGTGTTGACGAAGGCCGTGCCACCGTGAGCGGCGAGGTAGTCATAAAGCTGACCTTTAGCCCTTTTCACACCTTCAAAACTACCGAAACCCAACAGATGAGCCCTGCCGACATTGGTAATAAGGCCATAGTCAGGCTCGCTGACTTTAACCAGTTTGGCGATATCGTCAGGATGATTCGCTCCCATCTCTATGACCGCAAGCTGCGTGGCATCATTGATGGACAGCAAAGACAATGGAACACCGATGTCGTTATTGAGGTTGCCTTTAGTGGCCGTCACATTGTATTTGACAGATAACACCCTGGTTATCAGCTCTTTCGTTGTGGTCTTCCCGTTTGTTCCGGTAAGGCCGATAACAGTGAGCCTACGCCCGTCCACAAAGGTGTTCTCACGATGGTGGCGGGCTAAAGCCTGGAGAGCCTCGAGGGTGTCCGGCACAGAGATAACACGCTCATCACCAGAAGAAGCGGCCACTGAGTCCTCATTGACGACGGCATACTTCGCACCCAGCTCAAGAGCCTTGAGGGCATATTCATTGCCATCAAAATTCTCCCCCTTGAGGCCGAAGAACATCTCCCCGCCAGCAATCGCACGGCTGTCAGTCGTGACAGAGGAACACTCCTTAAATAAAGAATAAAGTCTCTGTATGTCAATCATTTCAAGAAAACTCTACTTACTGCCGGTGCTTCCCCAGCCACCGGCTCCCCTATCAGTCTCAGAGAGGACCTCAACATCCTCCCATTCGACCCTCTCATGCTTGGCTACAACCATCTGGGCGATCCTCTCCCCGGGAACCAGCTCGAAAGGCTCACGGGAAAGGTTGACCAGAGAAGTCCTCAATTCGCCCCTGAAATCGGCATCAACAGTGCCGGGGGAATTGATCACGGTTATCCCCTTCTTGGTGGCCAGCCCGCTGCGAGGACGGATCTGGGCCTCGTATCCTACCGGCAACTCAATGAATATGCCCGTAGGGACGAGAACTCTCTCAAGGGGCTGAATGATAATAGGTTCCTTGATGTCGGCCCTAAGATCCATCCCTGCCGAGCCTTCAGTGGCATAGAAGGGATCAGGCCACTGGCTCTTATTAACTATCTTAACCTTCAACATTTTCAACAGCTTTCTCCTTATCAGGGATAATGAGGTTGAGGATGACACCGACTATCGAAGCGAGACCGATTCCAGCAAGGGAGAACTTGCCGAAACTGATGACGGCTCCTCCGATTCCGATCGTGAGGATGATAGAGGCGATGATCAAGTTGCGGGTCTTGTTCATGTCAACCTTAGCCTTGATCAAGTTATTGATTCCCACCGCGGCGATGCTTCCGAAGAGGAGCAGCATGATGCCCCCGAGAACCGCCTGAGGGATTGTCTGAATGGCCGCTCCGACTTTGCCGATCAATGACACGACGATAGCGGAAATCGCGGCTATCCTCATGCAAGCAGGGTCTGTGGCCTTGGTGAGAGAAACAGCTCCGGTGACCTCGGAATAGGTCGTGACAGGAGCTCCACCCAAGAATGCGGCGAGCATACAGGCGAGTCCGTCACCCATCATCGTGCGGTGCAGACCAGGATCCTTGATGTAATCTTCACCGGCGATCTCACTGATAGCATAGACATCACCGACATGCTCAATAATAGGTGCGATTGCGACAGGAGCCATGAACACAATAGCCTGCCAGGAGAAACTCATCTTGGTGAAATGAGGCAGAGCGAACCACTTGGCATCGGCCAAGGCTGTGAAATCCATTCCGCTACGGAAGAAGATCAACGCCACGATGTAGCCTGCGATGGCACCGAAGAAGACAGGCACCAGTTTGACAAGTCCCTTGCCCCAGATTGAACAAGCGACAGCGACAAGCAAGGAGATGAGGGCGAGAACCCAGTTCTGGCTGGCCATGTTGACTCCGGTTCCGGCGAGGGAAAGACCGATGAGCATGATGACCGGCCCGATAACAATCGGAGGGAAAAGCTTCTTTATGAAGCTGATTCCGAACAGTTTAACCAGGAGGCTCATCAAGAGGTACACGACACCTACAGCCACAAGTCCACAGAACATACCAGGCATCCCGTACAGCTCGGTCGCCTTGACGATAGGCGCGATGAAAGCGAAACTGCTGCCGAGGTAGATCGGGACTTTGCCTTTGGTTACACCATGGAAGAGGAGGGTACCGAGACCGGCGGCCAAAAGGGCGATAGCCGGATCGAATCCTACGAGCAGGGGGACAAGCACCGTGGAGCCAAAGGCCACGAACATGAACTGAACGCCTACTATCGTACGCTTCAGTGGAGTTAAGGATTGGGTTGCCATATGATACCAGTTATTTGGATGCTCTGTAATATAGGAATGCCGCCACTATTCCGAATATCAAGTTAGGCAGCCAGAGTGCCACCACTGGAGGCATCGCCCCCGAATAGACGAACATCTGGCTAAAACGCAAGAACAGGATATAAGTGAAACTCAGGGCTATTCCGATACCGATGTTGAGCCCTATTCCTCCCCTCCTCTTGCGTGAGGAAAGGCTCACGCCCATAATGGTCAGGAGGAATGCGGAGAAAGGCAGGGCGTACCTTGTGTGTTTCTCAATCTGGGCGTACATCACATTGGAGTCGCCCCTCAGTTTCTGCTGGGCGATAAGGCCATCCAGCTGGGCAATGGGAAGGGTCTCGACGGTGTTCTTGTTGCGATAGAAGTCGGTCACAGTCAAACTGATGACCGTGTCGATACGGGTGCCGGTACGCACCCTGTCCTCGAGGCCTTCGTTGTATTCCCTGATGAAATACTTGTTCAGTTTCCAAGCTCCTTTCGTGCTGTCCCAGGCGGCCGTCTCAGCCGACAGTTTGCTGACAAGCCTGTTGTCCTTGATGTCCTCCAAAGTGAAACCGTAGGCGGTGTTGTTCCAAGGGGCGAAAGACTCGACATAGACGAACTTCCCGGTGTCGATCTGATAGTGCACATTGCTGGAACCGAACGGGTTCCTGTGCTTGACATAGGTTGATTCGAACTTGACCCTCGTGACATTCGCCCTCGGAATTATCCATAAGTTAAGGGACAAGGACAAGAGGGCGATCAAGGCGGCGGAGATGATGTAGGGGCGCATCATCCTCCGGTAGCTCACGCCACAGGACAGGATGGCGATGATCTCGCTGTCCGCGGCCATCCTGGATGTGAAAAAGATAACCGTTATGAAGACGAACAGTGGACTGAACATGTTCATGAAGTACGGCACCCAGTTGACATAGTAGTCCATCACAATCGCCTTCAAAGGGGCCTTGTTCTCCACAAAATTGCCGATCTTCTCACTTATGTCGAAGATTATGACAATCACGATGATAAGCAACAAGGCAATGAAGAAGGTCATTATGAACTTCTTGATGATGTACTTATCTATCTTCTTCAGAACAGGTTCCATATTCCTAAAGTCTCGCGCTTACTCTCTTTACCGCACTATCCTTCCACGTCGCGAAATCCCCCGCCTCGATGTGGGCGCGGGCTTGACGGACAAGGTCCAGATAGAATGCCAGATTATGCTCGCTTGCCACCATGGCGGCAAACATCTCTTTCGCCACGAACAGGTGGTGGAGGTAGGCTTTTGAATATTCCTTGTCAACAAATGATGTACCATCAGGGTCGAGAGGCGAGAAGTCATCGGCCCATTTGGCGTTGCGCATGTTCATGATCCCGTTCCATGTGAACAGCATCCCGTTACGCCCGTTGCGGGTGGGCATGACGCAGTCGAACATGTCCACTCCCCTCGCGATCCCTTCGAGGATGTTGGCAGGGGTCCCGACTCCCATCAGGTAACGAGGCTTGTTGTCAGGGAGCATTGGACAGACCAGCTCCAGCATCTCGTACATCTTCTCAGTAGGCTCCCCGACCGCCAACCCGCCTATCGCGAATCCTCCCACGGCGTCACTGTCGCCGACAAGGGTCAGGGCATGGTCAACCGCCCTTTTACGAAGCTCGGGATAGACACAGCCCTGTATAATCGGGAACATGACCTGATTGTAGCCGTACAGAGGCTCAGTCTCCTTGAAACGCTTGAAGTACCGCTCGAGCCATCCTTGAGTCAGCTTGAGAGACTTGGCGGCATACCGCTCGTCGGCATCGCCGGGGCAGCATTCGTCCAAGGCCATCATGATGTCGGAACCGATGATCCTCTGGGTGTCCACATTGTTCTCGGGGGTGAATGTGTGCCTGGACCCGTCGATGTGGGACTGGAAACGGCAACCCTCCTCGGTGATCTTCCTTATTTGGGTCAAGGAGAAAACCTGGAATCCGCCACTGTCAGTGAGGATGGGGCGGTCCCAAGACTCGAACTTATGGAGGCCACCTGCCGCGCGCAGGATCTCCAAACCGGGACGAAGATAGAGATGGTAAGTGTTGCCGAGGATGATCTCAGCCTTGATGTCATCACGCAAGTCCTTGTGATAGACACCTTTGACAGGGCCGACAGTGCCAACGGGCATGAAAATGGGGGTCCTGACCTCACCGTGGTCGGTGGTGAAAACCCCTGTCCTCGCCCCGCTGTTTTGATCTGCCGCTATTCTGGTGAATCTCATTCTTTGCGATTTGACTTTCAAATATAGTGTTTTTTACGCTAAAAACTCTTATTTTTGTTTGATTATGGTCCACAAGACAATCATAAAAACCCACAATAATGAAGAATAACTCCATCACTTTCAGGCTCATCCTGATGAATTTCCTGGAATTCGCCGTTTGGGGCGCATACCTTACCTCTCTCGGCCGTTACCTGGGCAACATAGGACTGGGCAACCAGATCAAATGGTTTTTCGCGATGCAAGGCATCGTGTCGATCTTCATGCCCACCCTTATGGGCATCCTGGCGGACAGAAAGATCCAAGCACAGAAGGTTCTTTCTTTGTGCCATCTGTTAGCCGGTATATTCATGATCTCCGCCGGGCTCTATT
>JAEEGJ010016725.1_pt1 | contig 16759 bp, 13 predicted proteins | sample 8958761 | NCBI WGS metagenome assembly JAEEGJ01 (sample SAMN16246546, study PRJNA631951) | gut metagenome | biome: gut microbiome; feature: rumen; material: RS-attached | host: Bos | place: Iran: Karaj | collected 2018-10 | reverse complement strand
CCTGGAGCGTGAAGGAATAAGCCATTTTCCTCCTCGTTGTCATATACGTTGCATTTATTGGGCTAGGTCTCCCCGACACCATTCTTGGGGCGGCTTGGCCCTTAATGCATTTAGACCTCAAAACGCCAATTTCTGCAGCGGGTATTCTTTCGATTATCGCCTCGCTTGGGACAATCGTCTCTAGTCTCTGCACACCGAAAGTTCTGCGCGTTTTAGGCACAGGAAAACTCGTCGCCTACAGCATTGCACTGACCGCAATTGCCTCGCTCGGTTACGGCTTTGCGGACTCGTTCAACGTCCTTTGCCTTTGGGCCATCCCGATGGGCATTGGCGCAGGCGCCGTCGATGTGGCGATGAACAACTTCGCCGCCATTTATCTGGAATCCAAGCACACGAACTGGTTGCACGCAAGCTGGGGCATCGGAGCAACGCTCGGACCTTCGCTCCTTTCGTTCTCGATTTTGACCGGTGGCGGTTGGCGTGGATCATACGAATATGTCGCCGCAAGCCTCACTGCAATTTTCGTGTTGATTCTTATTTCGCTCCCGCTGTGGAAAAAAACGGAAGCGCGTGGAGGACTCTCGGAAAACGTCACTATCCCGGCGAATTCCGAGAATGCGAAAGCCGCGAGCCCCGGAAATGCGCCGAGAACTGCCGCGCCCTCCGACAACAACGCAAATAATGCGCCGCACATCAGTATCCGCGAAGCGCTCCGCGTTCCGGGAATGAAACTTTCGTTCCTCACGTTCTTCTTTTATTCAGCACTCGAAATTTCGACAAGCCTTTGGTGCGGCACCTACCTCATCGCTTGCGGATTCAAGCCCGAAATCGGAGCATTCATCGTTTCGCTCATGTTTGCGTCCGTGATGATTGGCCGCATTGTAAGCGGATTTTTCGCCATCAAGTTCACCGACCATCGCCTGATTTATGCCGGGATTTTCATCGTCGCCGCAGGCTGCCTTGTGCTCTCATTACCGCTTCCGCTATGGATGCAGCCCGTTTGCATTTGCCTGCTCGGCCTCGGTTGCGCCCCTGTTTATCCATCACTAATTCACGCCACCCCTGCGCGTTTCGGCGAATCGCTCTCCAGCCAAGCGATTAGCATCCAACTCGCCGGTTCCTACATCGGTTCAATCTTGATGCCACCTGCATTTGGTCTCGTTGCAGCTAAATTCACAGTCCATCTTTGGCCGATTTCACTCTCGATTTTTGTCGGATTGTTACTTTTATGCGTGTGTTTGCTAGACTACGTGACGCACAAAAAACTGAACAAGTCTTACGCCCGCGAACGCGTCATAGACATTCTCCACACGGTTTCGATGGAAACTCTCAAACGGGAACGTCGCATACAACGTCATTTACGCAATCGCCAAAAGAAACGTTAGGGGTTTATTATGGAAATAAAGCAATTTGTATTCAATCCGTTCGGAGTGAACTGCTATATCCTGAGTAACAGCAAGGGCGAAGCCATTTTAATTGACCCAAGCGTGAGCAATGCCCGCGAACAAGCGGCACTCACGGATTACCTCAAGAGTGAAAATCTTAAAGTCGTGCGCGTTTTGAATACGCATTTGCACTTGGATCATGTTCTCGGGAACGCATTTGCGGAACGCACTTTTGGCATCAAGGCCGAAGCACACAAAGACGACGAATTTCTTTTAGGCGTGCAGAACGAACAAGCCCAAATGTTCGGCCTCCCCTGCAACGATTTAGCCCCCGCTTTGGGCAATTACCTGAATGACGGCGACATCGTCGAAATTGCAGAAATCCGTCTGCAAGTGATTCACGTTGCAGGGCATTCCCCGGGCGGTCTCGCCTTCTTCTGCGAGAATCCAGGCAAAGTGAACGGACAAGACAACGTTCCGCCGCTCCTTTTCCCAGGCGACATCATTTTCGCAGGGAGCCGCGGTCGCAGCGACCTCTACGGCGGTGACGAATTCGCCCTCGTGAGCGGCATCAAGTCGAAGCTCCTTACGCTCCCGGCAGAGACTGTCGTATTCCCCGGCCACGGGCCAAGCACTACCATCGGCAATGAAAAGGGATGGTACTAATTTAAGTCAAAGGAGATTCCCGCTTTCGCGGGAATGACAGCAAAGCAACAAATGAATAACGGGCAAGCGAGAATCGGTTGGATTGACGAGTTCAAGGGATTCGTTCTTTTGCTCGTTTGCCTGTTCCATATTGAGCAGAATTTTCCGAACGCGCACCTCGGAATGTGGCACCTGAGTGCTCTCCGTATGTCCGCATTTTTCTTTATTTCAGGGTTCCTATTCAGCACAAAGCGATTCACAAATTTTAAGAGTTACTTTACCCACAAAACGCGCGTTCTGTTAATTCCATACCTCTATCTTTCGTTCCTCTTTTTCGCCATCGACCCGGTCGTTTACAACTTCGCGCTCTACCCGAAAGCCCCCACGATGACAGTCGTGAACACGATTCCCGACATCAACAACACATGGCAATACATCTATTGGAACATCGCTAAAATTTTCATCGCCGGGAAGTCCTCGGTCGAAGCGGGCCCGCTGTGGTTTGTGTTTACGCTTTATTCCGTCAGCTTGCTTTTTTACCTGCTTCACGAAATGTCGAAAAAGCAAGTCAACCCCAAGCTATTTTTCGCCGTCATGTCCATAGAAGGTCTCCTTTGCGGTTGGCTTTTAAACGAGAACCATATTCACTTGCCGCTCGGCATTGAACGCGACCTCACCATTCTATCCTTCTTTGGTTGCGGCTATCTTTGCAAAGAACCCATCAAAAAAATTCACAGCGCCATTTCTACAGGCGCAGCTCACGCCACGAAAAACACAGCTATCGTTGTCGCCATCGGAATCGTAAGCTTTATCGCATACGCATTTTTGGAATCGCCGAGTCCGAATTTCAGCATTATGAACAACGACTTGGGCAAGAGCCTCCCCCAATTTGTCGCAAGTTCCATCACAGGCATTATCGGCCTCATCGCCACCTTCCTGCTTGCGAGCAAGATTCCAGACGTTGCCCCCATCCGCATTTTCAAGGGAATCCTCCGCAACATTTCCCGCAATGCGCTCGCAATCCTCGCAGTCCACTGGTGGATCGTCCTGATTTTGAGACTCTTTTTCAGGCCGCAAATAAACCAACCGGGAATCGCCTACATCGCCATCCCGATTGTCGCCTTGGTCACCATCGCCGCAATCCCGCTTTTCCGCTGCAAACTCCACCGCCTACTCGGCAAAGAAAAAATCAGCGTAAAAGAAAGCCTCTGCATTAGGGAATAATGCAAAGGCTTACAATCAAAACAACAATCCTTTCATCATTTTCAAAAGACATTTCTCACTCAAAATTGTCATTTTTTCGGAGCCCAATATAGAGAAAGCCTTGTTCCAATGAATGAGCAATAAACTGCTTAAAAGGCGAAATTTGAGTGCAATCTTTCCAAAAAATCTCGAGGAGTGATTGCGAATGTGCAATTTGGAAAATGCTTTGTGTTGCCAGTAACAAGGGATGCTTCCTTATCTTGATTTGCGAAAGCGACATCATAGAACATAATGTCTTTGGGATCAGGAAGACTGATTTCTGTTGGTGGTGCAAAAACGAATTCTCCAATTGAAAGAAACGCATCTAACAGTATTTCTCGTTTTTGCTTGTCTATTTTTAGTTTTGGTCTAGCGAGGACTTCAGAATATTCTTTGACTATAGCTTCGTTAAATAGAGGTGTGTATAAATTATCGAATGCGGATTCAATTACCAGTGAAGGTATGGAAGTTTGAGGATTTTTCGCCAAAGCCGCAGATATAAGTACATTAGTATCAATGACTGCGTAGATCATAAAATCAATTTACTTGCCAGCGCGGTAGGCTGCAATTTCAGCTTCAATTTCTGCTTCGCTCATGTTTGCGGTGCCGTTTTTAGCAGCGTCTGCTTGCAATGCCCGAAGAATGGCTTTCCCTCGGTTTGCATTATAGACTGCTGTTGGTTCACGCAGCTCAAACGGAATGGCTTTTTCTGCAACTGCTCGTTTGAAAAAAATACGGATAGCGGTGGGAATGTCTAATCCCATTTTTTCGAAAAGCTCGGAAGCCTCATCTTTTAACTCTTCATCCATCCGAACTTGTAATATTGTTGTCGGCATAATAAACCTCTTTACCAATAACTAATATAATACAAAACATTACAAATGTCAAGTTGTATAACATTTTCTTTTTGTGCGCATTCTGTACGAAGCCGCAAGGCGAAGTCGATATACGAAACCCAAAACTTTAGTTTTGAGGTTGAGTTATGCCCTTTGGGTAAGAATCCAGTCACAATTTTACTATCATTCCCTTTGACATAGCCCTTTGCCTTTTGGCATTGGGCGACCGGAAATTTTGAGATTCGTCTCTTATTCTCAGCCCTGAAACTACCACTTTCAATTCGTACGAGGATAAGACGAACGCTCACGCCCTATTGGGCGTGGGCCGTTTGTGCTTATTGTACGAAAGGGTGTGGTAGCCCGCAGGACTGATAAGCACTTCGGCACCACGCCTTTTTTGTTTTCCAAAAAATTCCGTGGTAGCCGAACCACAAACCGTCATCCTGAACGCAAAGCGTGAAGGATCCAGTGCAGTGTTCAAGTGCCTAAGAGAAGAATCCTTGCAAAGAGGATTTTTAGATGCCACAGGACAAGCCGCTTCAGAACAAGTCGTCGTTCACTCGTATTCTCGACAAGTATCGTGACGAAAGTATTTCTCAGCGAGATAAAGGCAACAAGTTCGAGTTGCTGATGCTGCGTTACCTAAAAACCGACCCGATTTATGCGAACACGCTTTCGGAAGTTTGGCTATGGAATGACTTTTTTGCCAAGGACCAGTTTGGCGGCAAGGACGTGGGCATCGATCTCGTTGCAGAGACAACGGGCGGGAGTTTCTGGGCAATCCAATGCAAGTGCTACAAGGCAGACGCAAAAATCGACAAACCCGCAGTAGATACATTCCTTGCAACATCCGGCAAAACATTCAAGGATAGGGACGGGAACAAAGTTCACTTTGCATTCCGCCTCTGGATAGATACCACCGAACATGGGTTCAATCGCGAAGCTCTCTATTCGCTAGAAAACCAAGACCCAGAATTCCATCGCATCGGTCTTTTGGAACTAGAAAACGCCATGGTCGATTGGGAACGGCTCGACAAAGGCTCCTGTGGCGAGAACGCTCAAGTCAAAAAGAAATCTCCACGTGACCACCAAAAAGAAGCCATCGCAAAAGTCCATGAATATTTCAAGGACGAGACCCACGACCGCGGCAAGCTTATCATGGCATGCGGAACAGGCAAGACATACACCTCGCTTTGCATTGCCGAAAAAGAAACGGATAGCAGGGGAACCATTTTATTCTTAGTCCCTTCGATTGCTCTTTTAGGACAAACGCTTCGCGAATGGACTGCCGACTCGAAAGAACCCATCAAGCCGATTTGCATCTGTAGTGATTCCGGCGTGTCCAAGATGTCTCGCAAAAACGAAAGCGAAGGCGATGGTTACAGCGTTACCGACCTTGCACTCCCGGCATCAACAAATGTTCCGACTATAGTCAAGCAACTGGAACTTGCCAAGTACAAGAAGGGTGGCATGACTGTTGTGTTTAGCACTTACCAGTCTATTGAAGTGATTTCGAAAGCACAAAAGAAAATGGGCATCGTATTTGACATGATTATTTGCGATGAAGCCCATCGCACAACTGGAGCGACTTTTGCCGATGCTGAAGAATCAAACTTTGTCAAAGTCCATGACAACAACTTCTTGCAAGCGAAAAAACGAATGTACATGACAGCAACACCGCGTCTTTACAGCGAATCCAGCAAGAAAAAGGCTGAAGAGGGTGCTGTGGAAATTTGCTCCATGGACGACCCGAAACTGTATGGCGAAGAAATGTACCGCATCGGTTTTGGCGAAGCGGTTGAAAAACAGTTGCTCTCCGATTACAAGGTGTTGGTGCTTACGATTGACCCCATGGCAATGACCGAAAGTTTGCAAACATCCCTCGCAACAGATTCAGGTGAAATGCTGTCTGATGACGAGGCAAAACTGATTGGTTGCTTTAATGCACTTTCCAAAATTACACTTGTCGATGACCATCAACTGAAAGAAACTGACCCGCAACCAATGAAACGTGCGGTCGCATTTTCGCAAAATATCAAGGTTTCAAAAGAAATAGTAGATCTTATCAATAAATTGAAAGATTCCTATTACGAGGCTCTCAAGCCCGAAGCCCGCAAGCAGACGGTTTGTGTCGAGGCAAAACATATTGATGGCGGCATGGGGGCATCCAGCCGTGATGAATTGCTATCATGGCTCAAGGCGGATATTGACGATGGCGATTGCCGCATTTTGAACAATGTCCGTTGCCTGAGCGAGGGCGTAGATGTTCCGAGTCTTGATGCTGTGTTATTCCTAAGTGCCCGTGATTCTGAAGTTGATGTGGTACAATCCGTTGGACGCGTTATGCGTACGGCCCCCGGCAAAAAATACGGCTACATCATTATTCCTGTGATTGTCCCTGCAAGCGAAAAAGCAGAAGATGCCTTGAACAACAACGAGCGTTTCAAGGTGGTGTGGAAAATCCTGAACGCCCTCCGCGCCCACGACGACCGCTTTAATGCGATGGTGAACAAGATTCAGTTCAATAAAACCGGAACGGGAAATAACCCAACCGGTGGCCATGTGGGAATTTCGGACGGCATAAATCACGGACAGACCGATACAGAGAACCTCGATCCTGCAAAGCGTGATGAACGAAAGAAAATTACAGACCAACTAGAATTGAAGTTCCAGGAATTGCAGGGAGCCATTTATGCAAAGATGGTCGAAAAAGTCGGTAGCCGCCGCTATTGGGAAGACTGGGCAAAAGATGTGGCCGACATAGCCAAACGCCACGAAGACCGTATCCGCAAACTTATTGCCGTTGACGGCAAACCGAAAGTGCAATTTGATAAGTTCCTTGTGGCACTGAAAAAGAACTTGAACCCCGGCGTGAACGAGGAGCAGGCGATAGAGATGCTTTCGCAGCACCTGATTACAAAACCTGTTTTCGAGGCTCTGTTTGAAGATTACGACTTCGCGAAAAACAACCCTGTTTCTAGAGCGTTACAGCGTGTTATCAATGTAGTGGAAAGTACCACCGATGATGTTGATAAACGAAGTCTTGAAAACTTTTACAAGAGCGTGAAGCTCCGTGCCGAAGGCGTTGAAAGTGCTGAGGGCAAACAGAAAATCATTATCGAACTTTATGATAAATTCTTCAAGAGCGCTCTCCCCAAGACCGTCGAAAAGTTAGGCATTGTCTATACGCCGGTGGAATGTGTCGATTTTATTCTCCATAGCGTGAATGACGTTTTGCGTCAAGAATTTGGCCGTAAACTTAGTGACGAAAACGTGAACATTATCGATCCGTTTACGGGAACAGGAACGTTCATAACGCGGCTTATCCAAAGTGGGCTTATTGGCAAAAAGGATTTGGAACGCAAGTTCAAGAAAGAACTCAAGGCGAATGAAATTGTTTTGCTGGCATACTACATCGCTAGCGTGAACATCGAAAACGCCTATCACGATGTTATGGGCTCAGAAGAATACACGCCGTTTGAAGGAATTTGTTTGACGGATAGTTTCCAATTGGGCGAAAAGGTGGACCAAGAAGATTGTGGCGAAGATATTTTCCCCGTGAATGGTCCGCGTGCTCGTGCACAGAAGCGTGTGCCCATTCAAGTAGTGATTGGGAACCCGCCTTATTCTGTGGGGCAAAAGTCTGCAAATGACAATGCGCAAAATCAGAAATATCCTGATTTGGATAAACGCATTGAAGACTTTTATGTCGCGACAAGTGAAGCGAATTTGAATAAGGCTGCATACGATAGCTATATCAAGGCATTCCGTTGGGCGTCAGATCGACTTGATCCTAAGAAAGGTGGCGTTATAGGTTTTATTACCAATGGTAGCTGGCTTGATAGCAATGGTCTTGACGGATTCCGCAAATGCTTAGAAAAAGAATTCAGCAAGATATATGTGTTTAATCTTCGCGGAAATCAGCGCACCAGTGGCGAACTTTCCCGAAAAGAAGGTGGCAAAATTTTCGGCAGCGGCAGCCGCACTCCCGTCTCCATCACCATCCTTGTCAAACAACCCGCAAAATGTCGTTCTGGAGCCGCAGGCGATAGAATCCAAGCGAACGGCGTCGATGGATCTAAAAAGGCCGTCATCAAATATTACGATATCGGCGACTATCTGTCTCGTGAACAAAAACTAAAAATCATCCAAGAAACCGAAAGCATTACGCACTTGGAAATGACCGTGCTGCACCCGAATGAACATGGCGACTGGATTAACCAAAGAAACGCTGCTTTTGGCAAATGGACTCCGATTGAACCTGACAAAAAGTTTGATGTGATGAGTAAAAGTTGGTTTATTGCGAATGCCGTAGGTGTCTCATCAGGTCGTGATTCGTGGGTATATGGTTATGGCAAAGATGCTGTTGCGGATAATATGCAACAAATGATAAAGTTTTATAATGCCGAATTAGGAAAAGAGAATCTATCTCAGAATGCTATGAAAATCAGTTGGACTGTTAATCTGAAAAAAGATGCCGAAAAAGGCGTTAAACACAAGTTTAATGCGAATGCATTTGTTGAAGGAATATACCGTCCATATTGCAAGCAAAATCTTTATTATAGTCGTGATTTTGTAGAGCGTCCGGGGTTGTGGTCTCAAATATTTCCATCCGAAGAATTTAAGAATGTGGTTATTTGTACATCTGGAGTCGGGTCTAGCAAACTTTATACATCTATTATTACAGATAAAATTCCTTGTTATGATTTTGCTGAAAAATCACAGTGTTTCCCTCTCTATTATTATGAGAAACCAGAAGGGAATGATTTGTTCAGTGATTATGTCCGCAAGGATGCCGTCAGCGATTACATTCTAAAGCAAGCCCGCACGCAATATAGCGACCCCAAAATTCGCAAAGAAGACATCTTCTATTACGTCTATGGATTCTTGCACTGCGAAGAATATCGCGCCGAATTCGCCGCAGACCTCAAGAAAATGCTCCCGCGCATCCCGCTTGTCGATACCGCCGACGAATTTTGGGCTTTCAGCAAGGCCGGCCGCAAGCTCGCCGACATCCACCTGAACTACGAAACAGCTGAACCTTACAGATGTCTCATTGTCTCGTCAAAATCCACTTCTGCGGATTTGCCTTTGTTCGGTCTCGCTGCTGGTGAAAATCGAGCCTTCTTCAGTGCCGAAGCTCCTGAAACACTTTATAAAGTTCGACAGATGCGTTTTGCGAAAAAACAGGTTAAAGCGGCCAATGGTAAAATGAAAACCGAAGACGACAAAACCCGAATCGTCTATAACGACAAAATCACGATTGCTAAAATCCCGCTCGAAGCCTACGAATACGTGGTCAACGGCAAATCCGCCGTCGAATGGATTATGGAACGCTACGCCATCACCACCGACAAAGCAAGCGGCATCGTCAATGACCCCAATGACTGGGCTTTGGAACACAACGATCCCAAATACATCTTCAACCTGGTTCTCCGCATCATCACCGTCAGCCTCGAAACCATGAAAATAGTGAAGAATTTGCCGAAAGTAAAGTTTTAGGAAATAGACTAAAAAATTAACTTAAAGTTAACTAAAGGTATAATTTTAGTTAACTACCGCCTATAGACCACAATATATTGTGTTTTTAAAGAAAAATCTCTAAAACGACTTGACAAAATGATAATTTTAATATAGATTGAATGCAAACGGAGATACCACCATGAGCGGACAATTTAACGAACGATTGCAACAGGCTATATCAAGGTCAGGTGTGACACAGAAAGAACTTGCGGCAAAAGCGGGGGTTACTGAAGCGGCAGTCAGTCATTATTTGAAAGGTGACCGTTTGCCGAGATTCGCTGTTGCGGTAAAGTTGGCAGAAGCGTTGAATGTGACCGTGGAAGAACTGATGAGCGGTAATACTGAAATGAACTTTGATGAAGTCTATAAAATTGTTGCTCGCAGCGCAAAACAGTTGGATAACAACCAGAAGGCAGCCCTTGTCAAGGCTCTTTTTGAAGACGGGAAAATTTAATGTACCTAGACGAAGAGACATACGAAGAAATAAAGGGTGAAGTTGCGCATTACCTTGTGCAATGCTGTATGTCTTATCCATTAAATGTTGACGAATTTATTTGTAAAATGAATATGGAAGTGATTCCTTATAGTGCCCTGGGACATCGTGCATATTTTGCTGCGATGGAAGCAAGTAAGGACGGTTTCCTATGCGAAAAGAATTGTGCTTATGCCTATGTTTTCTTTAACGATTCAAAAATAGATGAAAGGCAAGACGTTTCAAAACTTCATGAAATTGGCCATCTAGTTTTAGACCATAATTCTACACCTAATAAATCGGATGAGGTGAAAGAAGCCGAAGCGAAGTTTTTTGCGAAGTACGCCAAGGCTCCGATGCCGTTGATTCACTTGCTCCCGATTGTAACGACAGAAACAATTCAAAAAGCTTTTGGTTTGAGTCGCGAAGCTGCAAAATATGCTTTGGACAACTATCAAAAATGGCTTAAACGATTCAACGGAACTTATACGGATTATGAACAGAAAATATTAAGCCTCAAAAGAGATGGGCTAAACGCCTATATTGAAGAATTGAAAATTCAAAAAGATTGTCGTTCCGTTCGCTACCAACTTACGGAAAGGCAAAACCATAAACCGAATCTTGCAAGAAAACCGCGTGGACAAGCAGTTCCTTTGCAAGATTGCAACAGCACTTTAGTGCAAAGGAATGCGTATGAAATCCGACAAATGGCGGGACCATGATGTCCTGAAACTGAAAATTCTGGAAGGTTTGCCTTTAGAGCCAAAATATGGAATGCCAATTATGGAGCGGGTCGTGGAGGCGAACGTAAGAAATCCGATTCCATTCAATAGTCTCAGCTCTACCAAAAAACGCAAAGAACTTTGGTATCATTTTTACATTGATGACTACCAATTTGAACGTATTTGGAATAACTTCATAACGTATGTTCCGATGTTAATGGACTGTGAGGGCGGTTTCTCGCCTGACTTTAGCCTTTATTTGGGAATGCCTACAGTGCAGCAGCAATGGAACTCGTTCAGGAACAAGGCTATTGGTGCTCGGCTTCAAAAAATGGGCAAAACGGTTATTCCGAATGTTGGTTTTAGCGATGAGAAAAGCTATGATTTTGCCTTTGCGGGAATTCCTGAAAACAGCGTTCTTTCTATTACAACGCAAGGATGCTTACAAAATGGCGTGTGCAAGCAAACTCTTTTGAATGGACTACATGAACTTTGCAGACAAAAGCATCCTGCTAAGTTGTATGTTGTCGGGCGATTTCCTGAAAAATGGAAAGACAAATTTCCGATGCCTATTGAGGTGATTCCTTCTTTTTCAGGTAGTAGATGGGGGGATAACCATGGGTAGAGGTCGCGGCGGCTATACGCAGCATCAGTTGTCTTACAAAGATTCCGGTGGAAGAAAGATCAAGGACAAAGGTGCTATTTTTGTAGCAGAACGGTATATGGATATGGGCTATGAAGCAGTATTTCGTCAAGAAGTCGATGGAAAGCCTCGTTTTGATTTAACAATTAAAACTAGCAATGATGAGAATTTTGTAAAAAATATTGAAGTAAAACAAATTCTTAGCTCAAATTCTAGTCGAATTGCCGACAACATCCAATACGGGTTTGAACAATTGGCTAGTGAGGGTGGTGGTACGGTCGCTTTATACGACATAAATCATAATCAATCTTTGGATAGGCTATCTTTTATTCAAAAAGGAGTTGATGAAGCGAAACGAAAAGGGTGGGTAAAAGGCCCCATTGAAGTGTGGTTTAAAGACAAAACAAAGGTAAATTTGAACTAGGAGGCGTAAAATGGCACGACTAAAATGCAAATGTGGAAATTCTCTTTCCAATTCTATTGATTTTGCGACGGATATATATTATATCTTTTCTAAGAAGGAAATTTTAGAAGCAATCAAAAAAAATGCTCAACTACTTTATTGGGATTTCTATATAGATCGGGAACCTGAATGCGATTATTGGTATTGTTCTCGCTGTAAGCGGATGATGGAGTGTTCGAAAGAAAAACACCGTGTTGAAAGAATTTACAAGCCAGTTCGCTTAAGTGAAGAAAATAGTGCTATTGATACTAGTTCTTGGCAGGAGTTCTATTCTTTCAGCGATAATGAGTTGCTTGCTTTGACGGATAAAAATTATGCGAATGGCTATAAAATGACTCTTAAGGAATTTTATGAGAAATATCCTCGTAAATATTTTTATCGGATTTCGCCTGACAACTCGACAATCTATGCATACGAATCCGTGTCGGGAAAACCCGCGTTTGCTTATGGTCGTGAAGAATGGACGCCGATAGACCCGATGGCTGTATAAAAAAACTCGGCAGAAGCTACCAACAACTGCCGAGTGCTTTTGCAAGAAAACCTCGCGGACAAGCAGTATTAATATAGAAAATCTCCTCTTCCGCATCATCACCGTTAGCCACGAAACCATGAAAATCGTGAAGAATTTGCCGAAAGTAAAGTTTTAGGAGTTACCCCAATTCGAAAAGCAGGTGGATTTTTTGTGAAGACAAACTCACCTTCCAAAGAAGGACCGCTCGCTTATAAATACCGTTTCACTGTCGGCCTTTGTTCCTGCTCCGGCTTTTTCTTGGGCACGTAGATTTTTACGGCGTACACGTTAAAGTCCGTCTCGGCAACGATATCGCCTTCTTGCAAATCTTCGTAAACATAGATTTCAATTTCGACGCCATCGCGTGCAATGCAGCGGATAGAACGCGCCGTCAGTTCCTCGCGCAAAAGAGGAACGTCAACGACTTTCTTGTAAGTGCCGTGATGTGTCGTACCAAGAATTCGATTGCAAATCATGGAACGCAATATAGAAATATTGCTATCTTATCACCTAACCATGGCTCGCGCACGTAAGACTATTACTCCTGATCCGTATGCAAAACCGATAGCAAAACCGCTACCGCCATCCAAGAGCTTGCCCGGCAAACTCAAGCAGTTCCAGGCGCCCACTCGTGCGGATTTTGACCTCGTAAGTCCTTACGGCGCCGCAGGCGACCAGCCCAAGGCCATTGAAGAATTGACCGAAGGATTCAAGAACGGCGAACAGTTCCAGACGCTTCTCGGTGTCACCGGTTCCGGCAAGACATTCACGATGGCCAATGTCATCAAGAATGTCGGCAAGCCGACGCTCATCCTCACGCACAACAAGACGCTCGCCGCCCAGCTCTATCAGGAATTCAAGTCGTTCTTCCCGAACAACGCGGTGGAATACTTCGTGAGCTATTACGACTACTTCCAGCCCGAAGCTTACATCCCGCACACGGACACGTTTATCGAAAAAGACGCAAGCATCAACGACGAAATCGACAAGCTCCGTCTGCGCGCAACGGCCAACCTCCTCACCCGCCGCGATGTCATCATCGTTGCCTCTGTGAGCTGCATTTACGGTTTGGGTAGCCCGAGCGAATACTTCGACTTGATGGTCCGTATCAAGAAGGGCGACATTTACGACCGCGACAAGATTCTGCGAGACCTTGTCCACATCCAGTATTCACGCAACGATTTCAGTCTCGACCGAGGTTCGTTCCGCGTCCGCGGTGACGTGATCGAAGTCCACCCGAGCTACGACGAAGACGGCCTCCGCATTGAACTTTTCGGCGACGAAGTCGACCGCCTTTACCGATTCAACATCGTCACGGGCGAAGTCATCAAGGAAGTTGAAGAACTCACCATCGCCCCCGCAAAGCACTTTGTCACCAAAGAAGAAAACCGCGCGGGCATGTTGCAACGCATCCAGATGGAACTCACCGACCGCCTTGCCGAACTCGACAAGGAAGGCAAGGTTCTCGAATCTGCTCGCCTTTCGAGCCGCACCCGCTACGACATGGAAATGCTCCGCGAAACAGGCATGTGCAACGGCATCGAAAACTACTCGCGCATCATCGAAGACCGCGCTCCGGGCACACGCCCCTTCACACTCATCGACTACTTTGGCGACGATTGGCTCTTGATGATTGACGAATCGCACGTAAGCATTCCGCAAGTGGGCGGCATGGCCGAAGGCGACAAGTCCCGCAAGACCACACTCGTACAATACGGTTTCCGCCTCCCCTGCGCTCTCGACAACCGCCCGATGAACTTCGCCGAATTCGAGTATATGTACCCGAAACAGGTTCTCTTTGTGAGCGCCACCCCTGGCGATTACGAGCTGAAAAAGACGAACGGCGTTGTCACGGAACAAATCAACCGACCGACCGGGCTTTTGGACCCGAAAATCGAGCTGTTCCCGATCCAGGGCCAAATGGACGTGCTCCTGTACCGCATCGAAGAAGTCGTCAAAAATGGCGACCGTGTGCTTGTCACGACGCTTACCAAGAAGATGGCACAGGACCTCACGGAATTTTTCATCGAAGCAGGCGTCCGTGCCAAGTACCTCCATAGCGACATCAAGACGCTCGAACGCCACGAGCTCATCCGTGGACTGCGTAGCGGCGAATACGACGTGCTCGTGGGCATCAACCTCCTCCGCGAAGGCCTCGACCTCCCCGAAGTGAGCATGGTCGCGATTCTCGATGCCGACAAGGAAGGGTTCCTCCGCAACTACAGAAGCCTCATCCAGACAATGGGCCGTGCAAGCCGTAACGTGAACGGCACAGTGCTCCTTTTCGCAGACAACATGACCGAAAGTTTGCAAAAAGCCATCGACGAGACGAACCGCCGCCGCGGCCTCCAGGAAGAATTCAACAAAGAACACGGGATTACCCCGAAGTCCGTCACCCGCAAGATTGAAGAAGACCTGCGAATCATCGACCCCTTGGGCGATATCGGCGACGACAACGAAATTGAAGACGATTCTCTAGTAACTAGTAACTCTGAACTAGAAACTAATTTGGGTATCCGCCCGATGGAACCTTTACAGCCCTCTAATTATAGACGAAAGGCGAAAGACGAAAGACGAAAGAAAGCAGCGGCCCCCGGCGCACATTCTGGAGCACCGTCCAAAGCATCCGAGTCCAAGCTCGCCGACCTGGAACGCCAAATGAAAGAAGCGGCAGCCCGCCTCGACTTCGAAGAAGCCGCCCGAATCCGCGATATTATACGCTCGCTCGACGCGTAGTGTATAATTTTGTTTACAATTTCATTATATTTTTCATCACACCAACTAACTCGCAACTTACTCTTTGTAATTTTATTTTTGTATTATTATAAAAAGAAAATACTTGGTACGTTTCGACCAAATTTTGTTTATTTTCACTTTAAGATTATAAAAAAAGGGTATTACAATGAGTTCTAAATTTACAGCGCCTCTTATTTTCAGTTCCGCTCTCGCTTTGGGAGCAATGGGTTTTGTCGCTTGTGGCGAAGATTCCAACCCGAGCCTTCCGCCCTCGCCCACCTCTTCTTCGAGTGGCCCGATTTCTATGGCAACCCCGTCTGTAGAAACGGCAATTGTATTCACTGGCCTTGGTGCCACCGTCGGTAACACGTCGGTCAAGTTCAGCGGTACGATTTCCATCGACTTCGGCGACTCCAACACTGTTGCTGATGTAAGCGCAGCCCGCTTCACCTCCGTCACGTTCGACGTCGTCAAGGCAGGAACTCTGAATCCGCAGGGCACTGCAGCATTTGCAACACCGATTGACTTTGCAAACACCTTTATCCAGACAGTTCCGCTCCAGGAATGGGGCCTTATGTCCAACCTCGAAACTGGCTATACCGAATGTGGTAGTTTCGAACTCATCGTTACAGCAGTTGTCGAAGACGGCGTTACTGAACCGTCCGTCTCTATCGAAAAGATTCCGTTCGAACGCCCGAGCAAGTGGTGCTTGGCACCGGAAAGCTCCTCTTCTGAAGCTCCGGAAGTCACAGGCGTCCCGCTCGATAGCTTCACGGTTGAAATCAACACCAAGATCAATAAGTGCATCGACATTGCTACAAGATCCCCTGCTGATGCAGGTGACATCTGCTTCAACGTAGGTGCGTCCACAATCGGCTTGTCCAGCACAACCGGCGTCAAGTTCGCCCTCTATGCCAACAAGCAGGACAACGATATCTTAAACGACTACAATAAGAAATATCAGCCCACCAACGCAACAACAACGGACTTCCTCTACAATAAGAATTCCTTGCAGGAAACCTACCCCGACTTTACCGGCATCAACGACCAGTTCTTCGTAGGCATCAAGGATACATACGATCCGTACACCAACCCGAACTCCGGTTTCTACGCATTCATTGCAATGGATAAGGGCGAAGATAAGAAGGACGCAAACAACAACAGACCGATGAAGATTCTCATCTACACGACTGCTCAGTAGTCCAAAAACGAAAACCCTTTAAAAGGCCCCTCCTCTGTGAGGGTCCTTTTTTTTATATTTGAGCTCGTAAATTCAAACACGGAGTAAATATGCTCAAGAAACTTTCCAACTTCCCTGGCATCAAGGGCCCGGTCGTCACCATCGTGATGGACGGTTTTGGTATCACCGATAAGGTCGAAGGCAACGCCATCAAGGCTGCCCGCACCCCGACTCTCGACAACCTCTTCAAGATGTACCCGAACGTCCTTTTGAAGGCTCACGGTCGCGCCGTCGGTATGCCGACCAACGAAGACATGGGTAACTCCGAAGTCGGCCACAACGCTATCGGTGCTGGCCAGGTTTACAACCAGGGTGCAGCCCTCGTTGAAGACGCCATCAAC
>JAEEGJ010016721.1_pt1 | contig 16761 bp, 11 predicted proteins | sample 8958761 | NCBI WGS metagenome assembly JAEEGJ01 (sample SAMN16246546, study PRJNA631951) | gut metagenome | biome: gut microbiome; feature: rumen; material: RS-attached | host: Bos | place: Iran: Karaj | collected 2018-10 | reverse complement strand
CAGGCAGCTGGTACACCGTCTTAACCGACGATGGCCAGCTGATTGAGTGTAAGATAAAGGGTAACTTTCGATTGAAAGGTATCCGTAGTACTAACCCTGTAGCCGTGGGCGATAGGGTAGAGATTGTACCTAACAACGAGGGTACGGCTTTTATTACCGAGATCGAGGATCGCCGTAATTACATTATCCGTAAAAGTATCAACCTCTCCAAACAGAGTCATATCCTGGCGGCTAATGTCGATCAGGCCATTTTGGTGGTTACGGTGGTTAATCCGCAGACATCCACTACCTTTATCGATCGTTTCCTGGCTTCGGCCGAGGCTTATCGTGTGCCGGTTATCCTGGTGTTCAATAAAACCGACCTGCTCGATGAAGATACACGCCGCTATCAAGAGGCGATGGTACATCTGTATCAAACCATTGGCTATGAGTGTTATCAGATTTCAGCCGAGACAGGTGCAGGTGTTGAGGCTCTGCAACCCTTGCTCAAGGATAAGATAACCTTGCTGAGTGGTAATAGTGGCGTAGGTAAATCTACACTTATTAACCGTTTGGTGCCTGGCGCCAGTCAGCGAACAGCCGAGATTAGCGATGCCCATAATACGGGTCAGCATACCACCACTTTCAGTGAGATGATACGGTTGGATGAGGGCTGGTTGATCGATACCCCAGGTATTAAGGGCTTTGGTACGTTCGATATGGAACCAGAGGAACTTACCAGCTATTTCAAGGAGATATTCCATTTTTCTCAGGATTGTAAATTCTCAAATTGTACCCATACCCACGAACCTGGTTGTGCTGTGCTCAAAGCACTCGAGGACCATTACATTGCCGAAAGCCGCTATCAGTCATATCTCTCGATGCTCGAGGATAAGGACGAAGGCAAATATAGAGCAGCTTATTAAACAAACATAAATGAAAAGACTTATTACAACACAAATGCTGTTGGCCATTGGCATGATGGCTACAGCCCAAGTAAAGACGCCTGTAACCGAGTTTAATCTCGCAGGTCCTTATGCAGTTTCAGCCCCTTTTGCTATCGATACAGTTGATGTGCAGGGCAAGAAGTTCGATCCCGTTTCGCAGTTGGGTTCCATTGCTTTAACCTCTCACTTTACAGGAAAGTTCTCTGGTCAGGTACTCCCATCATTGCCTGATAGTAAGAGCGTAGGTTTGCTGAGTTTCTATGTTAATAACTCCGATTTTATCAAGGGTAAGATCGAGGTGAAAGGTCCCAAGCACTCCAAGCTTTTTATCGATGGTGTTGAGGCTGGCGGTGAGTTAAAGCTTGCACCCGAACATCACACCTTTACCATCCAGTATCTGGCCGAGCCTAAGGATACCGATTCTATCCAGGTGGTTTTCGATACACCAGCATCCATCACCTATCAGCTAACACCTAATCATCCTTACATGGTACACGATCTGACAGATGGTAAGCGCGTTCGTGGTATCAATCTTTCGGCCGATGGTCAGTTTGTTTGTGTGTCTTATCAGACAACCGACCGTGGTGGTAACACTCGTTGGAATTATGAGTTGCGCGATGTGAAGTCTGGTCGACTGATTTCGCAGCCTTCACGCAATCCACGCTGGATGCCAAAGAGCATCGCTTGGTTGGAAGAGGAGAAAGAGGGTAGTCATCGCGTATTATATAAGGTTGACCCCAAGACAGGTGTTCGTACGCGTTTTGCCTATGATATCCCAGAGGGTAGCTACACGGTTTCTCCTACCGAGGATTATCTCATTTTTACACTTGAAGAAGAAGGTCCACAGGAGGATAAGGAAGTATTCGAGATTCTCGAGATGGATGATCGCCAGCCTGGTTGGCGCAAACGTAACTATCTGGCCAAGTACGATATCAAAACAGGTATTACCCAGCGTATTACCTTTGGTAATAAGGGCGAGTATCTGTATGATATCTCACAGGATGGTAGTAAGCTGTTGGTTATCAGCAATCGCTCTCGTCTTACTAAGCGTCCCACCACTGTGTCTGATGTGTTTGTGATGGATGCTCAGACATTGAAGGTTGATACGCTGCTTTCAGGTGCAGAATTCCTGGGTGGTGGTTCTTTCTCGCCAGATGGATCGCAGATATTGTTTGTGGGTAATCCCGAGGCCTTTAATCGTATCGGTTGCCAGTTGCCTGCCGAGGTTACACCTAGTATGACAGAGAATGAACTTTTCCTGTTTGATATCGCTTCAAAACAGGTTAAGCCCTTAACTAAGGATTTCGATCCTTCAATTGATGATGTCGATTGGTCGTGGGCTGATGGACAGATTTACTTCTCAGCCGAAGATCGCGATTATGTCAATATGTTTGTACTGAATCCAAAGACGGGGATCATAACAAAACTGCCTGTGAAGGGCGATTATACTTATCGTTTTAATATGGCTGCCCATGCTCCTGTTCTGGCATATCTGTCGTATAAAACGATGGAGCCTGCATCAGCCTATGTAGCTACTATTAAGAATGCAAAGTTCAATGCTCATAGTTCAATGTTCAATGGCAAAGAGGCTCTTGGCGACGCTGAGATTGGTACCTGTCAGGATTGGAACTTCACCAACAGTAAGGGCGATACTGTTTATGGTCGTCTTTATCTGCCTAAGGATTTCGATGCTACCAAGAAGTATCCTATGATTGTTTACTATTATGGTGGTTGCTCGCCTGTGTCGCGTTATTTCGAATCTCCATATGCTCCACAGTATTGGAACTCTCTGGGGTATGTTGCTTATATCCTTGAGCCCAGTGGTGCAACCGGTTTTGGTCAGGAGTGGGCATCGCGCCATGTTAATACCGCTGGTCGTGGTCCTGCCGAGGATATCATCGAGGGAACTAAGAAAATCTGCGAGGCTCATCCATTTATTAATAAGGATAAGATTGGTTGTATGGGTGCTTCGTATGGTGGCTTTATGACCCAGTACCTGCAAACACAGACCGATATCTTTGCTGCCGCTGTTTCGCATGCCGGTATTGCCAACCACACCAGTTATTGGGGCGAGGGCTATTGGGGCTATAACTACAGCGAGGTGTCGATGGCCAATAGCTATCCTTGGAGTCATCGCCAGTTGTATGTCGATCAGAGTCCGCTGTTCAATGCCGATAAGATCCACACACCACTGTTGCTGCTCCATGGTAATGCCGATACCAACGTGCCGCTCATCGAGAGTCTGCAGATGTTCACTGCTCTGAAGCTCTTAGGCCGCGAAGTATCGCTGGTAGAAGTTGAGGGTGAGAATCATCACATTCTCGATTATTCTAAGAAAGAAAAGTGGTTGGCCACCCAGATGGCGTGGTTCCAGAAGTGGCTGAAGGACGATCCCACCTGGTGGGATACTCTCTATCCCAAGAAACATCTTTAATAAACAAAAATCCCTCGCTTACCGGCGAGGGATTTATTGTTAAATGGTGATTTCGCCTGAGCCTAAGCAGCGATGATGATCCTTGTCGTAAACTACACAGAACTGACCAGGTGCCACACCGTGGATTTTATCTTTTGAGTGAACCATGCAAGTATTTGGACTTGTCCACTCTAATGTGGCCGGATGGTATTCTGGTGTGTGGCGAATCTTAAAGGTAATCTCCGTTGGCTGTAATTCCTTAGTGAGGAAATGGAAATCGTGCACAGGGAAATCGGCCTTATAAGCTGTTTCGGGATCGTAGCCGTGCGATACATATAATATATTATTAGCCACATCTTTCTTAACTACAAACCAAGGACCGCCACCAAAGCCCATGCCCTTACGCTGACCAATGGTGTGGAACCACAAACCCTTGTGTTCGCCAATGCGCTTGCCTGTTTCCAGTTCAATCACATCACCTGGTTGTTCGCCAAGATACCTGCGAATATAGTCGTTATAATTAATCTTTCCTAAGAAACAGATACCTTGCGAATCCTTACGTTTTGCATTAACCAAATGCTCGCGTTCAGCTATCACACGCACCTCATCCTTTACATAATGACCTATTGGGAACAGGGCCTTCTTCAGCTGCCAGTCAGCTATCTGTGCAAGGAAATCAGTCTGATCTTTCACAGGGTCAGGACTGGTGCAGAGCCACTTGTCACCATTCTCATCCGTTTCCGTCATAGCATAGTGGCCTGTAGCAATCAGGTCGTAGTCGTGACCACGCTTCTCGTCAAAGGCTCCAAACTTAATCAGTCGGTTGCACATGACATCGGGATTAGGTGTCAATCCTGCACGCACTTTGTCCATGGTGTACTTGGTAACCTGATCCCAGTACTCTTTGTGACAATCAATCACCTCCAGTTTGCATCCATACTTGTGAGATACAGCTGTTGCCATCTCGAGGTCCTCCTCACTCGAGCAGTCCCACTCCTCTTGCTCCTCAGGACCGATCTTAATATAGAAGCAGTCCGGATGTAGTCCCATACGAGCAAACTCATATACGACCACACTACTGTCTACACCGCCCGAAAGCAACACTGCAATGCGCTTATTCTCAATGTCTTTTATGTTCATGGGTGCAAAGGTACTAAATAATTGATAATTGACAATTGATAATTGATAGTTGATAGTTAAATATGGTTAATGTTTCCTCAAAATCCATTGTTGATTCGAAAACAGTTCATATCTTTGCGATATCAAAATGATATCAGATCGAATTATAAATATTAAACATTAAGATTATGGAAAATAAAGAGTGTGCATTTAATGGAATGGTCCTAAACGGATTCCTCATGTTGTTTGTAACAATAGCATTGGCATTAGCAAATATCTATGCTGGTATAAAGTGGATTATCCTTTTGACAGACACAGATGGAGCCAATGGTGGCTGGCAGCTACTCTGCTGTGCAGTCCTCTTAATTGTAAGCATTGTGCTGATGTGTGGATTCCTGATGTTGGAGCCCAACGAGGCACGTGTACTTACATTCTTTGGAAAGTATAGAGGTACGTTCACAAGGACTGGATACTTTTGGGTTAACCCATTATTATCTTCTAAGAAGGTTAGTCTGCGTGCGCGAAATCTGGATGCAGAGCCTATTAAGGTAAACGACAAGACTGGTAACCCTGTAATGATTGGCCTGGTACTGGTTTGGAAACTGAAGGACACCTACAAGGCTCTGTTCGAGGTTGATACACAAACCATGGCCGCTAATCCTGCTGCTATAGGTAGCGACACCAAGGGACTGATGAATGCGCTGGAGAACTTTGTACGTGTGCAGAGCGATGCTGCCCTGCGCCAGGTGGCTGGTCAGTATGCCTACGATGATGAGGACACCAAGACAGGCGAACCTACCCTGCGCTCGAGTGCTGATGAAATCAACGAGCAGTTGGAGCAGAAACTGGATGAGCGCCTGGCATTGGCAGGTATCGAGGTGGTAGAGGCCCGCATCAACTATCTGGCCTACGCTCCTGAGATTGCAGCCGTAATGCTGCGTCGCCAGCAGGCAAGTGCCATCATCACTGCTCGTGAAAAGATAGTAGAGGGTGCTGTGTCTATGGTAAAAATGGCACTCGATAAACTCTCGAGCGAGGAGATAGTAGAACTCGACGATGACAAGAAGGCTGCCATGGTTAGTAATCTGCTGGTAGTGCTCTGCGGCGATGACAACGCTCAGCCCGTAGTCAATACAGGAACGCTAAATCATTAAACATTAAAGATTAAACATTAAAGATTAATGGCAGAGAAGAAATCCACTAAGAGTTTTATCCTGCGTGTAGATAGTGACACGATGGACGCGATAGAGGCCTGGGCTGCGGACGAGTTCCGCAGCACCAATGGTCAGCTGCAGTGGATCATCACCGAGGCCCTGCGCAAAGCCAAGCGTCTACCAAAAAAGAAGAAGAACAATGAAACCAGAGAAGATTAAAGTTAAAGCGAAATGAAAAAACTATTCTTCACCCTTGTCTTAGCCTGCATAGGCCTGACCGCCACTGCGCAGGAGGTGCGCAGAAGTTGGAGCGGTAATCTGGAAGCGATGGGACAGAAACTGCCCATCGTACTGAACTTGGTTGACGGCAAGTGTACGCTCGATAGTCCTGCCCAAGGTGCAACAGGCATCCCTGCCACTGTAGACCTGCTCACAAAAGACTCGATAAAGGTCAGCGTCAAGTCGCTTGGTGCCTCATATGTTGCATGCTTTGTAGATGGTCAACTGCAGGGAACTTTCGCCCAAGCAGGTATGAAGTTGCCACTCAATATGAAAGAGATCTCGCCCGATGGTCCCAATCGTCCACAAACACCAAAGGGACCATTCCCCTACACCACAGAAGAGATGACATTTACCAACACCAAGGCTGGCGCAACTTTGGCAGGCACACTAACTGTTCCCAAAGGCGGAGCTAAATGCGTAATGATTATGGTGACAGGCAGTGGACCCGAGAATCGCGATGAAGAGATATACGCCCATAAGCCATTTGCTGTGATAGCCGACCGCCTGGCTCGTGCTGGCATAGCCACACTGCGATACGATGATCGTGCCACAGGTCAGTCGGTGGGTGGAGATATGAAAAACGCCACATCGATCGACTTAGCCGAAGATGCCGCTGCAGGCATCGAGTGGCTGCGTGCGCAGAAGCGATTCAAGAAGGTGGGACTGCTGGGTCACAGCGAGGGCGGACTGATAGCCTTTATGCTGGGTGCACAAAAGAAGGTAGACTTCATTGTATCACTGGCTGGTCCAGCAGTTAAGGGCGATAGTATCCTGCTATATCAGAGCAGAAACAGCGGCAGTCCGCTGGCCAAGGGTATCACCATGGAGTATCTGCGCAATATGATGAAGGGCAACAAGTGGGTGGAGTGGTTTATGGACTATGATCCAACACAGAATATCACCAACACCAAGTGCCCAGTGCTGGCACTTAATGGCACCAAGGATTGTCAGGTGCCCGCTGCACAGAATATCCCAGTACTACGCCGCCTGCTGGCCAAGAACAAAAAGACGGTCATCAAGGAGTGTGAAGGATTGAACCATCTGTTCCAACACTGCGATACAGGTCGCCCTGATGAATACTACAATATTGAAGAAACCATCGCTGAAGAGGTACTTGCAGATATTGTTGGTTGGGTCAATAAGCTATAACAAATAAAAATCCCTCGCCGGTAAGCGAGGGATTTGTTGTTTTTATTTCTTAGTGAAACTACTGAAGTAATTCATACAAACTTTCTGCCATTCCTTGGCATTTTCGAGTTGATGCTGCAAGCGGGCATCTACTTCCTGCCAGCGCTGCTCGTCGATGTTAGGTTTTGCTTCGTTCCAGATGCGGATAAAGTCCTCAACCTCTTTTACACCACGTGCGTAGCGGTAGTCCATCTCCTCAAGTACGGTGCGACCGCTTTTCAGTTGGTAGCTCCATGGCACTCGGTGGAACCACAACAGGTAGCGCTCTGGACAGGTGTTGATGTTGTCGTACAGTGTGCAGTAAGGCTCGCGATACTGTGCAGTAGCATTCGAACCAGTATGTGTGCGGTCGAAACCAATGCTGTCGTTGTTGGCCTTATGGTAGTAAACTGGGCACCACTCCAGGGGAACATGTGCATTGTAACCATCAGGCTCAGGTCCGTAGTGCTCATCAAAGGCAAAGATGTGGTGCAGTCCGATGGGCATCATATAATCTACACAAGCTTCGCGACTACGCAGCATCATCGACTTTAATGCTTCGTTATTCGAAGCATTAAATGTCAGACCCAGCCATTCTTCTGCAATCTGCTCGCTGGTCAGGTTCGGATTCCATGCCAGACGACCAAAGGCATACCAGTTGGCCTGTGAGAAGTGGTGTCCACACCAGTTCTTGTCCAGTCCGATGTTGGCCACACCTGCAATGCCAACTAATTTCTCGGGTGCAACAAATCCAAAGAACTCGCGCCACATGGGGGCTAAGTAGGTAAGGTGGCGCGACTGGCCTAAGTATTCCTGAGTAATCTGCAACTCGGCCATTTGTTTTGTGTTTTTAATATTGTCGAAGATAGGAGCGTACGGTTCGCGTGGTTGGAAGTCCAGAGGACCATTCTTTGACTGCAGAATCACATTGTCGCGGAACTTGCCATCCAGGTCCTTAAATTCGCTTACAGCCTGTTTGACGCGGTCCTCGCCACTATGGGCAGCACCATATACAAAACTGCGCCACATGATGATGCCGCCGAATGGCTTCACTGCATCGGCCAGCATGTTTGCACCATCAGCATGCGTGCGCTTATAGTCGAATGGGCCAGGCTGTCCCTCTGAGTTAGCCTTTACCAGGAATCCGCCAAAGTCGGGAATCTGTGCATATATCTCCTTAGCCTTTGCTTTCCACCAGGCTTTTACTTTGGGGTTCAGCGGGTCGGCCGTCTTGATGGGCTTGCCGCCATTAAAGCCTTTGGCAGGAATGCTCATGGGCGAAGCAAAGTTAACCGAGAGATACACCTTGATGCCATAGGGGCGCAGGATGTCGGCATACTGCTTTACCTTATTAATATATATAGCCGACAGCATCTTGGGCGAGGCATTTACATTATTCAGTACCGTACCGTTGATACCGATGGAGGCATTGGCGCGGGCGTATTCTTTTATTAATTCAGCGTTGATGGGCTGATCGGGATCCTCAACAAAGATAGTTCGACCATGGAATTTTCTTTCGCTGGCTTTACCTTTCCAGAAAACACTTAGACCAGCGTAACCGCGCTCGATGGTACCGTTCAGGTTGTCCCAGTGGTTTAAAATGCGCAGTTTGTAAAAAGGCTCACTGTCGGTAGTCTCACCGCGCAGCAATGCATAGGCGCCATACAATAATCCAATCTCGTTTTTGGCAGAGATTACACTATTCACTTTTCCCTGTTCACTATTCACTTTTATGCAGTACGCATCCTGTTCCATTGTTGCATCAATCTTCAGGGTTACATTTTGGGTACTGTAGGTTCTCAGTTCCTGGGCAGCGATGCACTCAGGTCCGGTAACTTTTGCTTTGTTGATAGGTTGTTGTCTTAGCCACAGTTGGTGACCATCCTCAGCCTTTGCCATCCCAGCAAAGACCAATGCCATTAAGAGTAATGTTAGTTTCTTCATATTTATTGATAATTTTGTTGCAAAAATATAAAAAATCTGTGTAATCCGCGTAATCCGTGCCTAAAAATTTGTACCTTTGCACCAAATAAAGAAATAAAAGATACAAAATGAAAAAAGTTAAACTACTGATTACTGCTTTATTGCTCACTTTTGCTCAGTTTGCTAGTGCTGGCGATTTTACTGTTGGAAACAAAACTTTCCTGCTTAATGGCGAGCCTTTTGTGGTTAAGGCGGCCGAAGTTCACTATCCGCGTATCCCCCGTCCATATTGGGAGCATCGCATCAAAATGTGTAAGGCTTTAGGTATGAACACCCTCTGCATCTATGTGTTCTGGAATATCCATGAACAGCGCGAGGGACAGTTCGATTTCACTGATAATAACGATGTGGCAGAGTTCTGCCGACTGGCCCAGAAAAATGGCATGTACGTGATTGTGCGTCCTGGTCCATACGTTTGTGCCGAGTGGGAGATGGGTGGTCTGCCTTGGTGGCTGCTCAAGAAGAAAGATATCCGTCTGCGCGAACGCGATCCTTATTTTATGGAGCGTGTAAAAATCTTCGAGCAGAAGGTGGGCGAGCAGTTAGCACCACTTACTATTCAGAATGGTGGTCCTATCATTATGGTACAGGTCGAGAACGAGTATGGATCTTATGGTCAGGATAAACCCTATATCTCTGAGATTCGCGATTGCCTGCGTGGCATCTATGGCGATAAACTCACACTGTTCCAGTGCGACTGGAGTTCAAACTTCGAGAAGAATGGTCTCGATGATTTGGTGTGGACCATGAACTTCGGTACTGGTGCTAATATCGATCACGAGTTTGCACGCCTCAAGCAGCTGCGCCCCAATGCGCCTCTGATGTGCTCTGAGTTCTGGAGCGGTTGGTTCGATAAGTGGGGGGCTAATCACGAAACACGCCCTGCCAAGGATATGGTGGATGGTATGGATGAGATGCTGTCAAAGAATATCTCGTTCTCACTTTATATGACACATGGAGGAACCTCGTTTGGTCATTGGGCAGGTGCTAACTCGCCAGGTTTCGCACCCGATGTAACCAGTTACGATTACGATGCCCCTATCAACGAGTTTGGTGGCACAACAGAAAAGTTTTTCCAGCTGCGCAAGATGATGCAGAAGTACAGCAAGAAACCGCTGCCTGCTATCCCTGCGCGTCCTGCTAATATGATTAATATCCCTGCCTTCGAAATGAAGGAGCACGCAGATATCCTGTTGGGTGCCGACAGTTTGGTGATGAACAGTCCGCTGCGCACCATGGAGGAGCTGAATCAGGGCTGGGGCTCGATGGTATATATCACCTCGCTCCCCGATATCGATACCCCCAGTGTACTCACCCTCAACGATGGCCACGACTTTGCACAGGTGTTTATCGATAGCACCTATATCGGTAAGATTGATCGCGTACGCAACGAAAAGAGCCTTCTGTTGCCAGCCGTAAAGAAAGGTCAGGAACTCAAGATTCTTATCGAGGCTATGGGTCGTATCAACTTTGGTCGTGCTATCAAGGATTACAAGGGCATCACCGAGAGTGTCACCCTGTCAACTGATAAGGATGGTCACGAACTTATCTGGAACCTCAAGCGTTGGGATATCTTTACCATTCCCGATAGCTATGCAGCTGCCAAGAAGGCACTCGATACTGCCAAGCGCGATTCGCTCACAAAAATGGTGTTCAAGGGCTCTGGCTATTATCGTGGCTATTTCAACCTCAAGAGGGTAGGCGATACCTTCCTCAATATGGAGAACTGGGGTAAGGGTCAGGTATATGTCAATGGACATGCCATCGGTCGTTTCTGGTCTATTGGCCCTCAGCAAACCCTCTATGTGCCAGGTTGCTGGCTTAAGAAGGGTAAGAACGAGGTGGTTGTGCTCGATGTGGTAGGTCCTTCGGCCAAGGCATTCTATCTCACCAAGGATGGTAAGCGCCTGTCACCTTGGCTCTTTGCTCAGAATAAGCCCGAACTCGATAAACTGAATATTGAAAAAACTCGGACACATAACGATCCTGCTAATCAGCCCGATCTCAACTCTGCTACTCCTGCCCATGTAGGTCAGTTGACAGCTGGTAACGGTTGGCAGATGGTGCGTTTTGCTGCGCCACAGACTGGTCGCTATCTCGCTATTCAGACCTTATCTACCCACGAAGGTAAGGATGTGGTGTCAGTAGCTGAACTCTATGCCGTTAATGCTGTTGGTGCTCGCCTCAGTCGTGAGCCTTGGAGAGTGAAATATGCCGATAGCGAGGAGACAAAACGTGGTAATAATACTGCTGAAAAATCTTTCGATTTGCAGGAGTCAACTTACTGGCGTACCGAGCGTGGTGCGGCACTGCCACATCTGATGGTCATCGACCTTGGTAGCGAGCAGACAATTACTGGTTTTGATTATCTGCCACGTATGGAGGAAGGAGCCCCCGGTAGCATCAAGGATTACAAAATCTTTGTCTATTAATATAAATTAGGTGAAAAAGTTGTTTGTTTTAAAAATATTCAGTATCTTTGCAGCCGTTTAAAAATAGCTAGTATTTTTTGAAATGAAGAGATCTCTATTGGTATTATCACTGTTGCTCACCACCCTGTTGGTGCAGGCTCAGATGAGCGACATTCAGGTGATGCAGTATGTTCAGCGCGAATCAAAGAATGGCGCTTCTCAGTCGCAGATTGCTACTAAACTCATGCAAAAGGGCGTTACCATGCAGCAGTTGCAGCGTGTGCGCAGTCAGTACGAAAAGATGAATGGCACCTCAGCCGTGCGTTCTTCTGGATCAACCACCGATCAGCTTACGGCCGATAGTCGTATGCGTGAGAGTAATGGTGCGGTGCGTGTTGATGCTGAGGGTAACGAACTGTATGTACAGAAGATTGGTAGCAGCAATACCGACGAAGATATGCTCGAGAATTCTAACTTGAGCAATCGTCAGCAAGTCTATATCCCTGATTCTGTGAATACCATCAACGGCAAACGTGTGTTCGGCCGTGATATCTTCAATAACAAAGCCCTTTCGTTCGAGCCCAACATGAATATCGCCACTCCTACCTCGTATATCGTAGGCCCTGGCGATAAGGTGTTCGTGGATGTCTATGGCGGTTCTCAGAAGTCAGAGCAGATGGAGGTAGGCCCCGATGGTTCTATCGTGGTTACCGGTTATGGTCCTATCCACATCGCAGGTCTCTCTGTAGCGGCTGCCAATGCCAAAATCAAGCAGACCCTTGGCAAGCGTTATAGCAGTTCAAAGATTCGCATGACGTTGGGTCAGACCCGTACCATCATGGTCAATGTGATGGGTGAGGTGATGGCACCTGGTACTTATACCCTTTCTGCTTTTGCCAGCGTGTTCCACGCCCTGTATATGGCAGGTGGTGTTAATAGTCTGGGTACCCTGCGTGATATCAAGGTGTTCCGTGGTGGTCGTCAGATTGCTTCGGTCGATATCTACGATTACATCCTCAATGGCAAGCTCTCTGGCAATATCCGTTTGGCCGAGAACGATGTTATTATGGTCGGTCCTTATCAGAACATCGTCGATGTGGCTGGTAATGTAAAGCGCCCCATGGCCTACGAGATGAAGAAGAACGAGAGTATTGCTACCCTGCTCAAGTATGCTGGTGGTTTTACGGGCGATGCTTATAAAAAGGCTGTTCGTGTAAACCGTACTGCTGGCGAACAATATTCGGTTTATAATGTCAACGAGTTTGATATGAGTAGCTTCCGTTTGCAGGATGGCGACTCTGTAACTGTTAGCGGTAACCTCCGTCGTTACGAGAATATGGTTGAGATTACAGGTGCCGTGTTCCGTCCTGGTCAGTATAGCCTCGGTGGTAATGTTACTACGGTTAAGAGTTTGATAGAGCAGGCCGATGGTCTTACCGAGGATGCTTTTGCTGGTCGCGGTGTGCTGCATCGCATGAAGCAGGATCGTACCCGCCGTGTCATCTCACTTGATATCCAGGGCATTCTCAACGGCACTGTTGCCGATGTTCCTCTGGAGAACGAGGATGTGCTCACCATTGCCTCTAAGCAGGAAAAGACCAACGAGCGCACCATTACTATCTTTGGCGAGGTGATGTTCCCTGCTACTTACGAGTATGCTGATGATGAATCCATCGAAGACCTGATTATTCAGGCTGGTGGCCTCACCGATGCAGCTTCTACTGTGAAGGTTGATGTGTCGCGTCGTATGATTGATCCTAAGGCTACCGAGGATTCTCGTGAAGTGGCCCAGACTTTCTCTTTCACCTTGAAGGATGGTTTGGTTGTCGATGGCTCTAAGGATTTCGTGCTGCAGCCTTATGATGAGGTGTATGTGCGTAAGAGCCCTGGCTATATGCCTCAGCGCAATGTTACCGTCGAGGGCGAGGTGCTCTTTGCTGGAACCTATCCTTTGGCTCACAAAAATCAGCGCCTCAGCGAGGTGGTTAAGGCTGCCGGCGGTGTTACCAAGGAGGCTTATATCCGTGGTGCCCGTATCGAGCGCCCTATGAATGCCGACGAGAAGTTCCGTTTGAATCGTATCCTCCAGTTGGCTAAGGTACAGTCTGGCGCCGGTTTTGATGCCAATAAGGTCGATCAGGATAGTGTTTACTATGTAGCTATTGAGCTTGATAAGGCGTTGGCTAATCCTGGTTCAGATGATGATGTTGTTCTCCGCGAGGGCGACCGTATCATTGTACCCGAGTTCAGCGGTACCGTTAAAATTGATGGTAATGTGATGTATCCCAATACAGCCAGCTATAGCAGCGGTAAGAGTTACAAGTGGTATGTTAAGAACCAGGCCGGTGGTTTCGGTATGGGTGCTAAAAAGTCGCGTGCATTCATTCTCTATCAGAATGGTGCCGTTAAGAAAGCCAGTGGTGCTAAGATTGAGCCAGGCTGCGAAATCTTCGTACCTAGCAAGACCCGCTCTGCTAACGATAAGATTAGCATGATTGCTAACCTTGGTACTTCTCTCGCCACCATGGTTACCATGCTGGCCACAGTTACAAACCTGATAAAGACATTCTAACGTAATATGGAGCAGAATCAACAAAATCAGATAAATCCACAGGTTCGCAAACCTAAACCCATTGATTTTGGGGCTATATGGCAGGCAATAAAAAATAATAGAAAACTCTATTTTGTCGTATTACCTGTAGCATTAGTAGTTGCAATGGTTATAACCAAGTCTATTCCTACTTATTATAAGTGTGAGGTACTACTAGCGCCAGAATCTGGAGGTGGTGGTAGTAGTATGGGGCAGTTAGCTTCGTTAGCTAGTTCTTTCGGAGTGAGTCTTGGTGGAGGTGGCAATGCTGGTGGCGATGCTATTACCCCTTCGTTGTATCCCGACCTGATGAAGAGTACCGATTTTAAAACCTCATTGTTTCCCATTAAGGTTCATGGCAAAAAGGATAAAACTTCGATGACCTATTATGATTATCTCAAGAATGAGTGGAAAGAGCCATGGTGGGCGAATCTCTTTGGATTAATGGCTCCCGAAAATAAACCGGATACTTTGGTCGATAATTTTGAGTTGACAGGCGAGCAGGCGCGCATTGCTGGCATGATAATGAAAAATGTGGTTTGTAAAATTGATAAAAAAAATAGTTTAATATCAATCAGTGTTAAGGCGCAGGATCCATATATTGCTGCCCTATTGGCCGATTCGGTGAAAACACGTTTGCAGGATTTCTTGACAGATTATCGTACAAAAAAGTCTCGTCATGATTTGGAATATGCTGAGATGTTGCAGTCGCAGGCAAAAAAGGATTATGAACATGCTCGTCAGAAATATGTCGAGTTTGTTGATGCTAACCAGGATATTGTTTTGGAAAGCATCCGTCAGAAGCAAACCGACCTGGAGAATGATTTACAATTGCAGTATAACAATTATAATACGTTAAGTGCCCAGGTGTTGGCTTATAAGGCTAAGGTTCAGGAGGCAACGCCGGCTTTTACAACCCTTCAGCGTGCCACTGTACCCTTAGGTCCAACAGGACCTAGTGGTAATCGTATTAAGCTAATATCTCTGTTTTTAGCAGCTTTATTTACAACTATTTGGGTGTTGTATAAAGAGAAGCAACTAAAGCCGTTGTTAGGTTTGTCATAATGCAACAATTCCCATAAAATTGACGGAACGTGACGTATAATTATTTGAGAAATCGTCATTTTCCGTCTTTTTTATTTGGTGGTATCATAAAATTCCCTTATCTTTGCAAGCGGAAAAGGGAAATCGATTTCTTTAAACTCCCGAGTACCGTATAGTTAATAAAAGCAAATTTTTTTGTAACGTACTGACCTATAACACTTTGTCTTCGTCAGTCCGGAATATTTTCTTTGTGGTTGTGTGGCAAATTTTACTCGTCGGTGCAATAATATAGATTATGGAAGTTATAAAAACATCAATTGACGGCGTGTTCATTATCGAACCCCGCATTTTCGAAGATAGCCGCGGTTATTTCTTCGAATCCTTCTCTCAGAGAGAGTTCGAAGAAAAAATTGGCCCCATCAATTTTGTCCAGGACAACGAGTCCAAGTCAAGCTATGGCGTAATGCGTGGCTTGCATTTCCAGCGCCCACCCTTTACGCAGAGCAAACTGGTTCGCTGTGTCAAAGGTGCAGTGCTTGATGTGGCTGTAGATATTCGCAAAGGAAGTCCAACGTACGGCCAGCACGTAGCCGTTGAACTCACTGAGGATAATCATCGCCAGTTCTTTATCCCCAAGGGCTTTGCTCATGGCTTTGCTGTACTCAGCGAAACTGCCGTATTTCAATACAAGTGTGATGAATTCTATCATCCCGAAGCTGATGGAGGTATCAGTATCTTGGACGATAGCTTAAATATCGATTGGCGTATCCCTACAAATAAAGCGATCCTTTCAGAGAAAGATACAAAACATACTTTGTTGAAGGATTTTGATAGTCCATTTGATATTAAGGTAGATTTATATAAGTGAATATATGAAAGTCGTACTATTAGCCGGTGGTTTTGGAACTCGAATTAGCGAGGAATCCGTATTTAAACCTAAACCTATGATTGAAATTGGTGGTATGCCTATTTTGTGGCATATCATGAAAGAGTATGCCTATTATGGACATAATGAGTTTATTATCTGTGCAGGTTATCGCCAAGAATATATAAAACAATGGTTCGCTAATTATTTCCTATGTAATTCTGATGTTACCTTTGATTTTCGTAATGGTCAGAATGATATGATTATTCACGAAAGTCGTTTGGAGCCTTGGAAGGTGACAGTAGTTGATACCGGTTATAACACAATGACAGGTGGCCGTATTAAACGGATTCAGAAATACGTTGGTGGTGAGCCATTCTTTATGACTTATGGTGATGGAGTTTGCGATGTAGATATAAATAAACTCCTTGAATTTCATAAATCTCATGGCAAGTTAGCTACTTTGACTGCGGTAAAGTTGGCTCAAGACAAAGGAGTCCTGGATATTGAAGGAGGAGCTGTAAAATCATTCCGTGAGAAGAATTTGGCTGATGGAGCCCCTATCAATGCTGGTTATATGGTGCTTCAGCCAGAGGTTTTTGATTTGATAGAGGGCGATATGACCATTTTTGAGAAAACTCCTCTGGAAACTCTGGCTAATCAGGGTGAATTGATGTCGTATATCCATACAGGCTTCTGGCAGTGTATGGATAATGTGCGTGAACGCGATATGCTAGAGAAACTTCTTCGTGAAAATAAGGCTCCATGGAAGAAATGGGACCGTGAAATACCCAAAGAAAGATAATA
>JAEEGJ010016720.1_pt1 | contig 16762 bp, 15 predicted proteins | sample 8958761 | NCBI WGS metagenome assembly JAEEGJ01 (sample SAMN16246546, study PRJNA631951) | gut metagenome | biome: gut microbiome; feature: rumen; material: RS-attached | host: Bos | place: Iran: Karaj | collected 2018-10 | reverse complement strand
ACAGGCTATACTTCTTTGGCACAGCTTTTGAATCTGCCCTTTGACCTGCTTAAGATCGACAAGTCACTGGTGGACAATATCGAAACCAGCGAGGTCAGCCGCGACTTTGTTAACCTTGTAATTTACATGGGACACATAATGAACAGCGAAGTTATTTCTGAAGGCGTTGAGACGGAGTCCCAGCTTAAACTTCTTAAAGACCAGAACTGCGACTTTATCCAGGGTTATGTATGGAGCAGGCCTTTGGCACTCAGAGATGCGCTTGAAATGTGCAGATAAAGAATATGATATAAAGAAAGGGCTTCCTTGAGGAGGCCCTTTCTTAATGTATGGAACTGTTTAGAAATCGGTTGTCTTTCTTTTGACCAGACTTCCGGAAAATACTGTCTTCTGGGGCATTTCACGGCCGGAGAGGACACCTATCAGGGTGCTTACAAGGCACTCGGAAAGGGTCTCAAGCTGGTTGTCTATGGAGGTAAGCTCGGGAGTTGAGCACTCGGTGAGCATGGAGTTGTTGTACCCTATTACGGATAAATCGCCGGGAATGGACAGAGCGTTCTTTTGCCCGTATTTCACTGCTGCGATGCCAAGCTCGTCGTCGGCGGCAATTACTCCGTGGAAAGTATGACCCTTTGCGGCATAGTCGGATATAAAATCCGCTATATTCTCAAGGCCGGTGACTTCTTCAGGCACCCTCAAAATAAGGCTCTTATAATTCTTAACCTTCTTGTCCTCCATGGCAGCCTTAAAACCGTCAAGCTTCTTGTGACCGCTGTAGGAGAGGGCTTTGTAAAGATAAAGAATGTCGTGAATTCCCGAATCATACATTTCGGAAGCAGCTCTGTACATGGAATTCATGTCGTCACAGAGAATGCAGTATACATTGTCGTGATGATAGGAGGCGTTTAATATCATAACCGGTACTTTGGCGGAAACGTCCTTGATATACTGGTTCTCCTGCTCGGCTTCGCCTATGAAGTTGGAGCCTACCAGGATGAGAGCGTCAACTTTTTTGGAAAGAATCAGGTTTACGTAGTTTTTTCTGGTATCGAGGTTGTAACCGGTGCAGCAGAGGATGGATTCGTAGCCCGCCGCCTGAAGATTCTGTTCAAGGTAGTAGACAGCCTTGGCGAGAAAAATGTCCGAAGAATCCGCACAAAGAATGCCTACGGTTCGCATGGACTTAAGGCCCATGGCTCTGGCAGAGGAGTTGGGAGTGTATTCGTTCTCCTCTATGATATCCATTATTTTCTTTCTAGTAGCTTCCTTGACCTTGGGGCTTCCGTTTAAAACTCTGGAAACGGTGGCGATGGAAACGCCCGCCTTTTTGGATATGTCGTAAATCGTCATGGGTTAAACCTCGTAAAGCCGTCATAGTGTAAACGGTTACATTTTTGTTACATTATACAATGATTTTTGAGGGCTTTCAATGGGAAAAAAGAGTTTGGGGCGGGAAGGCCCGCTTTCTTTGGCACCGGGGGACAAAGCCTGTAATTTACAAGCATTGCACCTGTTTAAATAATCCATTGACTTAATCGTAAAAAGGTGTAATATTAAAAATGTAACCGCTTACACTGATAAGCACATAAAGAACTATATAAAGGAGTTATTACAGTGGATACCATCAACAGGAAGATGACAGGAAAAAAAGAAAGACCCATTAAGGTTTTGCAGTTCGGCGAGGGCAATTTCCTTCGCGCATTTGTAGACTACATGATTGATATTGCCAATGAACAGGGCAAATTTAACGGAGATGTGGTTATTGTTAAGCCCATCGAATTCGGTAATCTCGACAGATTTCACAATCAGGAGTGCCAGTATACCGTTCAGCTTCGCGGACGCGTAAACGGAGAGCCCGCCAAGCTTAACAGAATAGTTACGAGTGTTGCCGATGCGGTAGATTCCTACGGCGAATATGACAAATACGCAGAATATGCGAAGCTTGACACCCTTCGCTTTATTGTGTCCAACACCACCGAAGCCGGCATCGTATACAATCCCGATGACCGTTTTGAATACACTCCTCCCAAGAGCTACCCCGGCAAGCTTGCCAAGTTCCTCTATGAGAGATACAAACACTTTAACGGTGATGTGAACAAGGGTCTTATCATGCTTCCCGTTGAATTAATAGACGACAACGGCCTTCACTTAAAAGAATGCGTTTTAAAGCAGGCCGACAACTGGGGCCTCGAGGAAGGCTTTGTTAAGTGGCTTAACGATGCATGCATTTTCACCTCCACTCTTGTGGACCGTATTGTTACGGGCTATCCCAAGGATGAAGCGGAAGAACTGTGCAAAGAATTCGGCTACAAGGACGAGCTTATCGTAACCGGCGAGCCTTTTGCACTCTGGGTTATCGAAAGCCCCAAGGATTTGTCCGACGAGCTTCCTTTGCCGGATGCGGGACTTCCCGTTATTTATACACCCGACCATCATCCCTACAAACAGAGAAAGGTTCGTATTCTTAACGGCGCTCATACTTCTTTTGTCCTTGCATCGTATCTCTGCGGCAACGACATCGTGCGCCAGTCCATGAACGACGAGCTTATTCTTAAGTTCATAAAGGGTACCCTCTTTGATGAGGTCATTCCCACACTTACACTTCCCAAGCAGGATCTTCTTGATTTTGCGGAGGCGGTACTTGCAAGATTTAATAACCCTTACGTTAAGCATGCGCATCTTTCCATCGCCCTTAACTCTGTTTCCAAGTGGCGCGCAAGATGTTTGCCGAGCTTCCTTGATTATGTGAAGAATGAGGGCAAGCTTCCCCCGCATCTTTCTTTCTCCATTGCCGCTCTTATGGCTTTCTATACAGGAACGGAGATCAGGGACAAGGCACTTATCGGCCACAGAAACGGTGAGGAATATCAGATTCTTGACGATGAAGCGGTTCTTAAGTTCTTTGCCGAGAACAGTTCAAAAGAAGCTCAAGAGTTTACCAAAGCCGTTCTTTCCAATACCGGTTTCTGGGGACAGGACCTTTCGGCCATTGACGGTCTCGAGGCTCTTGTAACCGAGTACATTACATCCATTCGCGAAATCGGCATGCGTAAGACCATGGAGAAATATTTTGCATGAAGTCATATATAAAGATTAACGAAAAAGATAACTGCATAGTGGCCCTCACCGACTTAAAGCCCGGTGATGCGGCTGAAGGCGTGACTGCCCTTGAAGCGATTCCCGCAGGCCACAAGATGGCCCTTAAGGATATCGAGAAGGGTGCTCCCGTCATCAAATACGGCTATCGTATCGGCAATGCGCGAGAGAACATTAAGGCAGGCGCGCACATCCATACCCACAATATCGAGACGGCTCTCGGGGATATTCTGGATTATACATATGAGCCCGTCGACACCGGGGTTGCGCCCACTGAAGACGTAACTTTCATGGGTTACAAGCGCTCCGACGGAAGTGTAGCCGTGAGAAACGAAATATGGGTTATCCCTACAGTGGGATGCGTGAATAACGTGGCCACCGCTATAGCTAATAAGGCCAATATCGCGCTGGCGGGCATGAACGACACAGTCAAAAGAAGAGTGGGCGAAGTAGTTGCATTCCCTCATCCTTACGGCTGTTCCCAGATGGGCGACGACCAGGAGGCCACCAGACAGGTCCTTGCAGACTTAATCAACCATCCCAATGCCGGCGGAGTGCTGGTGTTAGGCTTAGGATGCGAGAACAGCGGTATTGATGTGCTCAAGAACTACATCGGCGAGTATGACGAAAAGCGCGTGAAGTTTCTGGTTTGTCAGGAGTCTGAAGATGAGATAGCAGATGCCGCTAAGCTTATAAACGAGCTGATTGACTACGCGGCTTCTTTTGACAGAGAGCCTCTTCCCGCTTCCAAACTCATAATCGGTATGAAGTGCGGCGGAAGCGACGGCTTCTCGGGCATTACGGCCAATCCTTTGGTGGGACGTTTTTCAGACATGCTTACGTCAAAAGGAGGCACCACCATTCTGACCGAAGTTCCCGAAATGTTCGGCGCAGAGACCATTCTTATGAATCGCTGCGAGAACAGAGAACTTTTTGATAAAACTGTTTGCCTCATCAATGATTTTAAGCAGTACTACAAAGACAATCATCAGACCATATACGAGAACCCTTCACCGGGCAACAAAAAAGGCGGTATTTCCACCCTCGAAGACAAATCCCTCGGCTGTACCCAGAAGTCAGGAAGCAGCGCTGTGAAAGGCGTTTTGGCTTACGGTGAGAGAGTCAGTGCCCCGGGACTCAATCTTTTGTCAGCTCCCGGAAATGACCTTGTGGCAGCTACGGCACTTGCGGCAAGCGGAGCCCACATTGTGTTATTTACAACCGGCAGGGGTACTCCTTTTGCCTGTCCTGTGCCTACTATGAAGATATCCTCCAATTCCGCCCTCGCAGGCAAAAAATCCAACTGGATTGATTTCAACGCGGGCGTCCTCACGGAAGACCGGGATATTGATGAACTGTCAAAAGAATTCTTTGACTACGTAATCCGCGTAGCCTCAGGCGAACAGGTCGCCAGCGAAAGAGCGGGCTTTCACGATATGGCAATCTTTAAAAGAGGCGTTACATTATAAGATTTAAGGACCGTTGCGGCGGTCCTTTTTCTTTTGCGAATTATGCGTGAAAACAGCAGAATTTGGTAGTATGTGGGGATGAAAACTGATATAATTATAACGCTATTTTTTCTTTTGCTTGCGAAGGTTTTTGGGAGTTAATGGAGGAGAGAATTGTGAATATAGAAATATACCCTTTGGAAAAGGTTGTGATTGACGGAGTGTCCGTCTGCCTCGGCATGGAGCAATCCGCGGTTGAAGCCGTAATCGGCAAGGGTAGTCTTACAGGAGAACGCTGTTATTACTACGACAATGAGCTGGCGATAGACTACGATGATGACAACAGAATTGAATTTATTGAGTTTCTGGGCGGAGTCGACGGCCTCCTGCGCCCTACAATATACGGTGTCTCAGTCTATGACACATCTGCGGATGAGCTGACGGCTTTACTCAGGCAAAAGAATGACGGAGAGGTGGATGACTCCGAAGAAGGCTATTCCTACGCCTTTTTAAATATCAGCGTGGGGGTTTATCGGGAGATAAGGCCTCAGGATGTGGAGGAAATGATTGAAGAAATGAAAGCCGACGGCATACCCACCGAGGACAACGAAGATTTGGCTACGGATATCAGAAGAGCCAATCACTGGGCTACAATAGGAATAGGTGTGGCAGGGTACTATCGATAATGTGGATTTTGGATTGAAGTTATGAGGCTGGGGGTTATTGAGTGATTATCGTAAATAAGCAGATACCCGAATTGGACATAGACAGAAACGTTTATAAACCTTTTATCAAAAATGAGTGGTTCCGCAGGAATTATATGTGGTTTGCTTACGGACTTATGATACTTATTTTTGAGGCGGCTTTTTTTCTGGGAAGATTCGGGGTGGGAAGTCTTTTGACTAAGATTTTACTGTATGTTGCCGTTTATTTGGTGCATGAATCGCTGCACATATTGACGGTATGTAAAAAAGGGGATATTTATCTAAGCCACTCCGGGATGTATCTGTGGCTGACGCCGAATTTTGTTTTGTCCAAAAAGAGATATTTATTGTTTATGACGTTACCGCTTCTTCTTTTGACAGGTGTTACAGGCACGCTTTCTTTTTTCGTTTCGGGAGAGGCATCGCTGTATCTTAAACTGATTGCCTGGCTGAATGCCATAGCGGCCGGCTCGGATATTATAAATACCGTGCTTATTCTAATTAAGCCCCGGAATGCGTTCTTTTACCGGGGATTTTACAGGAGGAAGAATTAATGGATAATGAAGAAAGAGCGGATGCTCTGGTTAATGAACTTGGGTTTGATTTTGATAAAATCGACAAAAACAGAATAGTGCAATTGATTGAAAAAGAAATATCGGATTTTCAGGAGGGCAGTTCCGAGTATATTCGCCTTTTGTGCGGATATCTGTACTGTCTTGGGGACAAATCCGACATAGAACTGATAGAGCGTGCAAAGTATGGTATTAATTTTGATGTGGGCTGCATGATTGATCAGGAATGGATAGACAGCCTTGCAAACGGCGGTGTTGAAGATTCTTCTACCAGATCGAGAGAAGCTTTGGTGGCTGATTTTGTGAGATATTATTCAACTTAATTTTTTGAAACGCAATGCCTCAAATGGTTTGGAGTTAAAATGAGAATAGAAAGTTTGTCAGTAAACAACATAGACAATTATATTGATTATTTGAAAAAAGCAATGTCCAAAGAGCCTGAAATGATGACTGCGGAAGCGGTGGATGAAAGCGGTATCAGGGACAGAGTAAAAGATTCTTTTTACATGAATACTAAGTCATTGCTGGCCTTCAATGATGAAGAAGTTGTGGGAAGAATCGAATACCACTTTTACGGGTGCATGCAGGACGGATATCGCATGTGCTATGTGGACTGGGTTTATGTACTGCCCGAATACAGACAAAAGGGTGTGGCGAGGGAATTGTTTGCGGCAATGGAGAAAGACTGTAAGGCAAACAATATAAATCAATACTACTTAATCAGGGCGACTAATCCTGCGGCGGACAGATTCTATCATGGTTTCACAGATGCGGCGCTTATCAATGAGCCGATTCTTCGAAGAGAATTGAGTTGTTGAAATCCATGTTAACGGGGAGAATATCAGAGATGCAGTACAGAACATACGAAAAATCAGACATAGACGGACTGGCAAAAGCATTGTCCCAATCATACTCGGAAGCCCCCTGGAATGAACAATGGAGCGAAGAGCGCGCTGTCAGAAGAGTGCAGGCTATATTAAGCAACTTCCAATCCATCGGCCTTGTTGCGGAAGATGAAGGAGCGATAATAGGCGGACTCTTAGGATACGTAGACCCATATGCCGGGGAGGATTTCTTTTACGTATCGGAGCTCTTTGTTACTCCCGAATATAAGAGGCAAGGGGTGGGCAGGAATCTCTTGAAAGAACTTGAAAAAGAATTAAAAACAAGAGGAATTCCCGTAGTGCAATTAATGTCCATAGAACCCAATGAAGCATTCTATGAAAAGTGCGGGTTGGGCAGGGACGATGTTTCGGTTTTGTTTAAGCGGTGGTAGTAACTTAACGTTGGAGTTCATTGAATAAATATATGATTGATATAAGAAATTTTACCAAACATTCTTTTGATAATTTTGATATTAATCTTTGTCAAAAAGAAGTGGACGGCGGGGAGATTTCTTTTGAAAAGATTGATGAAATCAGGATGCATCCCGAAGCCAAATCTATTATTATTTCAGGTTTAAAGCAGGATACTTTCGAGTATTTTGTTAATGAGTACGGCGGCCAATTCGAGGCTATTTCCTTCTGGAAAAACAAAGCGGTAAAAGATTTGTCGTGCCTGGGTAAGTTAATAAATATAAAATACATTCATTATTTCTTTAATCAAAAAGCCACGGACTTATGGGACATGTCCGGCAATGTCAATTTAATCGGTTTGGGAATATATGATTTTGGAAAATTGCATGATATAGGCAGAATAGAGACAGCTCCCGGCCTTATATACTTTCAGATAGGTGATGCGGTCAATGCGACCATGACTGTTCATTCGTTAAAACCAATTATCAATACCGGCATCACACATTTTGAATGGTGGGGAAAGTCAGTGGAAGACAATGATTATGCATGTTTGTCTAAGAGTAAGATTGAAGAACTGGATATAAGCCCCACGCGTTTTACGATGGAAGAATTGGCGGATTTGCTTGCGCTTTTCCCTGAATCACTTAAAGGTTCCGTTACAAAGCCCTATGTGAAAGGCGGAATTAAAGATAAAGACGGATACCACGAATACTATTATTTGTGTAAGCACAAAAAAGTGTGTGAAAAAGGCAAGGATGATGAGCGGTTCAATAACTACTTAAAAGAATTTGACCGATTGCTTTATGAAAAAAGAAAGAGGTAACAGGGGGAGAAAAAATGTTTCTGAAAAAGAAAAGACGCCGGAATCAATCTGAATCAATTGTTAAAGGCAGCGATTTTGAGACACTTAAAAAGGCATGTGTGACCAAAGATGCGGAAGCGGTAAGAAATCTTTTGGAATCCGGGGCCCGGGTGAATGCAAAAGATACTTCCGGCATGTCACTTTTGGATATAACTTTAAAATATTGTGATAACATCTATATTCCACAGACAGTCAGCATTTCAAAGATGCTTTTGGAGGCAGGGTGTGTTAAATCCGAGAAGACGGATTCTTTTGTCAAAACCATAGGTGAGCGATTTGAGTTTTACAGAGACAATATCAGCAAAGACATCGTGGACAGATTGAGCAGTGCCCTGGATGAACTCTACGTGCTGTTTAATGTAGCTCCCGTTCCGAGAAGGGTAGTATATGATGGCACTTCTCCCATAACAGTTAAAACATCAATATGGCAGGACCAATTTGAGGAACTCTGGGATAAGCTGGTTCCGGGATCGGGAAAGGCGCAGACAGTTCAAGGCGAAATGATTCGTATTGTCGGAAGAGTGACAAACGAGATTCTGGACAACGGTTCCATAAACTGGGGCGCTGACCATAAACTGATGCTTGATACATATTCAAAATTTCTGGATATGAATAAAGGTTTGGAGCAAAGCCTTGTTGATGAAGCGGGGAGAATATCAAAGAGTATTTCCTCCAAATCAGACAAGACTACGCTATACAGGCTGGCAGAGATAACCGTTAAGTGGGTTCTCGCCAATCCCAACCCCATTCCTCTTGGAAAAGTGGATTACTATCATTAACGGAATACAAGGAAACATGGACAAAAAAGAAATAATTAATAAGCTGAAATCCTTTCCCTACAGCAAAGAAGACTATTGGATTCTTACCGGAGGGGCAATGGTTTTATACGGAATAAAGAAACAGACGTCGGACATTGATTTGGGCTGCAATAAAAAGATGGCAGACGAGCTGGAAAGAGACGGCTTTTTCTTTGGATATACCGAAAGCGGAAACAGGCATTTTAAATACGGCGACGATGTCGAGATTTTTGAAAACTGGTTAAACGGTACTGTAACATCAGTGGAAGGCGTGCCTGTTATTTCAATCCCCGGTCTCATCGAGATGAAGCGGGACCTTGGAAGGGAAAAAGATTTTAAAGATATAGAGTTGATTAACGAATTTATGAAAAAGAAGGAATTAAAAATTTATCCTGCGGATAAAGAGCAGATGGAAGTCCGCATTGCGGAAGAAACCGATGCTGAGCTAAAGAAAGCGTACAAAGAAATGCTTCAGGGTTGTCTTGAGCATCCCGACAAGTGGGACTGGTATGCCATGTGGATAATCGAGGACGCTGACGGAACTCATGTGGGCGACTTGTGTTTCAAAGGACTTGACGATGGCAAAAATCCCGAGATAGGATACGGTATTAATGAAGAATTCAGGGGAAGAGGATATGCCACTGAGGCAGCAGAACTGGCGATTAAGTGGGCGTTTGAGCACCCCGAGGTTAAAGCCGTTGAAGCCGAGACCGACCCGGAAAACGTAGCATCGCAAAAAGTCTTGGCTAAGTGTGGCTTCAAGGCTACAGGCATCATGGGAGAAGAAGGTCCGAGATACATTAAGTACAGGACGATTGAGATTGAGCCATTCGATATGAAATATCTTGATGATTACTATAAAGGCTTCAATTCCGAGATAACAAAATACCAGTGGCCGAACCCATTTGAAAGTATAGAAGATGCGAAAGGGCTTCTTTCGGACTTTTTGGATGAAATGGAAAAGGGCGAGACCCTGTTGTATTCGGTAGTCTCTGACGACAAATCCTTCTTAGGTAGCGTGGAAATGCACGGCCTTACAGGCGACTGCCCCGAGGTAGGCGTATGGATTACGGAAGCTGCACAGAAAAAGGGATATGCTTATGAGGCTCTAAAGGCACTTCTTGATTACGCTCGCACAAAACATCACAAAACCGAGTTTTATTACGAAGCGGATATCCGCAACATCGGCAGCACAAAACTTCTGCATAAGTTTGAAGACGAATACGAAATCATCAAGCAGGACCTTGACGAATGTGTAACCGATTCGGGAAAAGAACTTAAACTGCAGGGGTATGTGCTTAGAGCCAAGTGATTCAACACCTAAAAAGCTACATTTCTGCTGATTTCTGTATCAATACCAAAATCAGTCCCGAATTGAGAGTATTTAAGCCGTTTTTACCCTCTAAAAGTTCCATTTCCGTATCAATATGAAAAATAATTCATTTTGAGAGTAGTTTTTGCCGAAAGCTACTCTCAATTTCATATCAAAACTCGTATTGATACATTTTTCGTCTGTTTAGGGCAACAAAACAGGGACTTTACTCTCAAAATGAGAACAAATCTTGTATTGATACTTTTTTTGCCTGCCGGAGCGCCGCAACAGGGCTCACGTACTCTCAATCAGATAAAGAAATTCGTATTGATACAAAACTCACCCCTTCGAAAAAGCAAAAAGAGATATTTCGACAAAATTAAGCAATATTGCCACATTATTTTATAAGACTTCTGATATAATAATTTCGAGAAGGAAGATAAAATGAAGAAGTTTGACAGAAAAATTATATCAGAGACGATAGGAATGGCTTGGCCCGCAGTGGTGGAGTCTTTTTTTACTGCTTTTGTGGGTCTTGTGGATTCATATATGGTAAGCAGTCTCGGCAGTAATGCGGTGGCGGCGGTGGGACTTACCACCCAGCCCAAGTTCATGGGACTGTCGTTATTTTTTGCACTTAATGTGTCAATTTCGGCACTGGTGGCAAGAAGAAGGGGCGAGGACAGAAAAGAAGATGCCAACAGAATATTGGTATCGGCTCTTTTATTTATTGTCATGGCGGCAGCAGTCATCAGCACGCTTCTTGTGACCTTTTCCGGCGGAATACTCAGGTTCTGCGGTTCCAATGCGGATACACATGATTCGGCGGTAACTTATTTCAACATCATTATGGGCGGCATGATTTTTAACTGTATCCAGATGGGTATCAATGCGGCTCAGAGGGGCGCGGGCAATACCAAGATTACTATGCGCACCAATGTAACATCCAACCTTGTAAATATTGTATTTAACTACCTGCTTATCGGAGGCAATTTCGGCTTTCCGGCTCTCGGCATCAAGGGTGCGGCAATCGCAACGGTTCTCGGTACGGTTGTAGCGAGCATCATGAGCGTGTTGTCTTTATTTGAGAAGGATTGTTTTGTCAGCATTCCTTATATTTTGAAGAACAGGATTGTACCTGCCGTATCGGCTTTTCAGTCGCTGATTAAGGTGGGCTATTCGGTTTTCTTTGAACAGATGCTTATGCGAATCGGCTTCATGGCGACCTCCATTATGGCGGCCAAAATGGGCACGGCGCAGATGGCGGCCCATCAGGTGGGCATGAATATCATGAGCCTTTCTTTCTCCTTCGGAGACGGACTTCAGGCTACGGCGGTGGCACTTATCGGACGAAGCCTCGGTCAGGCGAGAGAGGACCTGGCCAAAGAATACGGACGCACCTGCCGAATGCTTGGCTTGTGTATTTCCGTGTGTCTTGCATTTTTCTACTTTTTCGGAGGAAAAATTCTTATGTCCGCCTTCTTTTCCGAGGAAGAAATTGTTAAAATAGGAGTGGGCATTACCCGAATTATTATTCTGGTAGTAATATTCCAGGTTTCCCAGGTTATTTACATGGGATGCTTGAGGGGAGCGGGAGACACGGGCTATACGGCCATGGCTTCCATCATAAGCGTTACTATTATCAGAACTGCTTTTTCCTACCTTTGCGGCTATATGCTGGGCTTTGGTATCAACGGTGTCTGGATGGGTATTCTCGCCGACCAGGTATCAAGGTTCTTCTTTGGCTCCATAAGGTTTAAGCAGGGTAAATGGACCAAGATTAAAATATAGGAGAGACCTTTAACTGCCATGAAAATCATTCACTGCGCCGACATCCACCTTGACTCCAAACTCAGTGCCAATCTTACGCCCGAAAAGGCCAAAGAACGCAAGCGCGAGTTGTTGAGCACCTTCTTAAGGATGGTGGATTACGCAGACATGAATGGTGTCACGGCAGTTTTAATTTGCGGTGATTTATTCGATACCGCACGCATTTCAGCACTTTCCATGAATTCTGTCAAGGATGCGATTATGAAGCATCCGGGCATTGATTTCTATTTACTTAAAGGCAATCACGATTCCGATGCCTTTGTAAGTTCTTTTGATGATATTCCCGATAATCTTAAATTGTTTACCGACCGCTGGATTTCATACGAAACAGGCGAGACCGGCAATATTGTGATACATGGAGTTGAGCTTGACGAGGACAACAGCAAGGCTGTTCAGGCAGGCTTTTCTCCCGACCCGCAGAAGATTAACATTGTCATGCTTCACGGTCAGCAGGCGGAAGCCGTATCCAAAGACAAGGCTGAGATAATTGACCTTAAGCTCTTTAGAAACAAGGGCATCAATTACCTTGCCCTCGGTCATGTGCACGAGTACAAGTCCGAGCCTCTGGACGCTTACTGCAAGTACTGTTATCCCGGCTGCCTTGAGGGTCGCGGTTTCGACGAGACAGGCGATCACGGTTTCGTGCTTCTTGATGTCAATGAAGAGACGGGAGAAGTGGCGGACAGGTTTGTTTCTTTTGCGTACAGACATATCTATGAAGTGGCTGCAGATGTTACTGGGCTTAAGGATTCACCGGCCATGCTGGAGGTTGCGAGAAAGGCTCTCGCGGAGTCCGGTGCGGAGGACATTGACCTTGTGAAGGTGGTTCTTACGGGTGACGTGGACCCGGAATGCGAGAAGGATTCGGAGTTCATCAGAAAGTCTCTCGAAGACGATTATTACTTTATAAAAGTCTACGACAAGACCGCCATTAAAGTAGACCCTGCGGCTTACATGTACGACACTTCGTTAAAAGGCGAGTTTGTGAGAATGGTTTTGGCCAAAGAAGACATTTCGGAAGAAGAAAAAGGCGAGATAGTCCGCATGGGACTTGAGGCCCTGATGGGAGGCAGCATAGTATTATGAGAATATTGTCCGTCCATGTGGAAAATTTCGGTAAGCTTTCCGACGTTAACATAGATTTCAAAGAAGGCACCAACATTATCAAAGAAGACAACGGCTGGGGCAAGAGTACCCTGGCTACATTCATACGCGCTCTTTTCTACGGACTGGAGGGCGACAACAAGCGTGACGACATTTCCTGCGAAAGAAAGCGCTTCGCCCCCTGGCAGGGAGGAGCCTTCGGCGGCAGCATGGTTTTTGAAACCCACGGTAAGACTTATTACCTTTCAAGATTCTTTGGCTCAAAGGCCGCTGAGGATTCTTTTGAATTAAGGGACAATTCAACCAATCTGCCCTCCGCGGATTATTCCGACAAAATCGGCGAGGAACTCTTTCATATCAACAGTGAGTCCTTCATGAACACCGTATTCATAAGCCAGAGCGATGCTTCGTCCTCCAAGGCTACGGATGACGTAAACGCCCGCCTCGGCAACATTTCAGACGGAATGGACTTAAACCGCTATGCGGTAGCGGAAGGAGTCATCAAGGACACCCTCAATGCCATGTCCGCCACCCGTAAGACCGGCGAGATATACAAAGACAAGACCAGAGCCTCCGCCATCAAGGCAGAGCTTCGTGCGGGAATAGGATTGCAGGATACCATTGCAAGTCTTGAGTCCCGTATAAAGTCTGTTAAGAATGAGGCTGATTCCGTGAAGGCCGAGCTTTCGGGGATCTTAGAGCGCAAAAAAGAAGCCATGCGCATCGAGCGCCTCGCCCATGACAAAAAAGCCTACGATGCCCTTACAGAAGAAGTCAGTCTCAAGGAAAGCCAGCTTCGCGAAAGAACGGCTCTTTTCCCCGGCAAGGTTCCGTCCAAAGAAGAAGCCAAAGCCCTTGAAAATTCATCCTCAGCCCTCAAACAGGCCAAAGCCGTTTACGAGAGCACCGCTTTTAACGAAAGCGAAGAGGCTTTGTACAATAACCTTCTTTATACCTTTAAGGACGGCATCCCCGGCGAACAGGACCTTAAAGCCGCAACGGAAGATGCGGAGAAACTGGCCGGACTTCGTGCCGAGGCTGCCAGAAATTCTTTAAGCGAGGCGGAAGCCGACAGGCTCAACCGTTTCAAGACAGTCTACAAAGACCCTAAGGATTTAAAAGACAGAACCGACGAAGCCCTTTCCCGCTGGAACGAAAGAGCCCGCATGAAGGGAGAAATCAGGCTTCTCGAGAAGGACTTATCCGACAAAGAATACACATATGATGAGAAAAAAGGCAGTCCCGTGCTTACGGTTGTGGGCCTCATCTTTTTAATAGCGGGAGCGGTGCTTATCGCCCTTGACTTTATTCCGGACTTTGACAATCCCGTTAAGGTGCCTTTCCTGTCCTATGCACTTGCGGCTGTCGGCCTTGTTCTTTTGATATTAAAGGCAGTTAAGGGCGCAGGCTTAAAACAGGACAAGCGTGTTCTTGCGGCGGCGATAAGCGAACTTCAGGAGGACATTTCAAGATACAACGACGAAATAGCCGACATAGAAGAGTCCACTGAGAATCTTCTGTATGATTGCGGAATAGCCTACGATGAAGCTTCGGTGCCCAAGGTTCTTCAGGGTCTTTTGATGGATTCCTACGAATACAATGCTCTCTCCGACAAAGAAAGAGCGGCTGCGGAGGCGGATTCTTTTGCCCTCTGCGCAGAGATTTCAAAGAGCATTAAGGATTATCTCTCGAAGTTCTCCGTATTTACGGACGAGCAGGGCTATATTGCCGCCCTTACGGAGCTTAAAGGCAAGGCCACACATTTCGAATCCCTTCACGCAAAAAGCGTAAGCCACAGGGATGCGGAGACTAAATGCAGGAGTATTTCCGATGAGATAAGATATACCCTTGAGTCCTTCGGAATCGCCCCGGGACCGGACGTTTTCGAAACCGTTGAGAACGTTCTCGACACCCAGACCGAATGCGAATCCCTTCGCGAACTGGCTGCGGACGCCGTCGCCCGCCTCGAGGAGTTTAAGAAGACTCACAATCCCGAGGAACTTAGCGCGCCTCTTCCCGAGTCCTTCGAGACGCCCGACATGCTTCATGCCAAAGAAGAAGAACTCACCGCCCGCCTGGACGAACTCAAGGAAGCCCTTCGCATCGACACCGCCAACCTTGACGGCTACCGCGAATCCTACGAGAATAACCTTGAAGAATCCGAGAAACTGGCGGAACTTGAGGAGAGTATCGAATACAAAAAGAAGAAGCTTTCTCTTCTCGAAAAGACCGGCGAAATCCTTGCGGAAGCCAAAGAAAGCCTTACGGCCCGCTACATGGAGCCACTCATGAAAGGCTTTACCAAATACTACTCGGTACTTACCGGCGAACCCGCCGATGCTTACAGAATAGATGCCAACACCCGCATAACCGTTCTTGAAAAGGGACGCCAGCGTTCAAGCGACACTTTGAGTGCCGGCTACAGAGACCTTTTGGGCTTCTGCATGCGTCTTGCCATGGCCGATGCCATGTATACCGGCGAAAAGCCCACCCTTATTATGGACGACCCCTTCGTGAACCTCGACGACCGTAAGATTAAGGGCGCGGAGAGACTTTTAAAAGAAGCGGGAGAGGACTACCAGATTATTTATCTTACATGTCGCGACGAAAGAAGGCTGTAAATACAGTTTTCTCTTGTTAAATCAAGGCTTTGATGGTATTGTGATAGTTAGATTCGTGCCGATTTGCAGGCAGGTGCAGGAGGACAGAAGTTTATGAGTTTTTTATCTGACTTAAGAAGATTATCGGGACAGCGCCGCAGTCATTCTTCAAGACAGGCATACGAAAACGGCAGGGCATACGAGCCCCGTTCTTTTGATATTCCCGTGCAAAAAGAAGAGGTGAAGGACAACATGGCGGACATTAAGACAGAACTTTCCAAGAATCTTGAAACCCTGGAGGGCATCAGATCCGAGGTGGAAGGGCTTAAGACTATTCCCGATTCGGTGAAGACTCTTATTGAAGAGCAGTCCAAAGACACCAAAGAAACCATCCACAGCGAGAACGTACGCGTATACAGAAACGTTCAGGCAGTAGTGGTGGACGAAGCCGCCAAGATTAAGGAGGCCGTAGAAAAATCCAATTCCGCTACCGACGGAAAGATTAACTCGGCAGTCGTGTTTGCGGTACTTGCTTTTGTGATTGCGGTTCTTCATTTTGCATTCGATATTCTTTGCCGCGCAGGTGTTTTCTAAAAGTACTTGCCAAGGTCGAAATCTTATGATACAATCGGTACGCTGTGACTAAAAGGCACGTGTGTTTTGTGTGCAATTTTGCGCATAACTCCCCGTCGGTGCTTCTTTAACGCGGAAGTTGACGGAAAGCGGAACCACACGGATGATTAACTAAAACGGAGGATTTTAAAATGAGCGTTATTTCAATGAAACAGTTACTTGAAGCAGGTGTTCATTTCGGACACCAGACCCGTAGATGGAACCCTAAGATGGCTCCCTACATCTTTACCGAGAGAAACGGTATCCACATCATCGACCTTCAGAAGTCTGTAGGTAAGGTTGACGAAGCTTACAATGCAATTTCCGATATCGTAGCTCAGGGCGGTACCGTACTTTTCGTTGGTACCAAGAAGCAGGCTCAGGACGCAGTTAAGACTGAAGCTGAGCGTTGCGGTATGTACTACGTTAACGAGAGATGGCTTGGCGGTATGCTTACCAACTTCAAGACCATTCAGTCCCGTATTGCACGTCTTAAAGCTATCGAGACAATGTCTCAGGACGGCACTTTC
>JAEEGJ010016718.1_pt1 | contig 16764 bp, 18 predicted proteins | sample 8958761 | NCBI WGS metagenome assembly JAEEGJ01 (sample SAMN16246546, study PRJNA631951) | gut metagenome | biome: gut microbiome; feature: rumen; material: RS-attached | host: Bos | place: Iran: Karaj | collected 2018-10 | reverse complement strand
TTCTTCTGGTGGCGGGGAGATTTTTTAGTGCTCTGTCTTCTGAGAAGTCTGCCAGTGTGAGCTGGGTACAGAAACGAGTAAGTCTGTCATATTCTTGTTTTTCTTTTGGGCTAAGTTCCCGAATCATGTATCTGCCTCCTGGAGCTTTTTAGCGAATGTAAGGAGCTTAAGGTCATTTTCCTGAGACTTTTTTGCGAGTGGATCTATGAGTATTAGAGTATGTTCGAAGCTTGTTATACCAATGGTTGAGGCAAGTTTCGCAAATGCCTTCTCCGCTCCTGCTCCACTCTGACATGCAAATGCAGATATGTGTTTGTTCTTAAGGCTTTCTATATTGTCACTGACAAATGTTCTTATTGGTGGCGTGAAAGTACCCGCCCATACAGGGAATCCAAAAACGATCTGATCATATGACGACAGGTCTACATTATAAGGTTCAAGCTCCGGCTTTTCTGCCATTACTGCACTTTTTCCTCCCCAAAAGAATTTTGAAAATCCTTTGTCTGAATATGCTTTTTTAGGTGTGAGCTTAAGTGTGTCAGCACCAAGCTTTTCTGCAATTTTTCCTGCAACGTACTCGGTATTACCTTCAAGTGAATAGTAAACTACAAGTGATTTCATTGTCTTTCTCCAAATAGTTCTATTGATATTCCATAATACTAAAGCAGTTTGCTTTAGCATTATGGCTTTGGATATTTGATGGTCTTTAGATCGGATTATTTAACAGGAACACAGTGCTTATCATTTATTTCGCATACTTTCTGTACTCTTCTTCTGTATTTTTCATCCATAAGAGGGTTGGTGGAAAGCCATGTCTTTACGATCTCCATGGCCATCAGACCGCCTATTATCTTAGCGCCCAGGCAAAGGATATTTGAATCGGTATGTTCTCTGGCAAGTGTGGCACATAATGGATCCTGGCATACAGCAGCATAGCATCCATTGATTTTGTTGGCAATAAGAGCACTCCCATACCCTACTCCATCACAGAAAATGCCTCTGTCACATTCTCCCCTGGCAACAGCAAGGGCTGCAGGATATACAAAGTCTGACAGATCGCAGGATTTATCATCGTATGTACCAAAATCTTTTACTTCATATCCCTGTGAGACAAGGTATGCTTTAATTTCTTCTTTCATCTGAGTACCGGCGTGATCATTGGCCATTGCTATAATCATAACTGTTACCTCCTCATCCATCTCATTGAATAGTATTTCTAAATACGATTATAACAGCTTCAGGACTTTTTCACTTTGCGTTTTAACATAATAAGACAAATAAAGCACATTGTTATCTGTGTCAGGGTGGAGCAAGGTGTTGCCAAGCCAATGTGAAAAAGTGATACGGGTTCCTGTTTACTCATAAGGTATGATACTGGAATCCTTACCAGAAATGCACCAATAATTCCTTGAAGCATGACAAATCGAGTATATTCCATGCCGTTAAAAAAACCAATAAAACAAAACAAAAAGCAGGTAAACAGACAATCTATGGCATATGCTTTAAGGTAATCCCAGGACGCGGTTACAACTTCAACATCCTTTGCGAATATCCCAGCAAGCAGATCTCCATGAAAAAAGGCGGTGTAAAACATAAGTATCGCAAATATTAAAGATACTCCTATAGCATATCTGAGGCCTTTGAATGCTCTGTCAAGCTTGCCGGCGCCCCTGTTCTGAGCTACAAATGCAGACATAGACTGGGCAAACGCCATCGGTATCAGCATTATGAATGCGCATACTTTTTCTGCGACACCAACACCGGCTGATGCTATGACGCCAAGTGTATTGACTATCGCGAGAATAACAAGAAATGATATTCCGACCAGAAGATCCTGTAATGCTACCGGTGCACCAATACGAATCACTTTTGTGATTATATCCTTTGAAGGCTTAAAACTGGATTTGTCAATCTTGAAGGGAAGTTTCTTTTTGCTGATAAAGTGAAGTGATATTACTACACTGATCAGCTGCGCAAGTACGGTGGCTATTGCCGCTCCCTTTGCACCCATATTAAAGCCAGCCACCAGAGTAAGGTCACCAACTATATTACAGAAGCAGGCTATAAGCACAGTAACCAGTGGTGTGATTGAATCTCCAAGCCCTCGAAAAATGCTTCCAATAAGGTTGTACGATATTATCACTACAGCACCCGCTCCGCAAATTCTTATATAAGATACAGTAAGACTGTAGGCTTCGTTTGGGGCATTCATGATGCTTGCCAGATTACCCGCAAATACTGATATGAATATAGTTAGTAAAAACCCAATCGTAAGAAAAAGCATTATACCATTGGCTACTATTTGCCCACCTTCGGATGCTTTCTTTTCACCAATTTTTTGCCCGAGGAATACAGTCATTCCCATGGACAGAGAACTTACAAGATTGGTTAGCGTCATCATTATCTGCGATCCAGTAGAAACTCCGGAAACATCTGCCGGGCTGGCAAATTTCCCCACTATCATCAGGTCAACTGCTCCGTAAAGAGACTGTAGAAATAAAGCAAATAGGATGGGAATTGCAAATTTGAGAAGCGGTCCCAGTATTTTCCCTTCAGTAAAATCTTGATTGCTTGCCATAAGTGAACACCTTCCTTTGGTTAATTATAAAAAGCTGGATAAGCAACCGGCATCTCAACCGGTCATCTTATCCAGCTCGTCGTTTCAAGAACAACTCACCCTCCGATGAATTAGTGCATATTGAGTTCAACATTGAGATACTACCTCATTTGTTTTATTTTTGCAAGCAAACAAATCATATATTGGCGCCATGTTATTTTACCTGTTTGGCGTGTTTAATAGTTTTGGTATGCGCTCAGAGTGACAAATCCTTCCTTGGAGCTGTCAAGCCAGGAAATAAGAGCTCTTATTATGTCCTGCTCCATGATTCTTTGTGTGACTCTTGAATTGCGAGCTATATATTCTCTTACCTGATCTACATTGTAAGGAACATCCATGCTGTTCATGTACTTGCAGACAAAGCCAAGTTTCTCCTCATTGCTCAGAAGAGGAATTTCTTTTTTTATCGAGAATCTTGAAAGGAGTGCCGGATCCAGGTTCTCAACAACGTTTGTTGCTGCAAGGATGATTGCCTTAGGTGCGTGTGCCTTACAGTAGTCAAGTTCCTGCATCAGTGTGATCGTTATGCTCTTTAGCGTATCATTAGTTGATGCAGTTCTGCTGGTTGCGATACAGTCGATCTCGTCAATCATGAATATGCAATCCAGCGCAGTCATATACCGGAAAACTTTCTTAAGATTTCTCTCAGTATTTCCAAAACCCTCTTCCATAAGACTTGAAAAGTTTACGTATGCAAAGTCTTTTTCAAGGGTATGGGCTACAAAACGGACAAAAGTAGTTTTTCCAGTTCCGGTAGGGCCATAAAGGAGCGTGGTATTAACGTATTGTACGCCAAATTCAGCAAGCTCTTTGCAGCGCTCTCCGTTCTTCTGAATGTCGTTTATTATATCAATCTGTGTCTGCGTGACAAAGTATTTATCCATATCAAAATCATCGCAGTTTTCAATCTCTACAAATTTAGCGATGTCTTCAGGAAGTGTTATTCTCGCTTTTCCCATTTTGATTACCTCTTATGTCAAAATCATGGTGTCAGATAAAATGTTGTGTCCCCAGCCTTTCCAAAAGAGCATACTGTTCTGTTGGATGGATTGGAAGGAGAACGCTGCATAGCGACTTCGATAGGGAGCTTGTACTCCTCGCCTACCTTGTACTCAGATGAAGCATCTTCTGAGTTGTATATGGTAAAGACAAGCTCTCCACGTACAAAGGTATAGAAATCGCTATAAACAAGAGAATCATCTGTGAAGAATCTGGATTCCATCTCTACCTGATTCTCAACAAAATATGATGAGATGTCCTCTATGTAATCATAAAGATACATAGTCCTTTCATCTTCTTTTCCGAAATTCTTTGTAATATAAGTTTCATAGTCGCCATTCTGCATTACTTCTGCAACAAAGGCGGTCTGGTTGGCAGCTACATTTCTGTAGTCAACATTAAACAGGGTCTCAATAAATGAGGTAGCATCATCTTCGTACTCCTGAAGGACATCATAGTGTTCCCTGGCAAACTCCTTGTTACAGATATAGCTGTCAGTTTTTCCAAAAGGAATCTCATACAGTTCCGGGAACTGGGAAAGATGTCCTTTATAGTTTGTTTCAATGGTATAATCCGGCTTAATTTCTTTCCCAGAGGGCGAGGATTTTACTACAGTGTACGTGTCAACATGGCATTCGGTTTTCTCCGGGATTGAAAGATACAGAACTGTTCCAGTAACAGCTGTGGCTGCCACTACTAATGCTGTGAGGGGGATAATAGCGGCAGCCTTATTGGTATTAAATTTAGATAGCTTCTTTTGTCGTATCATTGGTCTTTTCTCTGTCTAATCGGTTTATTTTCTGTAGCCTTCTTTTTTCAACAAGGATAAAGTTACCCTTTGCCTGAAGATCTGTGATTTCTTTTTTTACATATCCGTTTTTTCCTGCAACAAGGATTGAAGGAAGAATAAAAGGTTCAAATTTCAGGAAGTACTCTTTCTTTTCATACATTGGAATATTCTCTTTTAGATATCCGCTGATAGTTGACTGATTTGCGATGTCGAAATGGTCTGCGACCTGCTTCTGTGTCATGTGATGGTACTTCATGTTGATTTCCATAGTAAAGGATGTGTAGAAGAAAAAATCATCCGGGATTGGAAAACCCTTAAGGCTTCTCCAGAGTTTGTAGACATATTTGCTGGGTAATTCGTTTTTGTCTTCATATTGTGAATAAAAGAGTTCTGTAATTCCTATAATTTCTGCGAAATCGGCTTTTTCAAGGCCGTACTTCTCTCTGACTTCTTTTAAAACAATTTCCATAAATTTATGCGCAAGGGAACCCCCACCGATGAAGTCGGTCGTGGGCGGAATTGCGCCCTGCCGTCAGGCAGGTCTCCTTTCCACTAAGTATGATTGTTTTGGCTGAACAAACTTAAGCTTCTTATAGTTTGCATCGGTATGGATCACTGTACCGTCAAGCATCCTTATATTAAAGTTACCACGGGTTCTCCTGCCGTAGACAAAGCATTCTCTTCCCTGATAAGATACCTTATCAAAAAGCCTGAATCCGCATACCTTATACTGTGCCTGGTTGCGCTTCCTTATGCCGCCTTTTAGTATCTTTAGCTTGTGTATCTGCCTGTTATGGCAGCGTACCTTTTTAAGGTAGTATATCTCGCCGTTTGATACTGCCAATGGATTCCCACTGATACATCTTGCATCAATATAGTGGTCTTTAGGTAGGCCATTCTTTATGCGGGTGTTCTTTGTGATATACCCGTATGTAAGGTTTACGTTTGGATATATTCCTTTAAGTTCGTTATAGAAAGCCCAGCGCATGATGCCCATGAAGGCTGCATCCCTGAATGACATCCCCCTGTGTATGCTCTTGGGGAGCTTTACTGTGCCCTTATGATACCCAGTGTGGCATGTCTCGCACAGTGTTATGAGGTCATTTGGTGCATTGCCGCCTGTCTTACGTCCCTCTATATGATGTACGTTGAGCCTCGCATCTTTTGACTTGCCCTTACAGCACTGGCATTTATGTCCGTCACGGAAGAGTACATATTCCCTTACATTCCAGAAGCCGAGCTGTTCACCCTGCTGATAGTCTGCACCCTCAACTGAAGGATTTTTAATCTTCTGTATATCAAAGGATGCAACTTCTACCGTGATCCTGCTTACTGGAAGTATCTTATGCACCTTGTCTACTACCGCAAGGTGTGAATCTACCTTTTGCTGTACAGATGGTGCGAGCCATCCATCACTGCGTCTGCGGTTATCGAACCGTGCAGCACGATAGCGTGTTTTACGGTTTCTCCTGCCACGTCTACCTTCCCTGCGTGATGCAATGAGTTCCACTATGTCACTGCGAAGCTCTGTTTCTGCCTCAAAGAGTACCTCTTTTTCGGTTGTGGCAGATAAGCCGATATTCTTACTTCCTGCATCCACACCAAGGCTTACTTCCTGTGTAAACTGTGTTGTTTCGTATAATAACTGTATAGTGAACGGACAGCGTCTTACTACTTTTGCCCTGCCGGATCTTAGCATCCGCCGGACATTACCATACCGCTTTGTAGGCATAAGCGGCTGTCCGTTACTGTTTATCACATATACCACGAGCGGTACTCCTTTCAATAGATTGATATACTTTATGCTATAAGCCAGAGTATATCAGCTGTAATGCAGCCTTCGCCAAAGTTAGTGGAAGGTTTTGTGCCAGCAACACTGTCCCTACCCCTCAGGACTGTTTAATCACTGGCCGCAGAGCTGCTAATTAGGCTGTACGTCCGCAGGTGCCTGTATATTCTTCCCTAACGTAGTGCTAATGGCTTCTGGTCTGTATATCGCCAGGCCGTTGCACTGAGGCTAATCAGCTATGGTCTTTGGCTGCGTAGCAGCCTCAAACCCCATCTGACGTAGTCGGTTGTGGGTAGTTGATCTGGTCATCCGTCACTTTCTGTAAGTTCAATCAAATCATCAACGGCTTTTTCGAGGCTTGATTGCCTGGATGCGCTGATGTTTGTGGTTTTCTTTTCATGATTTAAGGTTGGTTCTTCCGGTGCAACGACCTCAAGTTTAACAGTTTGCTCTTCCTGCTCTGGTGCAGAGTAATTTTCGATTTTCTCCATGGCTTTAGTCTCAGAAACTTGATCTTTGCCAAAAGGAGCAACGAAAAAACCAGTACAAAATAGAGCTCCTGTCACAAGGACAGTTGCTATTGTGATTCCTATTGCTTTTGACGGGGTTGATCTATATAGTGCTCGTTTCATAAAAATAATTATAGTATATGTAAAAATATATTTCAATATAATATATCTGAAAATATAAGGTATAGGCAATAAAAAAAGCGATTACCGTATGGATAACCGCTAATTTTGCTTTTGGCGATCAGACAATTTCTTCGTATTCGGAATCTGTAACTGTGTAGAAAATCAACACATTCAGGTCAACCAGGCATAATCCAACCATTACCGAATCAAAGGTTGCATATCCTTCATGGACCATGTACAGTGCAATGCCTACACTAATGAGCATCCATGTACCTAATACCATTCCATCTGTGATGAAAGATATAAAAGAGTACAGTGCCGGCTGATGCTTCTTAATATACAGCATTTTCCTTGCGAATTTTATAACTGCCTTGTTTTTTGCCAATGTTTTCATGTGTTTTGCCTTTCTTTTGATTTAAGGTTGCGTTCCAGGTGTAGTCACATAAGGACTACATCAGGGCGAAGATTGTTAGTTACAGGAACATCGTGCAGTAGCTTCTGGTAATGCTCATTCTGCTCAGCGATGACTTCCGTAAGCTGCTTTATAGCTACGGTAAGGTTGTGGTTAAACTCCATCTGCTCTTCCAAAGCCTTATTAAGCTTTGAAACGCTTCTGTTGAGCTCCTCAACATTTTCTGCGAACTGATAATCTCCTCTTGTTTCTAAAAGTGCCATTGTTTTTTTCCTCCTTTGGATTTAAGTGAGTTGCTTTACGTTTCCGTTTTTGTAATAAAAAAAGAACAGACTTATTCCTAAGCTGCTCTCTTCGCTACAACTATTGAGTGTAGTTGCTCTATACCTATATTTAGGTAAAAAAATAAGCCCAAACGCAAACACGTTCAGACTACTACAAGCAATAATATAAACTATACTACAAAAACAAGTATATTATAACGTATATAATATGCATTGTAAAGGAGACTTTTATGACTGGCATTGAATTTGGACGATGACAAATACTTGTGCTTTGTGTCAATGTATGATACTATTATATACACGAACATACATTCGGGGGCAATTACTATAATATGCTATAGGGGATGAGGGTTAGATGTATACTGTGCGTTTGGGATTATACACAACTAAGCATGATTACCAGATTTTAGAAAAGCGTTTTCATGCAATATGCCATATACATAACGTTATGGTGAAACATGCGCGTGCACTCCTGATAAGGTTAAAATATGATAAAGAGTTTCAATGCCTAAAATCTGAGTACTCAGAGCTAATTAAGAAAAAGAACTCTATTAACAGAGGTTATCTATCTAAAGAAGAAAGCAGTCGTAAGAAATACCTGTCAAGGCAGATGACAGATATTCTTATAAAGGAAGGGCTGTCTGAATATGGTTTCCATTCCTATATTAAAGTGTGTGGTCGGCAGTTTCGTAAGTGTTTGGCAGGCCAACAGATACAAAAAGAAGCCACTCGAGTGTGGCGAGGGACAGAAGAAGTCATATTCGGTAATGGCGCAGGAATTCATTTCAAAAAATATACCGATATTCGTACTATATCTGGTAAGTCTAATAGCAATGGAGCTATTTTTTCAAGGGATACTATGTCTGTTAAATGGAAGGGCTTGTCATTTAAGTGCAGATTACCAAAGGATACTTCATATATAGAGGAAGCTCTTGAATCAGATATCTCATATTGTGAAATTGAGCGCAAAATGTTTCCCAATGGCTGGCACTACTATGTGATTATATATTTTAAAGGAGAAGCTCCACGCAAGAAAAAAAATATAGGGGATAGGGATAATATAACTGGAATTGACATTGGAACATCAACAATGGCAGCTGTATCAGATAATGCTGCTAGTTTAAAAGAACTTGCCCCCAGATGTAGGGATTATAATAGGCGCATAGAGAAGCTAAGTGTTCGCATGGATAATTCTATACGCATGATGAACCCAAATAAATACAATCCTGATGGAACAATAGACAAAGCAAATCATGATGATTGGAAATTCTCCAAAACATATATTAAAAACCAAAGGAAACTCAGATCACTTTACAGACAGAAATCTGCTTATATCAAACAGTCACATGAGGAAATCATAAATCAGTTGATTGAAGATTCTGTGACCTTTATCATCGAGGATATGTCTTTTAAAGGACTTCAGCGTAGGTCAAAAAATTCAAAACGATCCGACAAAACTACTGCTATTATGAAGAAAGATGGAACAGTTAAACAGGTCTGCAAATATAAACGGAAGAAGCGTTTTGGAAGATCCCTAAACAATCGTGCACCTGCGAGTTTTATATCAATTTTGACAAATAAGGCTGTCTTATATGGAGGCGGGGTGTGCATGGTAAAAACCAAAGAGTTCAGGGCTAGTCAATATGATCACGCTACAGACACATATTTAAGAGTTCCGCTGAGAGAAAGGGGAAAATTTATAGATGGATATTACGTGCAGAGAGACTTGTACAGTGCATTCTTATTAAAAAATACGAACAAAGCTTTAAGCAAACCTGACAGAGAAAAATGCATAAATGGATTTAACAGATTTATTGAATTGCATGATGAACTTATAGAGCAGATGAAGCAGGATAATATCTCAATGAAACAGTGTTTCGGATTCTAAGTAAGTAGTCAAAGGCTCAGACATAAGCCTTCCGTCTTGGCAAGAAATGCATTAAGCAATGAAGCCCTACAGGCGGTAGATCTTGAAAGACTTAACTATATCCCTCCTATATGACTGTGGTGATGTTAAGAGAATCCAAAGAGTCCCATGACTTCAATTATGGGAGTATGTCAATACAAAAACAATATTATAATGTTGGGGTCAAAAGTCATATTATTGCATATTTCAAGTTTTAACAGGGCGAGATTTCACTCGCCCTGTAATGATCATGATCATGATATCTTAGAATACTTATTCTCAAAGTCCAGTACAATCTTCTTTTCATTCTTATCAACGGCAAGAGCTGCTTTGTAGGAACCCTTCCCCGATTTTTTAGTAAAGGTATACATACCGGTTCTACCTTCTCTGACCAGCAGATCTATCATTTCGGGAGTGATCTTAACTCCTCCGATTTCAGATACAAAGAATGAACATCCACTGCCTTTGCTGTTGTCCTGACATTTATAGCCAAGTCTTGTTGTCACAACTGGCTTTCCACAGATAGGGCATGTCAGCTCTGTTTTCTCAGAAGTAAACTTTGGTCTGGGAGTAGGTTCTTCAGAGGGAATCGACTTGAGCTTTTCATAGGTCTTATGAATTTCATCGTTCAAGACTTTCTCGTATTGGGCTTTGGTAACTGTATTTTGCTCAATTTCAGAAAGTCCTTTTTCCCAACTGGCGGTCATTTTGGGTGACAGGAAACCAGGTATGGTTGAATTCACAATGTCATAAACTGCTTCTCCGTCAGTATGAGGAGTGATAACCTGAGTCTTTTTATTGATGCAAAGATATCCGATCTTTATAAGCTTTTCCAGTATTCCTGCTCTCGTTGCAGATGTTCCAATACCTGAGCCTTTAATCTGAGCTCTGAGGTCTTCGTCCTCTATAAGGTTTCCTGCGTTTTCCATGGCTAGGATCATCGAGCCGGAAGTGTACCTCTTTGGTGGAGTTGTTGTGCCATCTTCAGTGAAGAATTCAGCTTCGTATTCATCACCCTTCATGAGAAACTGGCTGAGGCGAACTCCATCGCAGTCATCTGTTTCATCTGTCTTTCCCTTTAAAACTTCAAGAAAGCCGATTTTTGTCATGGATTTTTCTGAAATCTTAAAACGCTCATTATTATGTGCCTTAAGGATGGCTGTGGAAGTGTTAAATTCTGCCTGCGGTAGGAAGATGCATATAAAACGGTCAACAATCATCTGATAGACAGCAAGCTCCAATTCTGAAAGTCCTGAGATATCTCCCTGTCCTGTAGGGATGATAGCGTAGTGATCTGTGATCTTACTGTCGTTGCAATATTTTGTGTTTTCAATTCCGGAATACATGCCAAAATTAAGGATCTGTTCGATAAATCTCTTGTTGTAGCCAATTGATTTAAGACCATTCAAGTTCTTGTCGATTTCCTTACATATGGCGGTTGAAAGATATCTTGCATCTGTTCTGGGATAGGTAGTTAGCTGCTTTTCATAGAGGGACTGTGCCACCTCTAAAGTCTGATTCGGAGATATTTTGAATTTCTTTGTGCAGCTGTTTTGAAGTTCAGCAAGGTTGAATAACAGTGGGGCGCTCTTTTTCTCTATCTTATCTTCTACGCTTGTTACCACAAGTTTTGGAACCTTACTCAGCTCATCCAGGAATTTATTTGATTCAGCTTCGTTTAGGAATCCCTTATTATCGTATAGAAGCGGTGAATTGTAGTATTTTGAATCTTTATCTATTATCCAGTCTGCGGAAAATTCGTACTTTCCGTTTGAGCAATTTGCAAAGACTTTTGAATAGGTTGTGGGATTGAAATTACGTATCTCACGCTCCCTGCTTACAACCATTCCAAGAACACAGGTCATTACACGGCCTACTGATATGGGCTTCCACTTCTGAGAGCGGATCTTATCATTAAAGCTTCTCCCAAACTTGCAGGAAAGCATTCTCGAATAATTAAGACCAAAGGCATAATCTTCTATCGCTCGCATAAATCCGGCATCTATAAGGTTTTTGTATGAACTGAACGGCTTCATTCTAAGAAGGCCATTACGGATTTCTTCTTTTGTCTGTGAATCAATCCAAAGAACTTTCTCTGTGACATGGCCATTGTTCCCAGCGAGCATTTTGATGTAAGTCTGGATAAGGATTCCTTCACGACCGGAGTCGCCTGCATAGATGATTTGATTGATTTCTGGTCGGTTGTAGAGCTGCTTTACAATCTTGAACTGCTTAGAACTTTCCTTAATTACTTCATACTTGTACTTTTCAGGAAGAAAAGGCAGATCATCAAAGTTCCAGGTCTTATATTTTGGATCATATTTCTCCGGATATGAAAGAGTTACAAGGTGGCCGACAGACCATGTTACGAAGTAGTAATTACCATCCCATTTTGATTTTCCTTCAATGTATCCGTCGTTTTTCTGAGGATTTTCAAGGTCAAGTGCGTCGGCATATGTTCTTGCTACTGATGGTTTTTCTGCGATCATTACCACGTTCATACGTCTTATTCTCCCTTAGATGATTCGGTGGAGGCTTCAGAGCTTCCTTCTGCAACCTCTTCTGTTTCAGTGATACTTGCTTCTGCTGCTGCTTCTTCTGAAGCGCTTTCTGCTGCGCTTGCTTCTTCTGCCGCTTCAACTTTGCTTTCATCTTCAGGAGCAGCATCTTCATTTTCTGATGAGTCTGCTTCTGAAGGTTCACTGTGGACCTCATCCTCATTTGCGATGTAATAATATGCTGCGCTTACCTCTTCTCCGGTAAGTGAGTTCCTTTCGCCGCACTCGATACAGTATTCATAGCAGCCGTTTGGTACTGGATAGTAAACATAGAGATTTCTGAACCAGTCTCCGTCCTCTGTCATCTTATGATCCATCTCATAAGTTCTCGCTTCATAACGGATTCCTCTGTATCTAAGCGCCTCACCATCAAGACCTTTGAGCTTGATGTTTACATAGTCTTCATTGGCACAGTTTCTATAGTTGAGGTCATATTCAAGAACCTCCCATGACTGACCATCAGGAGCTTTGAAGTAATCATAATCGCCGGAAGATGTGCAGTAATCCATGATAAGCTTCTCTGCCTCTTCTCCTCTGTATACCTTCTTAGGACAGATGATCGGCTCTTCATAAGATGTCGTGTAGTCGTTAAATGCACTTAAGATACCATTGTCGCCAAGGAGCAGCATGTTGTAAGGGCTTGAGGTGTAGGCTTTCTCTTCATCTTTATCTACAATACTGTTCTGATTGGAAAGATTGAGTGAGTTCTCATCATATTCAAAAACTTCTTCTGTGGTATCAACAGCTTCTTTTGAGTTGTCGCCGGTAAGAGATACTGCATAGATATCCTGAGCAATGTCCCCTTCTGAATTAGAAAAGGCAAAAGAATTTATGATGTTCTCTATACCATTTTGTGAAGTTGTTGGAAGCTTGTCGTATCTCTCTCCAGGAACACCTACGAATATGGACCACTCTTCTCCGTCTTTACTGATGTTTGCAAGTTCTCCGACGAAATCGCCATATGTGGTTGAGTTAATGGAAACACCAGCACATGCCTTTGTGATGGTTACCCCGTTTTCTGTCTCAGAAGAGAACTTCTTTGTTCCCTGGGTAAACCAGATATTCATAAGGCTTGTATTAAGAAGAGAATACTCTTTGTCGTTTGAGTCTGCGATCCAGAAGTCTGTGCCTTTCTGAACAGCTACGATAAGGCTCTGCATATTGAACAGAAGGTATTTGTCTGTTCCGTTTTTATAGGAATAATACTGATTCTTTTGAAAGCCTATGTTATCAGATATCTGCGTGATAGCTGTGGCTTTTTCTACGAATGGAGAATTGATATAGAATGAGACACCGGGAACACTGGTTATTTCTGTATATCCTGGGCGTTCTTTTTTTGTCAGAGTTTCCTCGGATGTCTTCTGGTTCGCGTTTACAAAGACAGAGCCGATAACCATGACTATTGCTGCGATCATAACTATTAAGATAAGAATTCGAGACTTCATTTTTATTTGCTCCTATAATATAAATATATATATATAATATATCTGAGAATATATTACGAGTCAACCAATAAAAAAGAGCCCTGGATAATCCAAGGCCCTTAATTGCTTGCTGTTTCAGCTTTTTGCTTTACATTCTTTCTCAATCAGATCAAGAAAAGCCATGCTGATTGTGCTGTAAAATGTTTCTTCGTTGGTTCCAAGCTTGCGATACTTTTTGCCGGAAGCATCAATTGCTGATATCAGATATGACCAGTCTTCGTCTGTCATATCTTCTGCCTTTTTATTGGCAGAATCAGAAGATGCGATCTTCCAGATGTCTTGTATGGCATTGTATACTAGTTTCTTCCTTTCCATTTTTGGGTTCTCCTTTTTGCCAGATTTAAGGTTGCACAGGGATAAAAAAATCCACGGAAAAATCCGTGGATAATATATGCCCTAATACAGAAAAACTACAAATAACAAAATAAGTATATCATTACTTTTATAAGCAGTAAATATAAAGCCATCTAAAGGACGAAACTCGCGGATTATCTTTCAATAAATCGAAGTGCCATGACAAGAGAGCTTGCAAATAGGAATTTCCATCTCAAATGTTTATAATATATCTATAAGAAAATTTGGGAGCATCTTATGTCAAAAACAACTATCAAAAGAATAGCATTTGCACTCTTTTTAATAATATTTCTTATAGCGGTGTATTTCTTCATCGGTCAACCTATACTTACCTTTGTCAATGACACAGATTCATTACAAGAATTCATAGCATCAAAAGGGGTTTGGGGATGGGGAGTATTCTGTTTCCTAATCATAGTCCAGACCCTGTCAACCTGTATCCCCGGCACGCCCTTCTACCTTGCTGCCGGCTTTATACTGGGCGGACTGAAAGGTGCTCTTGTATGTGATCTTGGGGCAACAATTGGTAACTCAATTGCCTTTATCATCGGTCGCCGTTTGGGCTCTAAACCTCTTTATTTCATGTTTTCAGAAGAACGAATCAAAAAAATTGAAGACAGGATCATTGCCAAGAATCCTGTCTTCATCCACTTCTTATTTATGCTGCTTCCTCTTCCCAAGGACACCTACGCTTGGATAGGTTTTTATTCCAAGGAATCACTACCAGTCTGGATCATCCTGACCTATGTTTTTAGATTCCCTCACATCTTCGTATATACCTTCGGCGGCGAACTACTCATGGAAAAAAACTATGCCATCCTTATTGCCGGAGCCGCCTTTGCAATACTGGTTTATCTCGGACTGATGCTATATCTTAAAAAGAAAAAAGTTGCCTAGCCAAACGTTACTAATCCATGTTATAGATTAATTATTTGACAACAGGTTCTATTCTCCTGGCAATTACTACAGCAAGTGCCAACTTTATCAGATCTGGAATTATAAACGGGAATACGCACCACCCTAGAACTGTAAGCAGTCCCACTTCCCCGCTGCTCTGCATATATATATGCATGAACCAGGCTGTTCCGAAAGCATAGCAAATGATGAGGCCAATGAAAAGCGATACTACCTTAACAGCAGCGCTTTTTTTGAAGAATTTAGTAAACAGTATATAAATGAGGCCGATGAACAGGAATCCTAGAATATATCCGCCTGTGCTTCCGAAAAGAATTCCGATGCCTCCGCTAAATCCGGCAAAAACAGGTACTCCAATTGCTCCAAGCAGCACATATATGAGTGTTGCAAGAGTTCCTCTTTCACCTCCGAGAAGTACTAATACAAAGAATACTGCAAATGTCTGAAGTGTAAATGGAACTGCCGTTGGGATGCTTATCCATGAACATATAGCTATAAGCGCTGCTCCAATAGCAATATATACCATATCTAATACTTTCAAATTTTCTCTTGTCTTAATTGCTCCTTCACTTATCATAATATCTAATCCTCCAACAAATTCTTGCATTCACAAAAATCCGATTCGTAAATACAAATATGAAAGTAGCATAACAAAAATAGATTGTCAACCTCGGTATCATTCAAGGTTGACAATCTAATATTTTCTCGATTATTTTTGCTATAAGAGCATTTTTGGCAATTGTGGCCTTTCCGGTATCAAACAAGCTGGATGCTCTTTCTTTTATATCTTCAGGAAAATTACTTATATCCGAATCAAAGTTTATTCCTATTCCCGCCACTATCCATTGCAAGGTATTACTGTCGAATTCGCTCCCCGACTCAAGCAAAATACCACATATCTTCTTCCCATCAACATACAGGTCATTGATTCCATCAATATAAGTCTCTATTCCGGTAAGCTCCTTTATGGCGCTTATCACTGCAGTTCCCACAAAAGCAGTTACAGCTCTACTGTCTGCGCTTTGCAATAATTCTGGCTTTAAGATAATGCTCATATAAAGACCACCTTCAGGTGAGTAGAAAGTGTGATCCTTTCGGCCTCGTCCACCAGTCTGCGTCACAGCAACAACGACTGTTCCATGATCCCCACCTTTCATAGCAAGTTCTTTTGCCCTATCACTTGTGGAATCAAGGCTGTCATACACAAATATGTCAGATTTACTACAACTCTCAGGCAATCCGGCTTTTATTCCCTCAACAGAAATAATATCGGTGTTCCCTTTAAGCTTATAGCCCTTGTTACTGATTGCCTCTATGTCATACCCTTTTTTTCGAAGATCTCTTATGGCTTTCCAAACAGCATTTCTTGAAACACCGCACTGTCTGGCCATTTCTTCTCCGGAAGTGTAAATATCTTTATTGGATTCAAGTATAAACAGCACTTTCTCAGATGTGCTCATATTCTTCTCTCTTCCGCCCTTTCAGGGTTTTCCATCAGTTTTTTTGTAATATACAAGACATATGTATCCTTGAAAACAATTCGATCTCCCGCATCCAGCACCGCATTTCGAAGGCCCTCAAAAAACTTTGTGCGAAGTGGCTCTGGAATCACAATATGATCGCTGTGTGTTCCGCAAAATGCCACATACTCATCTGCAGTGAACACGCGCTGCCCCTTAAACTCGTGCCGGGTAACCTCAGTATAACCATACTCAGGTGCAGCAGTGTAACGGAAGCGCCCGTGAATATATGGAATATCCGGTTTGTAATAGCAGTCGTACAATGCCTGGATCTTTTCATACAGTGCCTCGTTATCCGATCTGTAGTCGGCACTTGTCAGCATCATCGCCAGTGTTCCGCCCGGTTTCAGAAGTTCAAAGGTTTTGGCAAAGGCCACGTCCTCAGGGATCCACTGGATTGTCGCTGCTGAATAGATCATATCGAATTTCATATCTCCAAAATCGTGGGTAATGCCATCGTCATTCCGAATATTCAAATTCGCTCAATGTCCGTACTTCTCTCTC
>JAEEGJ010016717.1_pt1 | contig 16766 bp, 12 predicted proteins | sample 8958761 | NCBI WGS metagenome assembly JAEEGJ01 (sample SAMN16246546, study PRJNA631951) | gut metagenome | biome: gut microbiome; feature: rumen; material: RS-attached | host: Bos | place: Iran: Karaj | collected 2018-10 | reverse complement strand
CACCGACTACTGCACCACTTACAGTACCTGTTCCACCATATGCAGAAGCACCACCGATGAAGCAGGAAGCAATGGCATCCATTTCGTAGTTCTGTCCGGCTGTAGGCTGAGCAGAGTTCAGACGTGCAATTGTTACAAGAGCGGCAACTGCAGATATGAATCCCATATTTGTGTAAGCAAAGAACATTACGTTGTCTGTATTTACACCAGAAAGTTTAGCAGCCTTTGCATTACCACCAATTGCATAGAGGTAGCGGCCAGGAACTGTATTCTGAGTAAAGTAAGAGTAAGCAGCAACGATAACAGCTAGAAGAATCAAAACAACCGGGAGACCACGGTCACGTGCAAGGAACTGACCAAGAATCAGAATTACTACAGAAAGCACGCAAAGCTTTGTAATGAATGAAGTCTTTGATGATACTGTATAATTATTCTTAATCTTCTTGCGGCGGCTGATGATTTCCATAACGATGAAGGCAAGTACACAAATCAATGAGATAATCAGAGTTATCATAAAAGTGTATTTATCAACAAACTCATCAAAAATATCGAGTTCACCAAATTTTTCAACAGTTGCTTCGCTTGGATTTGGAATGAAGCTTTCGAAAAGTCTAAGATACTTCTGTGGGAATGGAGCAATTGGTTTACCGTCAAGAACGATTGTTGCAACACCGCGCCACAAGAGCATACCGGCAAGGGTAGTGATGAACGGAGGAATGTGAATGTAAGCAATAAAGAAACCGTGGAAAGCACCAATCAATGTACCAATAAGGAGACAGAGACAGATTGCCAGCCAAACCGGCATTCCAAGATTTACAATGAATACACCTGCAAGAGCACCAACAAGGGCTACTACAGAACCAACAGACAAATCGATGTTACCACCGGTAAGGATACACAAAAGCATACCTGTTGCAAGAATTGCTACGTAAGCATTCTGGCGGATAATGTTTGTGATATTTGCCGGAGCAAACAAAGAGCCGTGATCTCCGATTCTGATCAGAACTTCGAACAGCAGCATTACGCCTACAAGAATAACAATCATTGTGTTACCCTTGAAAATTGATTTAAGGCTGTCGCCAATCTTATTTTTCTTTTCCATTTTTATCTCCTAAACTTACGCTTCCAAATTAGCGGTCTTACCGGAATTGATAATCTCAGTCATAATCTTTTCCTGAGTTGCATCTTTTCCGTCCATTTCTGCAATCATCTTACCTTCGTTCATTACGTAAATGCGGTCGCACATACCAAGAATCTCAGGCATTTCCGAAGAAATCATAATTACAGATTTTCCTTCTGCTACCATCTTGTTGATGATACAGTAGATTTCATACTTTGCACCAACGTCGATACCTCGGGTAGGCTCATCAAGAATCAGAATATCCGGTTCCGCAAAAAGCCATTTACCAAGAAGGACCTTCTGCATGTTACCACCAGAAAGGTTACCAACGTCTTCCATTACAGTGGCGCATTTTGTATGCATTTCTTTTGCCATCTGCTCTGAGTACATGCGCTCTTTATCGAAGTCCAATACCCAGTGCTTAGAAATCTTTTCTGGTTTTGCGGCAGTTGTGTTCTTGCAGATTGATTCAGAAAGAATCAAACCGTTACCTTTTCGGTCTTCAGTTACATAGGCAAGACCCGCTTTAATAGCTGACTTTACATTCGGGAAAGACACTTCCTTTCCGTTCATAAATATATGTCCACGGATATTTGTTCCGTAGGAATGACCAAAGATACTCATTGCGAGCTCGGTACGTCCGGCACCCATAAGGCCCGAAATACCAAGAACCTCGCCCTTGCGCAGGTTGAAGTTGATGTGGTCGCAAACCTTAATTCCGTCGAATACCGGATGGTCTACACACCAGTCTTTTACTTCAAAGCAGACCTCTCCTACATGAGGTTCACGCTTAGGGAAGCGGTCTGTAAGGCTTCGTCCTACCATGGCAGAAATAATTGTATCTTCAGTAAAATTATCTTTTGCTTTATCAAGAGAAGTGATTGAAGTACCATCGCGGATAACTGTAATTTTATCTGCAACGTAAGAAACTTCATTCAGCTTGTGGGAAATGATGATTGAAGTCATTCCCTGTTTTTTGAATTCAAGAAGCAGATCGAGAAGATGCTTTGCTTCTGTATCGTTTAAGGATGCTGTAGGTTCATCAAGAATAAGAAGTCTTACATTCTTACCGAGTGCTTTTGCAATTTCTACAAGCTGCTGTTTACCAACACCAATATCCTTAATTAAGGTTTTAGATGAATCCTTAAGACCAACCATTTTTAAGAGTTCATCTGATTTATCAAAGGTTTCTGACCAGTTGATTTTTGCTTTAGATCCTCTTTCGTTTCCGAGGAACATGTTCTCACCGATTGTGAGAAGAGGAACGAGCGCGAGCTCCTGATGAATGATAACAATACCCTTTGCTTCGCTGTCCCTGATTGTCTGAAATTTACAAACTTCGCCGTCGTAAACAATGTCGCCGGTATATGTTCCATATGGGTAAATACCGCTGAGAACATTCATCAAAGTTGATTTTCCGGCTCCGTTTTCACCACAGATGGCGTGAATCTCACCTTCTTCTACGGTAAGGTTTACGTTATCAAGTGCCTTTACTCCGGGAAATAACTTGGTAATATTTTTCATTTCCAATAATGTTTTAGCCATTGGAACCCTCTTTTATATGATTTTTCTTGTATAAAAAAAGGGCTGTTAGAATGTGGTTTCGACATGCTCAACCACCGAAACAGCCCTTTAATTTAGTCAGAGCAGACTATCTGAGTTCTGCTTCTGTGTAGTATCCAGAATCGATGAGCAATGACTTGTAGTTGTTTGCATCGCCAAATACTGGTTCACAAAGGAATGAAGGAATAACTCCTGTTCCGTTGTCGTATGTAGAAGTATCATTGATAGGTGGTTCTGAACCCTTCATGATAGCGTCTACCATTTCAACAACCTTAGAAGCAAGTGTACGTGTATCCTTGAATACAGACATAGCCTGTGTTCCGGCAATCATGTTCTTTACAGAAACTTTATCACAGTCCTGACCAGTGATGATTGGGAAGTTATCAGCTGTGTAACCAGCAGAAAGGAGAGCGTTTGTTGCACCGTTAGCTGTAGAGTCGTTAGAGCAGTATACAGCGTCGAGCTTAGCACCCTTTGGACCATATCCGTTAGATGTGATGAGGTTTTCCATTCTCTTCTGAGCCTCTTCTGTAGACCAGTTGAGAGTAGCAGCCTGTGCTTTAGCTGTCTGTCCAGAAGGACATACGATTACACCCTTGTCGAGGTAAGGCTTAAGAACATCCATAGCTCCTCCGAAGAAGAAGTTGATGTTGTTGTCACCTGGGTCACCAGTGAAGAATTCCATGTAAACTGGATCTGAAGCTGAGCGGCTCTTAAGACCGAGCTTGTCAACAAGGTAGTCACCCTGGAGAGTACCTACTTTGTAGTTATCAAATGTTGCATAGTAAGAAACTGCCTTTGAATTCATGATAAGGCGGTCATAAGCAATAACCTTGATGTTCTTTTTTCTAGCTGTTTCAAGTACGTTTGAAAGAGCTGTACCATCGATTGAAGCAATTACAAGAACTTTACAGCCGCTTGTAATCATGTTTTCAAGCTGTGATACCTGTGTTGGGATATCGTTTGCTGCGAACTGAAGATCTACTGTGTAGCCGGCTTTTTCAAGCTGAGCCTTCATGTTGGCACCGTCCTGGTTCCATCTCTGCAAGTCTTTTGTTGGCATTGAAACACCAACCTTTGTTGCAGAACTCTTTCCTTTACATCCTACCAAAGCAATTGTAGCAACTGCTAAAAGAATAGCGATAATTTTTTTCATAAGAAAAAACACTCCTAAATTTTTTTGATAAAGAGCCAACGGCTCTTTTTTACAATTAGGAGTATAGCGTAGAAAAAGAAGGGAAATTCAGCAGAAATCTTCAAATTTTTGCTATTTTCTTATTTTGGGTAGGGAAATCACCCTAGATAAAGTGATAAAATCTGTATTTTTTTGTGGTTTATTTTGTGCTAAGCCTATATTAATTGTCATTATCGGGCTTGACCCGATAATCTGTACATCACAGTCTTGTGCAGATTCCCGCGTCAAGCGCGGGAATAACAGCTATTTATTCTTTATAAACACTGGCAGCACTATGAAATCCGGACTCTATTATCACTTTATCCAGGTTGTATTTATCAACATAGCTTGGTTCCAGCCAGATTGTAGGAATATCATCATAGCCGTTATTGATAGGCCGGATTCTGAAGCGGTTTTCGGAAATTTCTTCGTGGCGGGCGAGCTTTACCGCACATTCCGCAGCGAGTTCCGCAAGCTGAATAATCGGTTTATAGATAGTAAAATCCTGTTTGCCCTGGACAATATACTGGCAGGCGGAAATATCGGCATCCTGGCCGCAGACCGGAATGTGGGTATCAGGATAGTAGCGGTTTATCGCATCAATTACGCTTGCGGCTACTGCGTCGTTTCCGCAGATAATGGCATCCGGGAAGGTATCGCCCTTAAGGATCCGCACCATTTCCTGATAGGACAGGTCGTAATTCCAGCCATCAGTATAAAAGGTATGATTTATATGAACAGAGCTTCTTCGGATGATTCTGTCAATTCCTTCCATAATTAGGGTCATATTGTAATCTTCTTCGGGTCCGAGAATGCAGTACCAGTTGTCGCCCTGGGCGCGACGCAGCATTTCCTGAGCCATCTGTTCTCCAACCTTTTCGCTGTCTATGGTCAGGTAAAGGCTGATATCTGCATTAAGTGTGAGACGGTCGTAGGAAATAACGGGGATTCCTTTTGAACGGAGCTTCTGTACGCTTTCCGAAATTGAAGCCGCGTCCTTGGGCAGAACAACAACGGCTCCTACATTGCGCTCAAGAAGATACATGAGCTGGCGGTTCTGTTCTTCTATACTGTTTCCGGCATTCTGAACAATTACGTCGGCCCCCATTTCCTTTGCCTTGTTTATAAAAACATCCATGTCGCGCTGCCAGCGTTCAATAGCCAGAGTATCAATTGAAAAGCCGATGGTGAGAGGCCGGCTGGCGCTGGTTGAAGCCTTCTGGTCTGGACTACTTGCGGCTGTATTTTCCTTTTTCTGGCAGGATAGGGTGAGAAATAGGCAGAGTAGGATTATAGATCCTGAAACAAGTTCAGGATGACGTTTTGAATGTTCAGGATGACGTTTTGTGTGTTCAGGATGACGATACTTTTTAAATAAATTCATTTTTTATTTTACCTTCCTGTATTCCTTTGGTGAAAGTCCGTATTTTGATTTGAAGATTCGGCTGAAGTAATTCTGGTCGTTGTAGCCCACTTCTGCCGTAATTTCTTTTATAGAAAGCTCAGTCTGCTCCAGCAGCTGGCGGGATTTTTCCAGACGCTTATCGGAAATATAGTTGATAAAGGTTTCGCCTTTTTCCTCTTTGAAAAGCTTACTTAAATAGAAGGAACTTACACCAGCGAAGTCGGCGGCAGTTTCCAGAGAAATATCCTGGGCAAGATTTTCATCAACATAAGAGCATACTTTTTTGATTATTGGATTTTCTTCTGCCTTCTTTATGCTGGCAACTGCGTGGCTGCATTCCATAAGGAATTTCAGTGCAAATTCTTTAATCAGCTTTATGTCGTTATCTGCACTAAGAGTTGCAAAGGCATTGTCAAAGGTATCGCTCGTAAAGGTTTTGTTCAGCTCGCGGGTTGCATTGTTAGCCGTAACTATCAGCTCAAAGAATGTGTTTTTGATTTTGTCTATTGCAAGATTCTGAGATATCAATTCAGAAGTAAAAAGCTCAAGGAAGGATTTTACTCCGTTTGTATCACCTGTTTGAAGCTTGCTTATAATCTGATTTTTAAATTCACTGCCACTTGATTTTTTTGCCGGACCGGAAAGGTCTGTGTCTCCGGAATAGGTAAGACCATCAGAAAAAATGAGGCCGCCGTCTGAAGCGGCTTTATTAAGAGCAGAAAGAGCCTCGCTGTAAGAAGCCTGCAGCTGATTTTTGTCGCTGAAGATTCTGCTTGCACCGGCCCGTATTCCAGCCGCAACATTGTAACAGAGCATGGTGTAAGATTTTTTAATCTGTTCCTGAATCTCAGAATAATCCGGGCTTTCAGAAAAAATCGGATAAAAGACAGCAATCCGGTTCATCATAAAAGAGCTTACCAGACAGCGGTGTTCTGTGTTCAAAAGCTCATGAATCTTCAGATAGGTGCTGTACTGATTATCTGAATTTATATTTGGAAATTCAAAGCAGCAGAAAATCCAGGGATTATCAGCCAGATTAAAATAATCAAGATAAGAAGAAAGATCTACAGACTTATCATTATTATAAATGCAGGCATAGATAAAATCATTTTCGATCATTGGAGAAACCATGTCGAGTTTTTTATGAAGCTCCCTGTCTGCACTGAGCTTGCCCTGTTTTTCCTGGACCAGCTGCATTGCCCCGCGGATTGTTTCTATAACTACGTTGCGGTTTACCGGCTTGGTGATGTATTTGTAGGCACCAAGGTTAATTGCTTCCTGTGCATACTGAAAGCGGTCAAAGGCTGAAAGAATCACAAAAACAATATTAGGCTTAAGCTTTGTAATTACGCTTACAGTTTCAAGTCCGTTGAGGCCCGGCATGTTAATATCGGTAAACATAATGTCGATATTTTCTTTCATTACAATTTCCAGGGCTTCGGTTCCGGAAAGGGCAGTAAAGACTCTGGCCTCATCTGCAAAGTTTTTGCTGATAATAAAAGAAAGAGAATCAATTACAATCTGTTCGTCATCTGTTACTAATATATTAAACATGGTTTGGAATCCTGATTATAAATTTTGTACCTTCGCCCTTGTCGCCTTTGGTTATATCAAAAAGATCATAGCGGTGGAACTGAAGCTGAAGCCGCAGGAAAACGCTTATGAGACCCGTTCCGTTATGAGTTGAATTATCATCAATAACATCAGAAGGAAGCTTTGTGTTTTCTGCGGCAACTGCCTTGAAGACAGCTTCCCGGGTCTTTTCCGGCATACCTTCGCCGTTATCACTTATGCTTATTACAATATATTTTTCTTCTTTTGAAACTTCAAGATTAACTTTACCTTTTGTATTTTTTAAGCCGTGCTTAATGCAGTTTTCTACAAGAGGTTGCAGAGTCATGGAAGGAATCTGCTGAGGGTAGCTTCCTTCCGGAATTACTTTTTTAAACTCAAGGCGGTTACCGAAGCGTACCTTCATTATGTAAACAAAATTATCTACAAGGGCAAGCTCTTCGTCGATTGAAACTGTGCGGCTCTGCTGCTGAATGTTGTAGCGGAAAAAGTCTGCAACCTGTTCAATAAAGTAACAGGTCTTGTCGGCATTTTCCATCATGGCAAGCTGGGCGCCGGTGTTGAGAGTATTAAAGAGGAAGTGAGGATTAATCTGATTCTGCAGGGCACGAAGCTGGGCATCGGTATAGAGGGCCTGCATTTCAATTTCCTTTTCCTTGAGCTCTGCTTCGGTACGGGCCTTTTCCCAGATGGTGTCGATGTATTCGCGGATGCTGATAATCATTCGGTCAAAGGCAGTACAGATGGTTCCTATTTCATCTGTGGTAGTGGCATTAAAAAGCGGTACATCAAAATTACGGCGGGCAACCTTATGGGCAACCTCAGAAATATCTGCCAGAGGGTCCATAATGGAAGTGATGGTAAAGTAAAGTACGAAGAAAATCATTACAGAAAAAACAAGGAAGAAGAAAACACCCAGGGTGTTTGAAAAAACAATTTTCGACTGGTTTGCTTCGTAGCGGGCCGCATTCTGCTGCAGGCGGATATTGTTCAGCTCAAGAATCTGTGAAAGCAGATAGTTGTAGCTGTCCATGGCGTAGGTATAGTTTTCAGCCAGCGCCGCTTCGTTGTTGGCTCGGCGGGCAGAAATTGCAAGATTGCTGTAATACAAAAAAGCTTCGGTAAGCTGATGAACGATATATTCCTTGTGAGCAACCTCGTTTCTGGAAGGAAACTCCTGGAAGCGGGAATAATAATCTTCTACCTTTGTACGCGAATTATAATAGGCATCAATACTTTCGAAGGTGCGGTAGTTCACATAATCTTCCATTGCCTTTTCTGTTGCGGAAACTGCCTGGGAAAAATGAGTAAGCTCGGAGTTTGACTGATAGGATTCACTTAAATTATTCATTGAGAAAATGTTAAGGCGGATTGTTGTAAAAAAGCTTGCAGCCAGTATAAGAATTGCAATACCGATGCAGATCATAATTCGCCAGCGGAGACTTTTATTTCTGATGTAGTTTATAGGATCTAACTTCATCATTTTCCTCACCGCTTAAGACTGCTGATTTTTACGTCGGCAGAAATATAACTGTTGGCATTACCCTTTGAACGGTACTCAAATAATTCATATAAAGCGTCCTGACCGATTTTCTGAGGGTCGAGAGAAACCAGCTTGGTAATCCAGCCCTTCTGAAGATAGAGCTGACATACTTCGTTTCCTCCAAAACCGATGAGCTTATAGTTTTTCATGTTGAACTGCTCGGAAAGTAACTGGGCAGAACGGATTGTCTGGTCTTCTGTAAGAGAGATAAAAATATTGTTCTGGCCATCTAAAGATAAATCCGGAGAAATTTCTTCTATTACCATTGAGCTGATTAATATATTATTCTGCAGGGCAGACTGAATGCTGCTTATAAGGTTGTTGGAATTCTGGGTGTTTGAATCGCTGATTATATATACTCTTCCGCCGTCGGGGAGAGTGTCCTGTGTTTCGTCGGCAATTTTTTTCCCAAGCTCCCAGTTGTTGATTCCTATGAAAGATATCTGGGGAAAGTTTGGAGAAAACTGCCCGATTGTAATAATTGGAATTGAAGGCGAGTCTGAACGGGTCAGCAGCTCCGGCTTATAATCGGGTGAATCTACGTAAACAATAATCCCGTCAACGTTCAGATAGGAACAATAATTGAGAAGACTCTGCAGGGATTCAGTGTCTGCCTGAGACTGAGGAATATGCAGGTCTACTACAGAGTTAAAGTAGGCGGAGGCCCGGTCGGCTCCTTCGTAAACTTCTTTCAGAAAGCTCTGGTTTTCGTAAGTACCGGTTACAATTACATGATAAAGACAGTTGTCAGAAGGTTTATATTCGTTTTGATTTTGAATACGGGCCCGTGAAGAAAAGAATACGGCGTAAAAAATTATGGAAAAAACAATGAGGGAAATGAAGGAGAAAATCAGGAGAATGTATTTTATGAGTCTAGCAGTTTTCTTTTCCATAGGTGAAGGTTATGCCCGTGGCCGGCGATTTTTTTGAATCTTTGTAATCTGCTGTAACGTCGCCGCCTTTTTCCAGCCGGCCGAAAAGAACTTCATCTACAAGCTTGTCTGCAATCTCGTCTTCTACGGTGCGGGCAATGTTGCGGGCTCCGAATTCTTTTGAGTAGCCGCGCTCGGTGATGTATGCGAGGGCGCGGTCGGTTACGGCGAGGTTAACTTTCTTTTCCTTCATGCGGTCTGCCAGACGGGCAATTTCCTTGCGGCAAACCTGCTTAGCAACCTCGAGATCCAGATAATTGAAAGGAATAACCGCGTCGAGGCGGTTGCGGAATTCCGGCGGAAATTCGCGGTTTACGGCGTCGTTGAGGGAAGCCTGAATGTCGGTCGGAGTGTCGCCTCCAAAACCGATGCTGCCTTTTTCAAGGTCGCGGGCTCCGGCATTACTTGTCATGATGATTATGCAGGAACGGAAGTCTGCCTTGCGACCCTGGTTGTCTGTAAGCTGGCCGTAGTCCATTACCTGGAGCAGTACGTTATATATGTCTTCGTTTGCTTTCTCAATTTCGTCAAAGAGAATAACGGCTCTCGGATTTTTTCTTACATCCTTTACAAGCTGGCCGCCTTCTTCAAAGCCTACGTATCCCGGTGGTGAACCGACCAGGCGGCTCACGGTATGTTTTTCCTGATACTCTGACATATCGTAGCGGAGCAGGGGTTCTTTGAGAAGTCGGGCAAGGGTTCGGGCAAGCTCTGTTTTTCCGCAGCCTGTAGGGCCTACAAAAAGGTAGCAGGCTTCTGGTTTTTCGGGATTCCGGAAGCCGGCGCGGGCTCGTTTTACGGCCTTTGCAAGGGCGGAGATAGCGGAGGTCTGGCCGAAGATGTCGGCGGCCATTGTGTCTTCTATGCTGCGGAGTGCGTCTTTTTCTTCGCCCTTCATGCTCTCGATTGGGACGCGAGCGATTTTGGCGGTGACGCGGCGGATTATGTCGGTGTTTATGCGGGTAGGGTTGGCCTCGCTCGCGATGAGACCCGGGTGAGCGACGGCGCCGGGGCGCTTAGCGGTGCGGCCGGCGAAGCCGCCTGACTTCAGGATGTGCTGGTATGAGCCGGCTTCATCAATAATATCAATTGCCTTATCCGGCAGGCGGCGGTCCGGCATAAACTGAACCGAAAGCTTAACGGCTTCTTCAACAGCACCCGCAGAATAAATTACGTTGTGATGCTTTTCGTATTTAGGAATAAGTCCCTTTATAATCTGAATTGTCTCGTCGGCAGTCGGTTCCAGAATGTCGATTTTTTGGAAGCGGCGGGCCAGGGCTCGGTCTTTTTCAAAGTTCTTGGAATACTCTTCAAAGGTAGTTGAGCCGATAAACTTTACTTCTCCGCTTGCAAGTACGGGCTTAAGAAGGTTAGCGGCATCTACCTGGCTGGAACCGTTTCCTCCGGCTCCCATAATCATATGAATTTCATCTATAAATAAGATTGATTTTTTCTTTTCCTTAAGCTCATCAATTACAGAATGAAGGCGCTCTTCAAAATCTCCGCGGAACTTAGAACCAGCCAGAAGCAGTCCTATATCCAGCGAGTAAATTGTGTAGCCCTTGAGAATATCCGGTACCTGATTGTTTACGATGCGCTGGGCCAGTCCCTGAGTGATTGCGGTTTTACCAACGCCGGCGTCTCCCACGTGAAGGGGATTATTTTTTGTGCGGCGGCAAAGCACCTGTACGGTTCTTTCAATTTCTGCCTCGCGGCCTACAAGCACATCATAAGCGCCTTTTTTTGCCATTTCCGTCATGTTTACGGCAAAGCGTTTAAGGCCTCCCGCATTGTTTGAGCCCGGCATACCTGGCATTCCATCTGGTCCAAAGCCTGGGCCTGTCTGTCCGCTGGCACCCTGTCCATTGGCCCCGCCCGGAATACGTCTTGGAGGTCGGAGTCTTGTTATATTTTCCATAAGGCGCAGGCGTTCAACTCCGCAGACCTTAAGAAAATATGAACTGTAGTTCTTGCTTTCGTCGAACATGCTGAGGAGTATGTCGGTAATATCAATCATGTCGGAATCGCAGGAAATACAATGGAAAACGGCCCGGTTCATCATTGCCTGAAAGCCGGCAGATTCAACCGGAGCCTTAATTATTTCGGGATTAGCATTTTCGGAAATTACAGGCAGCTGGGTTGTAAGGTAGTTGCTTACTTCAGTTTTAAGCTCTTTAGTGTCGGCGCCGCTGTTCTGCAAAAGCTGTTCAACAAATTCATCTCTGATGGCTGTTGCAAGCACATGCTCCGGGGTGAAAAATTCGTGATGAAAATCCTTTGCAACGAGAAGCGATTCAGACAGAATCCTGCTGAGCATGGTGCTCACCTTCATCTGTTTTATGCTGCCCGGCTGTTTTTCCTGATTACTCAACTTCTACCCTCAACGGAAATCCGTTTTTGCGTGCTGCCTGAATAGTAAGATTTGTGCGTGAAACCGCAATATCATAAGTATAAACGCCTACTACAGAAGAGCCCTGTTCATGTACCATGCGCATTAAGCCTTCTGCTTCGTCGTGAGATTTGTTAAAAATTGAAACCAGAACATCTACCACAAACTCCATGGTAGTAAAATCATCATTATAAAAGACAACTTTTCGCTCCGGCGGCAGCATAAAGGAAGTATCTTCTGCTACTCCGCTTCCTGCCTGTGATATCTGATTATTATAATCACTCATGTCTATAATATAACACAAAAAATCTCAGAATTCTATCAAATTCTGTGTTATAATGTAGCTATGGCTAAAAAGAAGTTTAATCTGAATATCAAGGTGGCGTATGATGCGCCGGTAACTCTTACCTTTGTGATTGTTTCTGCAATTATCTTTCTATTATCTATGCTTCTGGCAAAAAGCGGAAAGGTGGCCGGATTAGAGAAACTGCTTGCTTCCCCGACGACCCAGGCGGGGGCTCTGCCCTTTATTGTAAAACAGCCTTTGTCTTACCTCCGCCTTCTGCTTTATATTTTCGGAAGCGAGTCCGGGGCTGCCTCTGTTCTTTTTACCAATCTGATTTTGATTATGCTTCTGGGCCCTGCCATGGAAGAGCGTTATGGTTCTGTCATTATCGGAATTATGATTTTTGTTTCGGCTCTTTTTTCCGGCGTGCTTAATGCCTGCTTCTGCGAGTCCAGTCTTGTGGGCGCAGTTCCTCTTGTTAGCATGATGATTTTTCTCAATGCCTTTATGTCTTTTTCGAAAAAGAAGTTTCCTCTGTCTTTTGCGGCAGTGATGGTGCTTTTTGTTCTGCTGCAGATTTTCAGCGGGGCAGGGGCTGTAAAAATCATCATTTGTATTGCGGGCGGATTATGCGGCAGCCTTTTTGCCTTCCTTACATCGCCAAAAATGAAGGCAGAAAAGAAGGCTTCCAAGGGCGCGGGAGGCAGCGGCGGCGGGCTTTTGAACCGTGCTGAAAAGGTTGCGTACGCAGAAGAACTGGACCGTAACAGTCCCCGTAATAAAAAATCTTATGATGACGATGATGAAAGCACTGTAGTCGGCACCCTCAAGTTCTAAATCTCCAACTTTTATAGAGAATATTTCAACAATCCTTACAATGCCGTGCTATAATGAAACTACACGTGGCAGTGTAAGGAGAAATTAATGTATTACAAAAACTTCAAAACTGTAACCTATTGTATTGCCGGCTGGGTAAATCACATTACAGAAGAAGAACTTCGCGAACAGGCTGATTTCCTGCAGAAATATGTGGGCATCGATAAAATCTATCTTGAAACCTACCGTGATGAGTTTGCCAAAAAAGAACAGCTGGATATGGTAAAACGGGTTATGAAGGATTACGGAATTGAAGTTTCCGGCGGCATTACGACTGTTACTCCGGACCTGAACGAGACAGATAAAAAACGTCAGCGTCTTTTCAATACCTTCTGTTACTGCAACGAGCCTATGCGGGCCCGCCTCAAGGAAGTAAGCGAATATACTGCCAGTCAGTTTGATGAGTTTATTATAGATGATTTCTTTTTTACCCAGTGCCAGTGTGAAGATTGTATCCGCGAAAAGGGTAGCCGCAGCTGGGAGGAATTCCGTCTGGAAAAGATGATGGAAGTTTCCCGCGATCTGATTATTGGTCCTGCGAAAAAAGTAAATCCTAAGGTTCATATTATAATCAAATATCCTAATTGGCGCGAAAGCTTTGCACAGACCGGCTACAATCCGGGCCAGCAGCCGGCGATTTTTGATTCAATTTATACCGGCACCGAGACCCGCCATGGCGCACAGACCGACCAGCACCTGCCTCGCTATTTGAGTTATTCTCTTATGCGATATTTTGAAAGTGTTGCACCTGGCCGTAACGGTGGCGGCTGGTTTGATCCTTTTGACTGCGACAGAATTGACACCTATCTTGAGCAGGCCTATCTTACTGCCTTTGCAAAGCCAAAGGAAATCATGATGTTCTGCTGGCCGGCTCTGGCTGGAAATAAAAGGGCAACACCGCTTGGCTTTATGTATTCAAAGCTTGATAAGATTCTGGAACGTCTAGGAGAGCCTGTTGGACTTAAAACCTATATTCCTTTTAATTCTCAGGGCGAAGATCATCTGGAAGATTTTCTGGGAATGACAGGTATTCCTATGGAACCGGTGTGTCAGTTCCCGTCTGCTTATGGTGCCGGTGAAGCTTGTGAAAAAGTTTTCCTTACAGCCTCTGCCTTGAAAGATGAAAAAATAATGGAAAAACTTGAAGCCTTTGTGCGCGAAGGTGGAAACGCCATTGTAACAAGTGGCTTTGTTATTGGTGCTTTGAAGAAATGGCCGGAGCAACTGGGGCAACTAACGAGCGTTAGTTATAGAGACAGGACTCTTACTGCAGACGAGTTTCAGTGTGCGGCTTCGGGTCCTATGGGAAAGAATTATATAAAGTCTGGAAATCAGTTTACTTACCGTCTCCTTGAGCATCGCAATAATGCAAGCTGGTCTGTAATGAATGCAGGGCAGGGTGAGTATCACGAAAGTATTTTGTTCTACGATACTTACGGTAAGGGCAGGCTAACAATTTTGAATCTGCCTGATATGCCTTCAAAAATCTATCAGCTTCCGGTGCCGGTGCTTACTCAGATTCGCCAGGAGCTTGAAGTTTCCGGTATCTGGATTGATGGTGGTGCTGGAGTTTCTTTATTTACTTATGACAATAAAACCTTTGGACTCTACTGTCACGCTTGGGATGGCTGTGCTCCACAGGAGTTCCTTGTACACATTAAGGGCGATGTAAAAGCTCTGGAGCGTATTCAAGACGGTTCTAAACCGCTGCCATGGGAACCTTTCTCGTGTGAGCCAGTATACAGCCGAAAGCTTGAACCTCATAAGCTGGAATCCGAAAAAGAAACTGCCTTCCAGGTAAGAATCCAGCCTGGAGATTTTATCTTCTTCGAGATTAAATGACGAAAGTGTCGTTTTCTGTTAAAATAGCTACATGAAGAAAACAAACGCAATGCGCATCCTTGATGGACTTGGAATTAATTACGAAACAGCTGAATACGAAGATGACGGCGAGCACGAGCTTGCAAAGGGAGCGGCTTTACGCCTGTCCGAAAAACTCGGCGTGGCACCAGAAACAGTTTTCAAGACAATCGTAATGCGCACCGAAACAAATGAAATCTGCGTATTCTGCCAGAGTGCAGAATCAGAAATAAATTTAAAGAAAGCCCGCCAGGCTGCCGGCTGCAAGGAAATTGGTCCGGTACGTCCGGAAGAGCTGCTCGGCTTGACCGGCTACATCCGCGGCGGCTGTACCCCAATCGGCATGAAGAAAAAGTTCCGCACCTTCATCGACGAAACAATCATTTTGCACGACCAGGTCTGCATCAGCGGCGGCCAGAGAGGTGTGCAGATTAAAATTGCGCCGAACGATTTAATCAAAGCAACCGACGCAACTGTCGTTGACCTTGAGCTTTAGTCTTAGGCGGACAGCCCTTTAGCTTACAGACAGATGGACGAAAGAACCTACATTGCTATAGACCTTAAATCTTTTTACGCCTCTGTAGAATGCCGCGAACGGCTGCTCGACCCGCTTACGACAAAGCTGGTGGTAGCAGACAAAAGCCGCACGAGTAAAACCATCTGTCTTGCGGTAACTCCGGCGCTCAAAGCCTACGGGCTTAGCGGACGCTCTCGGCTTTTTGAGGTTGAGGCAAAGGCTCGGGAAATTAAAAGGCAGACTGGAAAGGAACTGGATTACATTGTGGCGCCTCCCCGCATGGCCCTTTATATTCAGTATTCAACCCGCATTTATAATGTTTACCTTCGCTATTTTGCTCCCGAAGATATTCACGTTTATTCAATAGATGAAGTTTTTATTGATGCAACAAGTTATCTTCCTTTTTATAAAATGACTGCGCACGAGCTTGCGGTAAAGGTAATCCGCGAGGTACTGCACGAAACTGGTATTACCGCCACAGCGGGAATTGCTCCAAATCTCTTTTTGTGCAAGGCTGCTATGGATATTGTTGCAAAGCATATTCCTGCAGATGAAGACGGAGTCCGCATTGCGGAGCTTGATGTTGCAGGATTTCGAAGGCAGCTGTGGAGCCATCAGCCATTGACTGATTTCTGGCGGGTAGGGCGGGCAACAGCAAGACGTCTCGAAAAATATTTTATCCGCACAATGGGCGATATTGCCCGCACCTCCCTGGATAATCCGGAGCTTCTGTACAAGGAGTTTGGAATTGACGCCGAGATTCTGATTGACCATGCCTGGGGACTTGAGCCGGTTGGAATGAAGGAAATCAAAAGCTATAAATCAGAGGCAAAAAGTCTTGGAAGCGGGCAGGTGCTTCATGAGCCTTACACCTTTGACAAAGCAAAAATCATTGTACGCGAAATGGCCGAGCTGCTTGCCCTGGATCTGTTTAAGAAAAAGCTTGTTGCCGAGTCGGTTACCCTTCAGGTTGGTTATGATGTAGAAAGTTTGAATCTTAAGGAGTTTGACGGCGAGGTGGTTCGAGATTTTTACGGACGTGAAATGCCAAAGCCTGCTCACGGCAGTGCAACTCTTGGCACAGAGACTAACTCTTCTAAAACGATTGTCGATACTTTTGTAGAACTCTTTGAGCGTATTGTAAATCCGGCATGGCTTGTTCGCCGTGTGAATATTACTGCAAATAATACAAAGCCCGAATGCGAACGGCAGCCGGGACTTTTTGATGAAGTTGATGAAAAAGAAGGCGGCCTGAATCAGGAGAAAGAAAACAATCTGCAGAAGGCCCGCCTTGAAATCATGCGCAAGTTTGGAAAAAACGCAATCTTAAAAGGAATGGATCTTGAAGAGGGCGCCACAACAATAGACCGTAATTCTCAGATAGGAGGGCACAAGGCATGAAAGATGAAAATCAGGAAAAATATTCCGACATCCTGGACTACGACTGGAATTACGATTCTCTTCCCAATCGCATGCCGCTTTCTCAGCGGGCAAAAATCTTCCTGCCCTTTGCGGCTCTTACCGGTTTT
>JAEEGJ010016716.1_pt1 | contig 16766 bp, 10 predicted proteins | sample 8958761 | NCBI WGS metagenome assembly JAEEGJ01 (sample SAMN16246546, study PRJNA631951) | gut metagenome | biome: gut microbiome; feature: rumen; material: RS-attached | host: Bos | place: Iran: Karaj | collected 2018-10 | reverse complement strand
TTAGTGGTTAGTAAGCAGTGGTTAGTAAACAGGAATGAATTTAGTGGTTTGTAAGCAGTGGCTAGTAAATAGTGGTTAGTATGTAGGGATGTAAAAGGAACTTTCTTATTGCAATCCTAACCACTAACTACTGACCACTAATCACTAGCTAGTACTTCTCCGGTTTCATGACTATCAAAATGGCGTCAACTATAGTTCCTATACCAAAAAGTCCACCGGTAAAGAGCCAAAGAAGTCCCGTCCAAATTTTCCCTTCGTAGAAACGGTGCAAACCGCAGATCCCGGGAAAAATGAAAATGGGGGCGAGGCAAAAACCAGGGATGAGGCATAGGATGAGCGCAATCCATTTATTATGTTCACCAGTAGCAGGCATAATGACTCCTTGATTTATAACGAGTATAATTTAGAAAAAGTGTGATTGATAGACGAGAGTCAATAGCAAGTAACCAATAACCAATAACTAGTAACTAATAGCTAAAGACCAACAACTAAACATTTATTATTATTCCATACGTGAAAATGAAAAAAATATCGACTTCTTTCTTGAGCCTTGCCGGTCTTTCGGCGAGCATGTTCCTTGCTGCATCCTGTGCTGCACCCTCTGTTAATCCTTCCGTTCGGGCTGCGGAATCTGTGCCTCCTGCGGTTTACATTCCAGTTTATGCTGCTCCTGTAACGGTCTTCGAAATGCGCGTGCTCGATTTCGATAAGCAAGTGCGCGTCGTTGAAAAGCCAACGCTTGCGGCTCTTGATTTTGCGGCGTATTTTTCGAACCCGATTCGCATGGCGGGGATGGACGAAAAGCCCGAAAATTATACTGGCAAAAAGGCTAATGCTTCGATTGCGGAATACCCGTTTCCGATGCTCGACTCTATTTCGGAATATGAACCGGATGCTGTTGCGGGTGTAGCGCCGATTGCGTGGGAACCTTTTGCGAAAATTCTCTATGCACAAACGGGTGACGATTCGCTTGCAAAAACTTTGAATGAAGTCGAAGCTGTCAAGTGGGATGAACCGGATGTGTTCCGTGCGTTCCAGACTGTGAGCCGTTTGTGGGGGATTCCTGGGACGGGTGAAAATCAAGGCAAGGTGGAATGGTGGGCCGAAGTGATGCCCGCTACTTGGACGGGGCGTGCGCCTTTCTATGGTAAGCTCAAGTTCGTGTCTGGCGGTGAGTCTGCTGAAGTCTTGAATTACTACATGACCGCCGAAATGAATAGTGAAGAGGCGATGAACTGGGCCCGTACGCTTTCATCTTACTGGTACCCGACTTTGAATACCGATTTGGAACAACATACGCCTGGTGCCATTTGGGAAAACTCTCGTGCAGACCGCCCGTTTGCCGTGATGCGTGGAAACCCCATGGGTAAACCGATGTGGGTGGCTTTTGAAGTGCCTGCTTTCCGCTTGACGGATGAACAGCTGCGCGCTGCCGCTGTCGCGGATTCTCTTGCGGCTGCGGGCGAGGTCGTGCCTGTGAACCGTACGCTTGATACGAGTTCGTATGCCCGCTTGGAAACGCTTGCATCGCTCGAAAATAGCTGCCCTGCAACACCTGCGACCAAGAAGTTCCGCGAAGCATTAAAGAAAAAATTGGCAAAGCTCCCGAAAGAGCAAAATGCTTGGGCCGACAACGGCATGCTTTGGTTCCGCCGCAATGCCAATTATCTTGTTGCAGATAAAATTAGTGCTCAAGATAGCCTCCACAATCCGCTCCCTCGCATGATTGAACTCAAACAGTATCTGGAAACGCAGAATATCCAGCTCTTGGTTGTGCCGATTCCTGTAAAAGAAGAAATCTATGCGGATAAACTTATTAAAGGGACTGATGCGGACTTGTGCGTGAATGTCAACGGTCGTGAATTTATTCGCGAAATGCTTGCTGCCGGGATTGATGTGCTTGATTTGTATCCGTCTTTGAAGGCTGCTCGTTCGGGTGACGAACCTCCGCATTACAGCTACCAGCGCTACGATACGCACTGGGCCTTGCCGGGCATGCTTGCCGCAATGGAACAGTTGGCTTCTCGCGTGACGCAGTACAGCTGGTATGCCGATGCGAACCCGCAGCCGGGAAGCCTCGTGATGAAGGATACTGTCGTGCTCCGCGAAGGCGATTTGGTCGCTCATTTGGCCGATAAGGAAAAGTCCAAATACCCTGCCGATACGCTTGCGGGTATGAAAATCTACAAGGGTGACAAGGCTTACAAGGGGGGCAAAAATGCACCGATTCTTTTGATGGGCGATTCGTTCACGGGCGTGTTTGAATCTGTGGATCAGAAGAGCGGTGGTCCGGGTTCTCTCCTCGCTTATGCGACAGGGCTTGATGTTCAAGTGCTCACGAGCTGGGGTGGTGGCCCTGGTGTTCGCAGTCGCTTGAAGAAAATGAAGAAGGACATGCAGAGCAAGCGTCTTGTGATTTACATGATGACGGCTCGTGACTTCTGGCAGAGTCCGATGGAATGGGACGGATTATAGACGATAGAACGCTCACGATGTTCGCTACAGACGAAAGACTAGAGATGGTTTGAAAATGCAAAAGAGTAAAAATCTATCGTCTATCGTCATTCGTCATTCGTCTAAACTCTTCTGGCCTGCGCTTTTTATCGCTGTTGTAGCGGCGCTTGCTCTATTGCTTTGGAGCGGGCGTTCCGAGAAAATGAGCTATCGCGAAATGGCTTGTGTGTTCGAAGAACGTGCGCCATCTTGCTTGGATTCTATTCCTGCGTGGAACGAGGGACTTGCGTTTTTTGATAGCAGTGTTGCTGCATCTCGCGACACGCTCGAATCGCTCAAGAACTTGCTCTGGAATTTCTGGAATATCGAATTTGCAGGGGCCGGCGAGGCTGCAATTGCAAAAGAATCCGTTCTCCCGCTTCGCGTGCTCGAAAATAAAAAGTCCGGTTGCATGGGGCTTTCGTGGCTTGCGCTCATGGTGGCTGAAGCGCGTCATTTGCACTTGAATGCGATTCTCTTGCCGGGGCATGTTTTTCTGCGCTATGAATCGTCGAATGTGTCGGTTAATTTAGAACCGAACCGTCGTGGGTATCCGTACACGGATGCTGAATATCGCGAAAAATATCAAAAAGGTCCTTGGACTGGTCTTGAATTTCAACCGCTCAAGCCCAAAGAATTTGTGGGCCTAGCTGCTTTTGATATCGGTAATCTTTACCTCGAAGCAGATATCCCGCGTGCGCTTACGTGGTACCGCATGGCCGAAGAATTTTTTCCGGAATATCCGGGAATTGAAGCAAATCAAACTATCGCAAAAAATAGATTGCCAAATTCATTGTGATTACTTATTTTAATGAATGATTAAGGCGTGTTTTTTAGGGGAAAATACCGATCTGAACTGTAGTTTGGATTGGTTTAAAAAGCTATTTTTAGGGAGAAAATGTTTAAGTGTTTTGTATATCCCTTTTTCCTTGAAAAGGTACTTTTTTTAGTACCTTTTATTCTTGTTCTTTTTGGTTGTGATACTTTTTATGGCGATCACGTTTGGCTCAATGCCCCGGTAGAAAATGATAATGCCCATGATGGGTTGGTTGTTATCAAAGCCTCGAAAGTGAAAAACTCAAAAGGTGGAACGCTATCGTATTTGGGAACGTATGCTTCGACGGCGAAGGCGAATGAACGTCCGCAGCTACGAGCCGCCTTGAACTATGATTTTTCCATGGGCGTGCACGAGGTTACTTGTGCCGAATTCAGGTCCTTTATGGGGACCACTTTTGATGAACGTTGCAAAGGTGAAGGTTCGGATTTGTTGCCTGTGACGAATGTGACTTACTACGATGCAGTGCTTTTTTCGAATGAACGTAGTAAGCGTGAAGGCTACGATACCGCTTACACTTACACTTCGGCCTCTTTTGATGGCAATGGAAACTGCTTCTCGATGGAAGGGCTTGTTTTTCATCCTGAAGTAGATGCCTATCGTTTGCCGACCGAAGCGGAATGGATTATGGCTGCCGATCGCCATTGGAATCCGTCTGGGGAATGGAACGCGAAAAACTCTGGATTTGAGCCGAAGAATGTTTGTTCATATCCACGCCTTCATGGCGATTTCTGCGACATGGGCGGAAATGTAAAAGAATGGGTTTCAGATTGGCTTGGTTTTTTTAGGGATACGGTTGTTACAAATTACGTGGGCAGTCCTGATGGAGGTGTTCTTGGTGAACGAGTTATTAAAGGGGGCAGCTACCGCAATGAGCCTTCTTCGATAAAACTTTATAATCGCGGTGATGTCTATACAGTGACATCGGCTGCTAAGTCGGAGTATTTAGGTTTCCGCTTGGCTTTTGGAAAAATTTCGAATGCCGTTTGGTTGGGGCGCGATGGTAAAGCGCGTGACACTCGAATTATCCCGATGGCAAGTGCTTCGGTAATCAAGAATAATTTGGAAACGTATCGTACTAAACTTGTTTTCCGTAACGAAGTGACTGGAAATTTAGCGTATATCGATTACATTAATGGCACGTTGTCTGTTACGGAAATTTCGGATACCATTGATTCTTATCATCCTGATATTTCACCGGATGGAAGACTTGTCGTATTTTGCACAGGGATGGAAGGCGTTCCTGGAAAATCTGAGGCTTATATCCGTCCGCTTTCGTTAAGTAAGGTAAGACCACTAAAGGTCAGTGTGAAGGGGAACGTTTCCATTCCGCGTTGGCGGCTACTTGATAATGGCGATACCGCAATCGTTTATGTGACCGATGCTGGAGACAATAAGGATGAATCTTCGTTTAAGTCAAAGAGCACATGGCAAGTGACGTATACCCAAGGCCGCTTTGGAAAACCGCAAAAACTTTTTGACGGGGCTTACCATGGTGGAATTTCGGACGACAATAAACTTGCGGTGTCGGGGGCTCGTTTGTTACGTGCTCGAATTGCAAACCCTGGTGGAACGCTTGCGAATGGTCGTGATACGGTGTGGTATAATGGAGAACAGGCCTGTAATGTGTCGCTTGCAAACGATGGCACAAAGCGTGTTGCTTTCTTGGATTTTGGCGGTAAGACTGGAGCCGAGTTTGTAGGAAAAAGCTATGGAACGCATGAACGTTTGTTGATTGCCGATAGCACGGGAAAATTGATTAAGGCCATTGCGTCTCCAGAAGGCTTCAGTTTTGACCATGTGGAATGGGCTCTGAATTATGTAAGCCCAGAACCCAGTGGTGGCTTTATTGTAGCTACGCTTACGAATGCAATTGGTGCTCATTCAAAAATTGTACTTGTGAATGTGGGCGATGGAACTATATTGGATTTGGTAGAAGGGGATGAACTTTGGCATCCGAATATTTGGCGGCAAAAAATCTATATCCCGGCGACAAGCAAACTCGATCCGGATAGTGCGGGGATTTATTTGTATCCGTCTGACAAATGGGAAGATGTTCTTATGCGTTACAAGATGACTCTTCTTTGGAAATACCGCGATTCTGCAAATGTCGCTATCTTGGGCTCGTCTCGACCGATGTATGGCGTAATACCTTCGCTATTTGACGATCGTTTTTTTACCGTGAATTTTGGACATACGCCAAATTCCATTTACACGTCCCGAGATTTTTTTGACCGCTATATCTTGAAGCACATGAAAAATCTCAAGTATATTGTAGTTTCGCTCGATATCGATTTTTGGTATAAAGTTGATGGCCCCGATGGCGACAATTTCTTCTATACGGATTTTCTGAATTATCCCGGCTACATCTATGATGCAAATCATGATTACTGGAGCGATGGCTATCCAGAAGGCTTGCTGGAATATACCGAAAACGCTGTAGGTTCCTCTGACGACAGCTATTACATGAAAGAGCGTGGCCGCTACACAAGTGTGATTTGCCATTCATGGCGTGATGAACCTGAAATTGAACAAGATAGTAGCTATCTCGATGAACATTGGAATTTGGTTGAAGATAGCAAGGCTGCTCTTGTTTCCATTATCCAGGAATCGGCAAAGAGAAACATCCGTGTTGTTGGCGTTGTTTTCCCGCAAAGTCCGGCGTATGCAAAAACAGGTTCTTTTGGTCGTTATGGCTTGCGCCGTAGTTCTGCGAAAAAGTTACTCAACGAACTTGATGCGTTGAGTAAGGAATATCCGAATTTTAAGTTGATGGATGAAAATAAAATGGGAAAACACGATTACACGAATCAAATGGCTGTTGATGAAGATCATTTGTGTTATGAAGGTAGCGTTTTGTTGACTTCACGCTTGAATGAACTGTTGTTGTCTTGGGAGAAGAAAAAATGAGGTATATAACCTTTTTAATGTTGTGTTTTGATACAAAGTAATTTGCGTGAAGGCTAGATTCTTTGTTATCGACTTTGGATAAGTAAATATTTAAAATATTAAGCAAGGGGAGCAAAAATGAGATGTTTTCTTATTCTTTTAATTGCGCTTTTATGCGCATGTACAGAATCAAATAATGCTTTATGGAACGATAATCCAGAAGTGGATTTTTCGGCAGATTCTCTATCGGGAATGCTGCGTGTTTCCAGTAAGGGGAGAATCCGTTTAGGAACTAATGAACCTTCGGCAAAATCAAATGAACGGCCAGAAATGAGGGTCGAGTTGAATTATGATTTTTCAATTGGCCGTTATGAAATTCGATGTGACGAATTTAATGCTTTAATGAAACCCTTGACGGGGCTTTCGTTAAAATGTGGCAATAGCAAAAGTCCTGCAACGGATTTAACCTTTTACGATGCTGTACTCTTTGCAAATGAGCGTAGCAAATCCGAAGGTTTTGATACCGCTTATACGTATGTTCGTGCGCAATTTGATGACGAAAAACATTGTACAAGTTTAGAAGGCTTTGTGTTTCGCCCTGAAGCAAATGCGTACCGTTTACCGACCGAAGCGGAATGGACTTTTGTAGCTAGTGCTAATTGGAATTCTACAGAAGCCTGGGTCGCTGAAAATTCGGAGTACAGGTTGCATGAAGGGTGCGGTAAAATTGGTAAAGATTCTAAGGTCTGTGATATGCTTGGAAATGCCTTGGAATGGGTTAATGACTGGAATGGCGGATTTCGCGATACGATTTTGACCAATTATGTAGGTGCTCCAGATGGTGGCGCATTGGGACTTCGAGTTCTTAAAGGCGGTAGCTATAGAAATTCTTTTAAAACAATTCATTTGTACAATCGCGGTGATGTTTATACAGTGACTTCTTCGACTCGTGCAGATTATGTGGGGTTCCGCCTTGCTTTCGGTACGATCCCGGATCCTGTTTGGATGGGGTCTAATGGAAGTGCTGTTTCGAGTCGGATTGTTCCCCTTGCAAATGTTTCAATTTTCAGAACACAAATGGGAATGTCTAAAGCTAGGCTTGCTTTCCGCAACGACCTTTCGGGAAACTTGGCCTTTATCGATTTTTCGAGCGTGGGCCCCTCGGTGACTGAAATAGAGGATACTCTTGATGTGTATCATCCAGAAATTTCGCCTGATGGTAGAAAGGTGGCTTTCTGCACGAAAATCGAGGGTGTCTCTGGACCTTCTGAACTTTATGTCCGTGACTTGAATGCCAAAGGATCCAACCTTGTTAAGTTGGATGTGCCGAGTGCGGCGATTCCTCGTTGGCGAGTGCTGGGCAATGGAGATACGGTTATCGTTTATGTTACGGATGTGGGCAGCAATAAGGATGTTGCCGCATTCAACGCGGCGTCTACATGGCAAGTGAAATTTGCAAATGGGATGTTCGGTGTTCCGCAAAAATTATTCAACGGCGCATATCACGGCGGTATAAGTGAAGATGGTAAACTTGCTGTAACAGGAGCCCAGGTTTTGCGAGCTCGTATTGCGCCAAGCGGTAAAACTCTTGCCGATGGGACCGATGCTGTTTGGTATGGTGGTCAACAGGCTTGTAATGTATCGCTAGCTAAGGATAGCTCGAAACGTACTTTGTTTCTCGATTTTGGCGGTCAGATTGGGCAAAGTTTTGTTGGGACCACTTATGCAATGCATGAACGGATGCTCATTATGGATTCTACGGGTGTTCTGGTACAATCTTTTGCCTCTCCGACAGATTTTACGTTTGACCATAGCGAGTGGAGTATAGGAATGGGTGACATTGCCGTTGCGACACTTGTGAATGCCAATGGCGCTCATAAAAAAATTGTCATGATAAATACGTCTGATGGAAGCATTGTCGATCTCGCCGAAGGTGAGGAACTTTGGCATCCGAGTCTATGGATTGAAAAGAATATGAATCAAGGAGGCAATAGGCAGGTTAATCCCGATAGCGCTGGAGTCTATTTCAAAGAAGGTCAAGAATGGGCTCATGTCTCGCTTGGCTATAAAATGTCGATGCTCTGGAGATATAGAGATAGCATTGAAATTTTATGTGTTGGTAGTTCTAGAACAGAAAATAGCCTTATGGTGACTGCGATTACATCGGGTTTTGCTCAGAATGTGGGGCATTCGGGCAACGATTTGGACGCCTCTTTGTATGTTGCCGAAAATTATGGCTTGAATCATCTGAAAAAGTTGAAGTTTATTGTAGTGTCTATCGATATTGATTTGTGGCAAAGTTCGACCGAATTTACGGAATTGATAATCACAAATCAGGAAGGTTTTGTGTATGACCAAAATCATGGTTTTTGGGTAACAGGTCTACCTGATGGATTTTTGGATGCTGTAAAAGAAGCGTCGCAGCATTCGCTAGCTGCACAGGCTGTTTATGAACCTACTCGCGGATTTTTAAGTAATGAAGGTGTTGCGTGGGGCCCTGCTACGGTGGAACAGGATTCCAATTGGGGCGGCGAAGTGGGTAAAGCTAAAATCAAGTGGAACCTTGAACGCTTAAGGGGCTTTATCGCTCAAACGGCGCCTTTGAACGTGAAAATAATCGGAGTTATATTCCCGCTAAATCCTCGATATCGTGAAACGGGTTCTTACGGACGTTATGGCCCGCGACGTTCCGAGGCTATGAAAATTTTGGATTCGTTGAATTTGTACCAAAGACTTTATCCGCATTTTATATTGATGGATGAAAATAAGAACGGAGATCACGATTATCCGGACATATGCGCCTTTAATATGGACCATCTCAGTTATCAGGGGGCTAGTAAAGTAACGTTACGCTTAGATTCTCTTTTGAAAACGCTGAAATAGCCCTTGTAAAAAGGGGGGGGAGTAAGAAACGTAAACATTATAATTTTTTGTTTTGTCAAAATAAAAGCATCTTTATGAATTTGTTTGTAAAAAATACGTCTGCAGATGCAGAGGCGATTGTTGCAAAACTTGGATGGCAGGAAATCTCGGACTATCTTGGCTGGGTTAATTTCAACAATATGGTTTGTTTTCCCGATGAGTCCGCAATATAAGGTACGGGGCTTATGGACGTCAAGGAATGCTTCGTTGTTATGCCAAAAAGCTCGTTGAAAAGACTAAGACGTTGGCCGAAGGTCTGTCGAATTTTGTAGTTTTGGATGAAAATAGGTTTGATGACCATGATTGTCCGTTTTCGATGTCGTATAATTTTGATCAATTGAATAAAATTGGTGCAAAACGTTTTACGGTAAGATTGGATTCTTTGCTGAAAATTATGAGGTGATATGAAAAAACTGTATTTGAGTCTTGCATTTTTTTTCTCGGTGTTTCAGCTTACAGCTTGCTCCGAATCCGATGGCGTTTCATCGAATTCGTCAAGACCTGAAATTTCGTTTGGTTCGCTTTCGGGCCTTGTCCGCGTTTCTGCGAGTAACAACGTTGTCGCGTTGGGCTCGAATGACGTTTCTGCAAGGGCCAGTGAACGCCCGCAGATGAACGTCTCCATGAATTATGATTTCTCGATAGGCGAGCACGAGGTGACTTGTCATGAATTTAACGATTTGATGAATCCGTCTACAGGTCTCAAGCTCGATTGCGACAAGGATGTTCCTGCAACGGACATCACTTATTATGATGCGGTTCTTTTTGCGAATGAACGCAGCAAGGCCGAAAAGTTCGATACGGCGTACGCCTACAGCAAGGCATCTTTCGATAAGGATAAGCATTGTACGAACTTGGATGGATTTGCTTTCCGTCCTGATGTCGATGCTTACCGCCTGCCGACTGAATCGGAATGGGTACTTGTTGCCAAAAATTATGCGAAAATGGCAGAAAGCTGGACTGCCGAAAACTCGGATTACAAACTCCACAAAGTCTGTAGCAAAAAAAATTCCGACAATAGATTTTGCGATCTGTTCGGGAACGCGATGGAATGGGTGAACGACTGGCCCGCCAACTTCCGCGATACGACTTTGACGAACTTTGTGGGCGCTCCTGATGGCGGTTCTTTGGGCGAGCGCGTCGTCAAGGGCGGTAGCTACCGCAATTCTGCAGAATCTATTACTTTGTATAGCCGTGGCGATGTTTACACGGTTACCTCTTCGACGCGTGCTGAATATGTCGGCTTCCGTCTGGCATTTGGCGCTATCCCGGGGGCTACCTGGATGGGGGCAGATGGCAAGGCGGCAATGAGCCGAATCGTTCCGTTGGCAAATTCCGCATTGATGCGCTCGAAGGCCGGAACTTATAAGGTAAAACTTGCGTTCCGCAATGATGTTACGGGTAATATTGCTTTTATTGATTATTCTAGCGGAATCCTTTCTGTAACAGAAATTTCAGATAAGATTGATGCTTATCATCCAGAAATATCGCCGGATGGCAAGAAGGTTGCTTTTTGCACAGGATACGAAGGCGTTTCCGAAAAATCAGAACTGTATGTGCGTGATTTGAATGCGAAAGGATCTAATCTTGTAAAGCTGGACGTGAAAGGAGCTGCGATTCCGCGTTGGCGTGTTCTTGACAACGGCGATACAGTCATCGTTTATGTTTCGAATCCTGGGGATAATAAGGATGATGCTACGTTCAAGTCTACTTCGACTTGGCAGGTGAAGTTTGCCAATGGTAAATTTGGCCAGCCTGAAAAACTTTTCGATGGCGCTTACCATGGTGGCATCAGTGAAGACGATAAACTTGCTGTTACTGGCGCTCGCCTTTTGCGTGCTCGTATAGCAAAGCCGGGCTCGACAATTATGAAATCGGCAATCGATACGGTGTGGTTTGGCGAGGAACAGGCTTGCAATGCATCTCTTGCCAACGATGGTAGCAAGCGTACTTTATTCCTTGATTTCGGAGCCAACGAAAAATCTGGGAAGAACAAGATGGGGCGTGAATTTGTCGGAAAAGATTACGGCACGCATGAACGTTTGCTCATAGCCGATTCGACGGGTAAGCTTGTTCAATCTGTTGCATCGCCGAAAGGCTATTCGTTCGACCATAGCGAATGGACTTCGGGTGGCGAGAACCTTGCTGTTGCAACGCTTACGAATGTAAATGGGGCCCATACGAAAATTGTTCTTGTGAATTTGTCTGATAGCTCGGTCGTAGAACTTGCCGAGGGCGAAGAACTGTGGCATCCGAGTTTGTGGATTCAAAAAACGTCTGCTATTAATGGAAATGGCAAGCTCGATCCTGATAGCGCTTGCGTCTATATGACGGAAACTTCCGATATCGCTACGCGACTCATGAAAGTCAAAATGGATTATTTCTGGAAGTATAAGGATACGACGGAAATCGTTATCATTGGATCTTCGAGATCGTTCTCCGGTATGGATGTCGAATACATCGAGAGTGTATTTGCGGTCAATATGTCTTACGCAGCCCAGGATATGGCGAGCACCCATTTCTTTATCAAGAATTACTTCTTGCCCTTGATGCCGAAATTAAAGGTGATTGTCTTGACTTTAGATTATGACCGTTGGTACGTCAAGGATGAAAATTTCAAGGTCTGGTTCGCTGATATTCCGGGCTACGAGTACGACAAGAATCACGGCTATTGGCAAGATGGTCTGATTGGCGATATGAAAAAGGCGTCTCAGGAAGCTTTGAGTCCGACTGAAGGTGAATACGATCTGTACGGTTATCACCGTGGCCTGTACAAGTCGCCTACGGTTGGCTGGGGTGAGGATCCTCCTGAGGTTGCCAATGACCCGCAATGGTTTGACCTGGACAATTCTGGATTTGATTTTAACTTGCAAGAGTTGATTGATATCTTGGAACTCGCTCTCAATTATGATGTGTCTGTCGTCGGTGTGGTTTATCCGCAATCGCCGTACTTTGCAACGTCTTACAGCTGGGGCCGTTATGGACCGACGCACGCTGCTGTGAAAATTATGGAAAAGGCTGTGACGGAACTCACCGAAAAGTATCCGCATTTTACGGTGCTTGATGAAAACCATTATGGCCACCATGACTTTGCCTATGAAGATTTTGCAAATGAAGATCATCTAGGGCTTCCTGGTGCTATAATTATGGCGCATCGTCTGGATTCTCTGTTGAAGACCTTGAAGTGATGCGTCTGAAGTCGGTTCCGAAAACGTTTGCTTTGGCGATTGGTGCGGTTGTTGCGCTTTTTGCTGTGTTTCCGCTAACGGATACCGATATCTGGTGGCATTTGGCTTGTGCACGCGAATGGGTGACAACGTGGACGCCCGTTCGCGAACCTGTTGTAAACGTGCACGAATATTTTCAGCAGGTTGTCGCATTTGTGTACAATCTAGGCGGCGCGAGGTTGCTCGTTGCATTCAAGGCGATTCTGTGGGGAATCGTTTTTGCGCTGTTTATATGGCCTTCGGTGCGGAATTCGCTGCAGGCAAAGCCGCGAATAATGCCGCACTCTCGTCATTCCGAAAATGCGCCGGATGCGCAAGGCTGTCATCTCGGACTTGTGTCCCGAATTTGTCGTTCCCGACTTGTGGAGCCTGCCCCGGACTTGTTCCGGGGGGAATCTCCTAAAGACAATGTCATTGCGAACCCCGTAGGGGTGAAGCAATCTATAATACCTTTTTCTTTTTTTGCCACCATCCTTTTCATTTCCCGCTACCAGTTTGAAATACGCCCAGTGCTTTTCAGCCTGATTTTCCTTGGCATTTATTGGAACATTTTGCCGTGGCTTTTTATTGGGGGTGGTTTGCGCGACTCTCGTGACGGAGGGCGGAACATCGCGAGAACTGTGGGGGCGGCGTTTGCTATTCTCGCTTTGCAATTTCTGTGGTGCAAGAGTCAAGGCCTGTACATTCTTGGTCCGATTTTTGCGTTGATTGTATTCGCGCTCGAATATTGGAACTCCCGCAATTCTGGGCGACCGATTCCTCGCAAGTCACTTTTGTGGCAACTTGCTTTTATGGCGCTGCTGTTCGCAATGCCGTTCTTCCATCGCGAAGGGCTGAATTTATTCTTGTATCCGTTTGGCTTGCTGGACCGATTGCTCGGGCTTTCTCCGTCTGCTGCTGTTTTTGCAAGTGAAATTGCCGAGAACCGTTCGCCGATAACGCTTTTGATGGCGGGGGAGAACGTATTGCAATCGACTCTGATGATTGTGCTTTCAGCTATGGCGATTGCTTTTGCTGTTCTTCGTTTACGATTGTCTTTCTCGACCTGTCATTCTCGAAGCAAAGCCGAGGGAATCCACAATTTCCCCGTCGAAAAATCTTGTGCATTATGGCTTCTTGTAACCGCAATCCTTGTGCTCGTCGCTGAACGCAACTTCGTGCTCTTTTTGCCCGTATTTTTCGCCGTTGTACTGCCCTGGATTCTTCAGACCTGCGGTCCTCAGAATGACGACTTGCATTCCGCGCGTACGCCACTAAGTTCTAAGTTCTACCAACTACTAACTTTTAACCGCGCACTTCCTACAGTCTGTTTCTTACTTCCAACTCTCCTCATCGCGTTCCTCTTCGGCCTTTGGTTTCGTAGCGTTTCCAATTACGATTCCATGGTCGCGTACCAGCGCGTGCCAGTTGCTGCTGCCGAATGGATGAAATCGCATCCGCATTCGGGTAGGCTCTTTAATGATGACCGCGCTGGCGGTTATTTGGCTTTTGTTAATCCTTCCGATTCGACTTACATTGATGGGCGCTTTATCCTTAAAACGGCAGAATTTTTCGAACGCTATCTTGGCTATTCGGAAAATCCGCAAATGTTCCTCCACGATGCCGATGCGCAAAATATGGACCGCGTTGTGCTGCCGCTCCGCTATTATGCGCGCTGGGATAAATTGCTTGCAGTCCTTGATGCTGCTGAAAATTGGCACGTCGCGTACCGCGATTCTCTTTTTGTCGTGATGGACCGCACAGAACGCTAAAACGTATGACTAAAATAATTTAAATTTTGTCATTAAAATTTTATTTTAATATAGATTTAACGGCCCTTTGGGCATAGGAGTTGGTATGAATCGTTTGGTTAAGATGGGACTTGCTGGTTTGTTTGCTTTCGGGCTTGCTCAGGCTAAGGTGAATTTCCCGTTCCCGCAAATGTCTGATTACGGTGGAAATGCAACGCTTTTGAGCGACAAGGCTAAGGCTTCCGAAGAATTGAAGTCCCAGTTTGCTTATTGGCTCAAGACCATGTACAACGAAAGTGGCGATGTTGCCGGTGTGCGTTCCGATCCGGGTTCTGATCAGTATTTCTCGGAAGGTGTCGGCTACGGCATGCTTTTGATGGTCTATTTTAGTGATAACACCACAAGCTATCAGTCGCAATTCGATAAGATTTGGAACTTCTACAAGAAGATGATGAACGAAAACGGCCTGATGGTTTGGAAGGTCGGTAATCTTTCCCAAAAGTACGACCAGGGCGCAGCTCTCGATGGCGATATAGATGCTGCTGCAGCTCTCGTGATGGCTTACTACCAGTTTGGCGATGAAAAGTACAAGGAAGATGCCAAGAAGCTCATCCAGTCCATGAAAAAGTCCGAATTCGAATCGAACGGCTTGCATTTGCCGGGCGACAAGTGGGGCGATGCCGGTTACAACCGCAAAAACCCAGGCTATTTTGATCCGGCCTACATGCCGCTTTTTGCATTGGTCGATACCGAAAATGCCGATTTCTGGAGCAATAAGGCTTACGACGCCAACATGAAACTGTACGAATCGAGTTCTGCCGAGGTCACGACAGGCTTGATTGACGACTGGACCGACAAGAACGGCAAGAGCGAAGACGACTACTACAGCTATGACGCATCCCGCGCTCCGTGGCGTAACGCAAAGGCTGTTTGCTGGCATGGCGACAAGCGCGCTCTTGCTCTCGACAAGAAAATGGCTGAATATGTCTCTACGGTAAGCGCTTCTCGCATGGCAGGCCCTGTCCGCAGAGCTTCTGGCGACCTCGGCAACGACCACAATAGCACGTTCGTGACCTCTCTCATGACGTCCTTGATTTCGGATGCCAAGTACCAGTCCAAACTCGACGAATATTGGAAAGAAGCGGTCGCTCTCGGTGACGAAAACTACTTCAACCAGTCGCTCAAGCTCTTGAACGGCCTCCTCGTTTCGGGTAACATGCCGAACCTTGCTGCCGCTCCTTCGACACCGACTTCTTCGAGTTCGACTCCGGCAAGTTCTAGCTCTGTAGAATCAAGCTCTTCGGGCACGACCTCATTGAACGTTGTGGCGGCAGGCGCTCCGAAGATGACGCTTTCTGGCAGAACGCTTGAATTTAGCGCTAATGGCGATGTTCGCGTGGATGTAATTTCGATGACGGGTAGCGTCGTGAAGTCGTTCTATAAGAATGCAACGGGTTCTGTCTCGGTTTCTTTGAATGCTATTCCGAGTGGTCTCTACGTTGTCCGCGTCAAGAATGCAGGCATCTCAAATCTTAAAAAGATTAAGTTAGACTAATTTTTCGGGCTGAAAAAGCCTTTGATGAAAATTTCAAAAATCCGGGAACAAGTGTGTTCTCGGAATTTTTTTTTTGCTTTTGTAAATAAAAATACACATAACGATTGCTTGTAAATCTTTGTTTGTATTTTTGCAAACAATTGTAAACATTTGAGTGGATTACACAATTGCTAGACTGTAAAAGTTTAATTACTAATATGGCGAAAATGGCGAAATTTTTCAAAAATAGGCACTTTGCATCTATATAATATAATTATTGTATGATTTTTATTATTATATATAAATGATTTACTACATTTGTTCTACCTTAAAACAAACTAAAAAGGTAAATAAATGAAAAAAGTAAAGAGTACATCATTGTTCTTGGGCGTAGCCTCTGCTATGGCTTTTGCTCAGGACGGCGCCGCTTGCATTCCGTTTGTGAACGGAACAGGTCATTATGGCGAACATTGCTATAATGCCGGCCTTAAAGACATGGAAAAGGGCAAGTGTTATACTATGAATCCGGATCGCAAGTCTGAAAATCCGCAGTGGATTAACGACATTGTATCCCAGACATGGTGGTGGGTCGAAACAGCCTGCGTTGAAGCTCCGGCATCTTCCAGCTCTGTTGAAGTATCCAGCTCCAGTGTTGCGCCGGCATCTAGCTCTAGCGTTGCTCCGGTTTCCAGCTCTAGCGTCGAAGAATCTTCCAGCTCTGTTGAAGAATCCAGCTCCAGCATCGAAGAATCCAGCTCTAGCGAAGTTGTTTCTTCTAGCTCCGCTGAACCGGTTTCCAGCTCTAGCGAAATTATTGTTGCTTCCAAGTGCGTTGAATTCGTAAACGGCTCTGGCAACTACAACGGCAAGTGCTTCAATGCAGGTCTTAACGACATGACCGCTGGCAAGTGCTATAAGCTCAACCCGGATCGCGGCGAAGTTCGTGATTTGTGGATTAACAATAGAGCAGTTGACTCTTGGTGGTGGGTTGAAACGTCTTGCGGTGCAGAACCGGAATCCTCCAGCTCTAGCGAAGAAGTCTCTAGCTCTAGCGAAGAAGTCTCTAGCTCTAGCGAAGAAGTCTCTAGCTCTAGCGAAGAAGTCTCTAGCTCTAGCGAAGAAGTCTCTAGCTCTAG
>JAEEGJ010016714.1_pt1 | contig 16769 bp, 16 predicted proteins | sample 8958761 | NCBI WGS metagenome assembly JAEEGJ01 (sample SAMN16246546, study PRJNA631951) | gut metagenome | biome: gut microbiome; feature: rumen; material: RS-attached | host: Bos | place: Iran: Karaj | collected 2018-10 | reverse complement strand
GGGTGACGAGACCAAGGCAAAGGCCCAGGAAAAGCTTGCCGCCTTCACAGTGAAGATTGGCTACCCGGACAAGTGGAAGGACTACAGCACCCTTGACATAGACCCCGAGAGCACCTATTACGAGAACCTCCGCAGTGCCAGCGCATGGTATGTGAAGGACAACCTCTCCAAGCTTGGAAAGCCCACTGACAAGACCGAATGGGGCATGACTCCCCAGACGGTGAACGCCTACTACAACCCCACCACCAACGAGATCTGCTTCCCTGCGGCAATCCTGCAGAAGCCCTTCTTCGATCCCAATGCGGACGACCCGGTGAACTACGGCGGAATTGGCGTCGTAATCGGCCATGAGATGTCTCACGGCTTTGACGACCAGGGTTCCATGTTCGACGCTTCCGGCAATATGGTCAACTGGTGGACTCCTGAAGACAAGGCAAAGTTCGACGCCCTAGGAGACAAGCTGGTTGCCCAGTTCGATGCAGTGGAAATCCTTCCCGGCGTAAAGGCCAACGGCCGTTACACCCTTGGTGAGAACATCGGCGACCACGGCGGCCTTTCCATCGCCTTCACCGCAATGGAGAATGCCGTCGCCGGCAAGAAGGACCCCATGATTGACGGCTTCACCCGCGCCCAGCGTTTCTACCTGAGCTACGGCGCCATCTGGGCCCAGAACATCACTGACCAGGAGAAGGAGCGTCTCACCAATATGGACGTTCACTCCCTTGCTGTAAACCGCGTCAACGTCTCCGTACGTAACTTCCAGACCTTCTTCGACGCCTTCGACATCAAGGAAGGAGACCCGATGTTCCGTCCGGAGGAAGAGCGAGTACACATTTGGTAGCGGAGCGGTTCATATCGCGAAAGCTCAAGTTTAAGGGAAACGTGGCGGCCATAGCCATAGCCGTCAGTTTCCTTGTCATTATCGTCGCCGTGGCCGTCAGTTCCGGATTCCGTCACGAGATTCGTGACGGAGTGGCGGCCATGGTCGGCGATATTCGTATAACGCCCTATACGTCAGGAGATTCGGACCCTGTTCCCATGCCTCTCCATCTGCCGGAAGAGGACGCAATCCTGGACATCCCAGGAGTATCGGCCCTGGAGCCGTCCGTTGTCCGCGCCGGAATCGTCAAAAGCGGCGAGGTCATTCACGGCGTCATAGTGAAAGGGGTCCCCGATCAGGTCGGGGATGATACCCTTCCGGTCTCCATCCCCACACGCCTGTCGGAAATCACCGGCCTTGGCGTAGGGGACAAACTCACAACCTACTTCATTGGCGAAAAGGTCCGCGTGCGCCAGTTCAACATAGTGGACGTGCACAGGGATATCCTGGAGGCCGATGACAACCTCCTTGTCTACGCTTCGCTTCCGGACATGCAGCGCCTCAACGGCTGGAGCCCGGAGGAGGTATCGTGTATCGATGTCCGCCTCAAGGAAAGCCACCGCGGGGAGAAATTCCAGGAGTCAATCGCCGGCCGGATTGGCTGGCTTCTCCAGGACAGGAGCCTGTACGTGAGCACATCGGCAAGGACCTATCCACAGATTTTCGACTGGCTGGGGCTTCTGGACCTAAACGTTACCGTCATCCTTATCCTGATGACTCTGGTGGCCGGTTTCAACATGGTTTCCGGCCTTCTTATAATGGTGCTCAGGAACATCTCCACCATAGGCACCCTCAAAACCATGGGCATGAACGACCGCTCCATAGGAAAGGTCTTCGTGCAAAGCGGCGCCGTTGCAGCCCTCAAGGGCCTTCTGTGGGGTAACGCCCTGGCGCTTCTGTTCTGCCTCATCCAGGGCACAACGCACATTCTCCCGCTTGATCCGGAAAACTACTTCGTAAGTTTCGTCCCCGTTCACGTAAACATCTGGGCCATCCTCGGGGCCGATATCGCCGCTTACGCCGGCATCCTCCTCATGCTATGGCTCCCCGCGCGGCTCGTCGCCCGCATAGACCCCTCCAAAACCGTCAAGGCAGAGTAGCCCGGAAAAACTAGGCGGAGGGCTCCGACCGGGTTATCTTCCAGCCGGTCAAGGCCACAAGGAAGGACATGAGCGGGGAGAGAATGTTGAAAATGCAGAACGGAGCGTAGACCAGGGTGGGGACGGAAAGGATTGTGGCCTGGGTCATGCCGCAGCTGGACCACGGAATGAGTGGCGAGGTCACCGTAGATGAATCCTCCACGCTACGGCTCAGGAGCCTTGTCTGGAAGCCCTGCTTCTCGTAAGAATCCCTGTAAATGTTTGATGTAAGGATAATTGAAAGGTACTGGTCCGACACCAGGCCGTTCAGCACGGTTCCTGTAACAACCGTGGAGCCAACAAGCCCTGCGCGGGTGCGGGTGAAAGGCTGCATCATGAGGGAAAGGTCTGCAATCATGCCGCTTGCCCTCATGCAGGCGCCGAAGAACATGGCGCATATAATAAGGTATACCGTATTCAGCATCCCTATCATGCCGCGGGATGTAACCAGCGCATCCACTTCCACGTTCCCCGTATCTATGGTTATGCTGTTGTAGATGGTCTCCATGACTCCGGCAAAGTACACCCTGAACTTGCTTCCCTCCGTTACGGCGGCGCCAATCCGGGATATTATCTCCGGCTGGAAGACCAGCGATGCCACTGCGGCGGCCAGGGCGGAAAGCGACAGCACCACTATTGCCGGAAACTTTCTCCATATCATGAGCACGGTGAGCACCGGCACTGTCATGAGCCATGGCGTAAGGTTGAAGGAAGAGCGCAGCACATCTGAATACACCTTCATGAGCCCGCTGTCCGTTCCCCCGTGGGAGAGCCCCAGCACGGTAAACACGACAAGGGTTATGACAAAGGACGGTACCGTTGTCAGGAGCATGTACCGTATATGCGTGAACAGCGGCACGCCGTTTATGGACGATGCCAGGACGGTGGTGTCCGACAGCGGAGAAATCTTGTCGCCGAAATACGCCCCGGATATGATGGCTCCGGCTGTCATGGCATCGCTGAAGCCCTCTGCCCGGCCAATTCCCAGAAGGGCCACCCCTACGGTTGCAATTGTTGTCCAGGACGATCCCGTCATGACGGAAACCACTGCGCAGAGAACGCACGCGGTAAGAAGGAACACCTTGGGGCTGATTATCTTAAGGCCGTAATAGATGAAGGCCGGAACCACGCCGCCGGCAGTCCATGTACCTGAAATGGCACCTATGAGCAGCAGAATGAGAATGGCTCCCGCAACATCTCCAACGTGGCTTTTGATGGCGTCCTCAAAACTGTTCCACTTTGTCTTATACACCAGAACGGAGATGGCTATGCAGACGCCTCCTGCCAGAAGAAGCGCCACCTGTGACGCCCCAAGGATGGAGTCCGCCCCGAACACGGCTATGTCCATTGCCAGTACGGCAACAAGCACGGCCACGGGAATGAGGGCAGTTAATAATCTGGTTCTCTTGTCTTTCACATGACAAAAGTAATCATTTTAAAGGAAATAGTAAACGGACATTATGTCAGTAACTTCCGCAAGGAGCGGTTTTTGCAGCAAAATGGGCCAAAAGATTAGATATGGGTTTAGGAAAATGGATTGGCGGAGTGCTGGGATGGGTCATTCTGGGTCCCATCGGCGGCCTCCTCGGCTACCTTGCCGGCAGGGCGTTTGACAACGCGTCAGACATCCTGGGGCAGGCTACCGGCGGCACCTCTCATACATACAGCGCTACGGAGCAGCGAAACAGCTTCATGGTAAGTCTCCTTGTTCTCTCCGCGGCGGTAATCAAGGCCGACGGCCGTACGCGCCAGCAGGAGATGGACTACGTAAAGGACTTCATCCGCAAGAACTTTGGAGAAGACTCCGTGCAAGAGGCCATGAGGCTCCTCAGGCAGATGCTGGAGCAGGACGTGAACATATACGAGGTTGGCCCGCAGATAGCCATGTACATGAACTACTCCCAGCGCCTGCAGCTTTTCCACTACCTGGTCCAGATTGCCCTTGCCGACGGCGAGTTCTCCAAAAGCGAAAAGTCCGTCCTGGAAGCCATCGGCACAACCATAGGCCTTTCCGGGGCCGATGTCTCATCGGTAATATCTATGTTCTACAAGGACACAGGGTCGGCCTACACCGTACTGGAGATATCCCCTTCCGCCACGGACGATGAGGTCCGCGCCGCCTACCGCCGCATGGCCATGAAAAACCACCCGGACAAGGTGGCTACCCTTGGCCCGGAGGTACAGAAAGCCGCCGCGGAAAAATTCCGCCAGGTGCAGGAAGCCTACGAAGCCATCAAGAAAGAAAGAGGGCTAGCCTAAATCCTGGCCTCGCGGAAAACTTCCACTATTGACGGATAAGTGTTTTTAAGGAACGGGGGCAGGGACGACTTTGCCACCCAGGCCGCTTTGGTTATGTCCTCTTCCCGCTGCGGCGTGAGGTTGGTGGGGTCTGTGTACAGCATGTCGTACCACCAGGTGTGCTTGAGGTGCCAGAGGTTATTGCGGAAGTACACGTGGTCCGTGATGCAGATGAGGCGGCGGAGCTCCAGCTGGTCCACTCCGGTTTCTTCCTGAACCTCACGTATTGCACATATCTCTATATCTTCTCCTTCTTCCTGATGGCCCTTTGGAAGGTCCCAGAGGCCGTTTCTGGATATGAGAAGATAGTCTCCGCGGCGGTTGGACACCAGGCCGCCGGCTGCAGTCACTTCCTTGAACTCCGCACAAACCCTGCGGTATGTCTTTTCAACATCGTCAGTGGGGATGTAAATCCTGGACAGGGTGTCCTGGACCTCGAACATGCGCACAAGATTGTGGATGTCCAGGATCTCTCCAACATGGAATTCCACGGAGTTGGCGTCCGAGAGGGACTCGTCCTCAGGGGGGCATATTATGATGCAGCGGTTCTCGAAGTAGATTTTGTGCATAAATTGCTATATTTGCGATTACAAATATAAGAATTATGACCGAAATTACGTCCAAGCACGGGACCGTTTCCCGCCAGCCGCACGAGTTATATATGTCAATGGTGGACCTCTCAAACTTCAAGAAGATGCTCCCCCAGGACAAGCAGGACATGCTCCAGGCCGATTATGACACCCTCACCGCCACGGTGCAGGGCTTCAACATTGGCGTAAAGGTGCATGAGAGGGTGCCCTACTCCAGGATAGAGCTGGTAGACTACGGCGCCCCTTTTGCCTTCCACATAGAGATTCACTTCGACCCGTCGGTCACGGACCCCTACAAGACAGACTTCTGGATCAAGGTCGATGCAGACCTCAACCTCATGATGAAGATGATGCTCTCCGGGAAGATAAAGGACGCCCTGGACAAGATTGTGGACGGCCTTGTGGACGCCTCCAACGGCATTATGCCCGAAGGATTCGACGCCAGCGGCTGGACGCCCCATGTTTAGACCGGAGTTCATATCCCTTCTTGAAGAATCCGTGGGGAAATACGCCCAGACGGTACTGGAGGCCCTGGAAACGGAGCCTTCAGTTTCCATAAGGCTTAACCCTTCCAAGCTTAAGGATTGCCCTTTCCCGGACGCGGCGCCGGTTCCCTGGAGTCCGTACGGGTATTTCCTTAAAGACAGGCCGTCTTTCACGCTGGACCCCCTTTTCCATGCCGGCTGCTACTATGTGCAGGAAAGCTCCGCAATGATGGTTGGGCACGTTTTCCGGCAGGTGCTGGAAGGCTTCGGCCCCGGGGTGCAGGTACTGGACCTGTGCGCCGCGCCCGGAGGGAAGACGACGGACCTGTCATCGTCCCTGAGGGAAAGGTTCGGAGACCGATTCACCCTTCTTTCCAACGAGGTCATGCGCGCCCGCTACCCCGTTCTCCGGGACAACGTCCGCCTCTGGGCCGATGACCGCGTGGGCACCGTCTCGCGCGACCCGTCGGCCTTTGGAAGCGCCACCCTTTTTGACATCGTCCTTGCCGATGTCCCCTGCTCCGGCGAAGGCATGTTCCGCAAGGACCCGGTTGCCGTAAATGACTGGACCCCTGAGCTTCCCTCTTTCTGCGCCGCCCGTTCCAAAAGGATTCTTTCCGATATCTGGCCCGTCCTCAAGGAAGGCGGAATCCTGGTCTACTCCACCTGCACCTTCAACCACCTGGAGAACGAGGACACCGCGGCCTGGATTGCCTCTGAACTGGGGGCCGACGTTATTGACCTCGGAGACCTGGCGCCCGCCCTGCACCTTGGAGCAGGCTACGCCATGCTTCCCGGCCTTGTTCCCGGGGAAGGCCAGTATGTTGCAGCCCTCCGGAAAAACGGAGAATACATTCCTTCCAGGATGGCCGATCCTTTCCTAATCTTCAGGGCGGAGAGGCCGGCGGCTTCCACGGAGATGTTTCCCCCGGTGGAGGTTGACCTTCAGACCGCACTCCACTACCTTCACGGGGACGCTCTGAGGCTGCCGGAAGGCACGCCGCCTGGCATGGTGACCATCTGTTTCAAGGGGCAGGCGCTGGGGCCGGCCAAAAACATCGGCACCCGCTGCAACAACCTCTATCCCAAAGCCAACCGCATAAAGATGAACATATGAAAAATATCCTGAGAAGATACGGAATCTCCACCCTGGGGCTCATAATAGTTGCCCTGGGCGTAGGTGTTTCCATAAAGTCCAATCTGGGAATAGCGCCCCTTTCCTGTATACCCACGGTGCTGGCGCTGAAGTTTACAGATATTTCCATAGGCACCTTCACCATTTTCTTCAACCTGCTTTTTGTTCTGCTTCAGCTGATTATTATGGGAAAGGATTTCAAGTGGGAAATCCTTCTGCAGATTGTGCCCATCTTACTTTTCGGTTACCTTGTGGACGGAGCGGTATGGCTGTTTGACGCACTCAATTCTCCCGCCACCAATTATGTGCTTCAGATTCTGCTGTGCCTCGCCGCCGTGATACTCACTGCTGTAGGAATAGGCGTGGAGGTTGCCGGACAGGGCTGGATGCTGCCGGCCGACGCCACGCTGAGCCTCATTGTCCGGCGCACCGGCTCCAGCTTCGGCACAGTAAAAGTAATCATGGACGTAACCCTTGTGGCAATTACGGCAATACTCTCCTATGCATTTTTCTCCCTCCTCACGGGCAATGGTGCAACCGTGGTAATCCGCGAAGGAACCCTTCTGCAGGCCATCCTGACGGGCCTTTGCATGAAGGTAACAGACCCTGTGATCGGCCGTGTATTCGGGCTTCGCAAAAAAGCGTGAAACTTTTTTGCTTTTGCAGACGTATTATAGTAGTATCCCCATTGGGGAAGTATATTGCCAATGAAACTCTCACAATTCAACTTTGACCTGCCTCAGGAGCGCATCGCCCAGAATCCTCCCCGCTGGAGAGATGAGGCCCGCCTGATGGTCCTGCACAAGGACAGCGGTGAAATAGAGCACCGCCTCTTCAAGAACATCATCGACTATTTTGGAAAAGGCGACGTGTTCGTCCTCAACGACACCAAGGTTTTCCCCGCCCGCCTGTACGGCAAGAAGGAAAAGACCGGGGCCGATATCATGGTCCTCCTTTTGAGGGAACTCAACCGCGAGCAGCGCCTCTGGGACGTCATAGTGGATCCCGCCAGAAAAATCCGCATCGGCAACAAACTCTATTTTGGAGAGGACGAGTCCCTGGTGGCGGAAGTCATTGACAACACCACCTCCCGCGGGCGCACCCTGCGTTTCCTGTTCGACGGCCCGTACGAGGACTTCAAGGAAGCCCTCTTCACCCTTGGAGAGCCCTATGTCCCCGAGTTCGTGAAAGAAAAGACCACGGAAGAAGACGTAGAGAACTACCAGACCATCTTTGCCCGTGAAGAAGGTGCCGTAAGCGCTCCGGCAGCAGGCCTGCACTTCAGCCGCGAGCTCTTCAACCGCATGATCCTCAAGGATATAGACAAGACCTTCATAACTGTGCACATGGGCATAGGCCATTTCCGCACCGTAGACGTGGAAGACCTTTCCAAGCACAGGATGGACTCCGAGCGCCTCATAATCCCTGAGGCCGCCGCAGAGCGCATCAACAAGGCAAAGCGCAGCGGAAAGAAGGTCGTTGCAATAGGCGCAACCGTAATGAGGGGCCTGGAGACCTATGTCACCACCACCCACGAGGTCAACGCCTATGACGGATGGACCAACAAGTTCATCTTCCCGCCCTACCAGTATTCCGTTCCGGATGCCATAGTCTCCAACTTCCATCTGCCCCAGAGCACCATGCTCATGAGCGTGGCCGCATTCGGCGGATACAAGAAAGTCATGGCCGCATATGAGTCCGCCCTGGAGAACGGCTACAACTTCGGGCCTTACGGAGATGCGCTTCTTATAGTATAGGGGTCTTTTTAAAAAAGACGCAAAAAACATTCTGATACCACACCAATTGCCCTGCAATTTTTGTGGTATCTTTTTTTTGCTGATATATTCGTGGCAAAAAAGCCATGAACAAAGAAGCCATCGCATGCTGTGCCCTCAACAGGATTTTCGGGTACAACCCCGTTTTAGCACTTGATCTCATCAACACTTACGGCAGCGCCGAAGAGGTATTCCGAATAGCCCCGCGTATCCCTGGTCACGACAATCTCTCCGACCAGATTTGCCAGGAATCACTGGACAAGGCTGCCCGGGAACTGGAATCTCTTCAGCGCATCGGGTGCCGTTTCATATACCTCGGGGACGATGACTACCCCACAGCTCTTTCCCAGTGCGACGACCCGCCCGTGGGCATTTACCTCAGAGGCAGTTCCTCCCCGGCGGAAGTCTTCTCCCTGAGGCCCCTGGTGGCAATAGTCGGCACCCGCGACGTGAGCCCTTACGGCAGTGTATGGTGCAAAAAGATAGTGGCCGCCATGGCCGATGCCACAGTAACGCCGTGCATCGTGAGCGGCCTCGCCTTCGGGGTGGACGCAATAGCCCATTCCACCGCTCTGGAGTACGGTCTTCCCACAATCGGAGTAATGGCGACGGGCATAGACTCGGTGTATCCGGCAAGGCACAGGGAACTTGCATCCCGAATTGCCGGCTTCCCCGGAAGCGCCCTTGTCACGGACTATCCGCTTGGCACCGAACCTGTTGCCCTCAACTTCGTAAGGCGCAACAGGATTATCGCCGGGCTGGCATCGTCAGTAACTGTAATTGAATCCCGGAAAAAGGGAGGGTCCCTTATGACGGCACGATATGCCTGCGACTACAACCGGGATGTATTTGCCGTGCCGGGGCGCCTGGACGATGTCCGCTCCTCCGGCTGCAACTCCCTGATATCGGCCCACATGGCAGAAATTGTGACCTCTCCGGAAGAGCTGGTGGAGAAGCTGGGGCTCATGCCCCGCGCACGGCGCAAGCTGGACCGCCGCGCCGCCCTCCGGAGTGCCATCTGCGCCAAGTACGGGGACGGTCCTATGGAGACAGTAGCCCTCTGCGTGTTTGACAACCCCGGAGTGGGTTTCGCGGAAATAGCGGCTCTTACCTCTCTCCCCTACGCCACGGTCCTCGAATGCGCCGGCATCCTCGAAGCCGACGGCTTCCTCGCCACCGACCTCCTCCAACGCTGCTCCGTGGGAGCAAGGTGGTAACTAGAGCTTGCCCTTGAGGCTGGAGTTCTCGAAGGCGTCGGGGGCCACTTTGGCGGGGAGGCCGGTGACGGACTGGAGGGCACGGCTGCCGGAAAAGGCGTTGCCCATCACTTCCTTGACGTTTTTGGGAAGGATGATGCTGCGGAGGTTCTGGCAGTCGGAGAACATGTAGGGGCCGATGGTGTCGTTTTCCTCGTACCAGGACACCTGGAAGCCGCCGTCAGGAGCCGGCTTGATGAGCCAGGTGGGGCCCTGTGAGAGGCCCATGGCCTGCATTTCCATCCACTGCTCGGAGGTGAGGCGGGCCATGTCGTAGCGGTACGGAACCCCGTTGAGCTGGCCGGAGAAGGTCATCTTGCTGGCGCTGCGGGTAACGTAGCAGCCGCCGTGGGTAAGGGTGGCGTCAGACAGGTCAAGCTCAGTGAGCGAGCCGTGCTTGGCGTCGTACTTGCCGTCAGTGGCCGCTCCGGCAAGACGGCGGACCACCGCCAGGTCCCAGCCGTTGATCTTTCCGGAAAGTTTCAGCTTTGTAATCTCTTCCGGTGCACGGCCGTCCTTGAGCTTTGCCAGTTCCTTCTCAAGGGTGGCAGGCTTGCTCAGCTTGATTACCACGGCGTACTCCTCGTCCTCCCCCTTGGGGGCGATGCCGGCAAGGAGCTCGTCAAAAGGCAGCTGGCGCTTGTTGTCCGACTGTATTATCATTGCCCTGTAATAGCCGTTGCAGTATCCACCCCAGCCAAGATTGAGATGCAGGTAATCCTGGTCGTAACCGTCTATGACAAAGATATGGGCGGCATCGGCGACGATGACGGGACGCTTAGCATTGAGGTCGTCGTACGCCATCTGGATCATGGTCATGTCCGGCTCTTTCACAAGGTAGGAGCACTTGGCGGAGAAACCCCAGTTGTTCATGAGGGCCGGTTTGAAGTCTATGAGTTCGCTTGACGTGCCGGTTGCGCCGATCTCGGAGTTCACGGAAGCGGCAGAGCACAGCATGAGGGCCGCCAGGGCCTTCTTGGAGCCGTCCCATGAGAACGGAGCGTCCTTCATGTTCACTTCCATCTGCTTGCCGGAAAGGTTGAGCATGCCCTTGCCCACCGGTTTTTCAGGGTACTTGTAATAAGAAAGCACTGACGCAAGGGCCACGGGACCGCATCCTACAAGGCATGTGGAATCCTTGCCCTGATACTTTTCCTTGGGGAAGAAAGCATTGTAAGGGCTGTTCTGGCCGTAGTTGATGTCTCCAAGAAGAGGCTTTACCCCGGCAGGGTTTTCCATGTACAGGGACTGGGGCAGGGAACTGTAAAGTTCACCCTTTTTCCTCAGTGTCTGCAGCTGGTTGCTGTACTGGCTCAGGATATGGTAGACAGAGTTTTCGCTGGCCCTGTTGCTGCCGTCCCACATGGAGTTCCCTATTCCGTATGCCAGGACGGGATTGTCCATATACGGCTCAAAAGCCTTTCGTACCACTATGGCAAATGCCTTTGCCGTATTGTCCGAGAACGCCGCCAGGGCATCGGACGTATACCTTACCGTAAGGTTGTCCGGATGTACGCCCTTTGAGATGAGGAAATCCCTGGCCACCTCCCACTCCTTGCCGTATTTTGGATTGGGCAGGACGTTCAGGACGATGGGATTGGCCGACACCGGCTTTCCGTTTACCGACGCATCCAGCTTTGGCAGGGGAATCTCCCCGGCGGCCACCACGGTGTACATGCACTGTGTGGTGACAAGGTCGAAGCCGTTCTGCAGTACGGTCTTGGTGCGGTTGATTGCCTCCAGCTTGAGGCCGGGGACCTCTTCCACATCCTTTACGGAATAATTGAGGGCCTCCAGGAAGTAGGTTACGTTGATGTAATCTCCCTGCGTCACAGTACCCTGAGGGTACATGACCTTGAAGGAATACATGTCCGCGCGGCTCTGGGCAAAACCAATGAAGCCGGCAAAAATAATGAGCAGTGACAGGAAACGTTTCATACTACAAATATAATAATTTTGCATAACTTTGCATATATGTTCGTGGACACGCATACCCACTTCTATGACCAGTGGCTGCTCCCGGATGCCGACCAGGCCGTCCGGCGCGCCCTTGATGCCGGCGTCGGACTTATGATTCAGGCCGATATCGACAGCCGCGAGCGCCCCGCCATGCGGGAGGTGGCCGGCCGGCATCCCGGAGTGGTCCGCAACATGCTGGGACTGTACCCCGGGTCGGTGGCGGAGAACTGGAAGGAAGAACTGGACCAGGTATACAGGATTGCGGAAGATTCCCGGTCGGAGCCGGGAATGACGAAGGGTAAGGAGCCGGGAATGACGGGGTTTGTGGCCATCGGGGAGATAGGGCTGGACTACCATGAAGGGAAAGAGTTCGCGGCGCAGCAGAAGGAAGCGCTCAGGCTTCAGCTGGAGCTGGCCGCAAAGCTTGACCTGCCCGTCAACTTCCACCTCAGGGATGCCTGGGAGGACTTTTTCGCCATCCTCAAGGACTGCTCCCACCTCCACCTGAGGGGAGACCTCCACTGCTTCAGCGGAAGCTTCGAGGTCTATCAGAGAGCCAATCAGTACGGAGACTTTTCCGTTGGCATCGGCGGGGTCATAACCTTCAAGAATTCAGGTCTTGCGGCCACGGTTGCGCGCATTCCCATGGAGCACATTCTCCTTGAGACGGACGCTCCATACCTTGCGCCGGTCCCGTACAGAGGCAAGAGGAACGAAAGCGCATACCTGCCTTTAGTTGCCGCAAAGGTGGCGGAAGTCAAGGGGGTGAGCGTTGACGTCATCGAAAAGGAAACTACCCACAACGCAATAAAACTATTCAACCTGTAATGAGTGCATCAATATTAATAATCTACACCGGAGGCACCATCGGCATGAAGCGGGACCCCATTGACGGGGCGCTGAGGCCTTTCGACTTCTCCCAGATACTGGAAGAAGTGCCGGAAATCTCAAAGTTCGGGGTCAGGCTGGACTCCTACACCTTCGACCCCCTCATCGACTCCTCCGACGTGGAGCCTTCCATGTGGGTGCGGCTTGGTGAAATTATCCGGGAAAAGTACGAGCTTTACGACGGTTTCGTGGTCCTGCACGGCACGGATACCATGGCATACAGCGCATCGGCCCTGTCCTTCATGCTCAAGGACCTGGAAAAGCCCGTCATCTTCACCGGAAGCCAGCTGCCGATAGGCGTCCCCCGCACAGACGGCAAGGAGAACCTCATTTCGGCCGTGGAAATAGCCTCGGCCAAGGGGGCCGATTCCCATCCCGTCGTCCCGGAGGTGGCAATCTTCTTCGATTCCAAGCTCCTGAGGGGAAACCGCGCCATCAAATACAGCGCAGAGGCCTTCAACGCCTTTGTCTCTCCGGACCTTCCTCCTCTGGCAGAGGCCGGAATCAACATCCGGTACAATACCGACATCATCCTCAGGCCCGCCGTATGGGGCAAGCCCCTCAAGGTCCAGACAAAGCTGGACACCAGGGTTTCCATACTCAAGGTGCACCCCGGCATGACTCCCCAGGTCATGCGCTCCGTTCTCTGCGCCCCGGAAACCAGGGCCGCGATAGTGGAGACATACGGCTCCGGCAACGCCCTTTCCAAACCCTGGTTCCTCGACATCATAAAAGAAGCGGGTGAAATGGGCAAGATCCTAATGAACGTAACCCAGTGCAAGTCCGGGACCGTGAACATGGACCTCTACGCCACCGGGCGTACGCTCAAGCTCTCCGGCCTTGTCTCCGGCTACGACTGCACCACCGAGGCCGCCCTCGGGAAACTGTTTTCCCTCATGGGCAAAAGCGATGACAATTCATGGGTCAAAACCATGCTGGAGAAGAATCTTTGCGGAGAAATAAGCAAATAATCTTTGGCATTTAAAAAATAATTTGCTAAATTGCACGACCAAACAAGTAACAAGTAAACTAATCAATTTATAACTAACAACTCAAAACACAATTATGAAAAAGCTCTTCATGTTTTTGGCAGTTGCCAGCCTCATGGCCTTCTCTGCCAACATCGCTTCCGCTCAGGAAGAGAACGCAGCTCCCGCAGCCACCGAACAGGTAGCTGAGGACGACGCAGAGCCCGTCGTGGACCTTTTCGCCGGTTCCGGTGAGGAAGTTCCTCTACACCAGGCCCTCAAGACCAAGTTCATCGAAGGTGGCGCAGGCTTCATGTCCCTCATCATCATCTGCCTCATCCTCGGTATGGCACTTGCCATCGAGCGCATTCTCTATCTGGCCTTCTCAAAGACCAACACCACCAAGCTCCTTGACGCAGTAGAGGCTGCTCTCGCAGAAGGTGGCATCGAGAAAGCAAAAGAGGTTTGCCGCAACACCCGCGGTCCCGTCGCCAGCATATTCTATCAGGGCCTGCTCCGCGCAGACCAGGGCGTAGACGTCGTAGAAAAGACCATCGTTTCCTATGGCGGCGTCCAGATGAGCCAGATGGAAAACGGCCTCTCATGGATCGGCCTTTTCATCTCCATCGCCCCTTCACTCGGATTCCTTGGTACCGTTATCGGTATGATCCAGGCATTCGATGCTATCCAGGCAGCCGGTGACATTTCCCCTAACGTTGTTGCAGGCGGTATGAAGGTCGCCCTCATCACCACCGTCGGCGGTCTCATCGTCGCTATGATTCTCCAGATCTTCTACAACTACATCATCGCAAAGATCGACGCCCTTTCCATCGACATGGAAGACAGCAGCATCCGCTTCGTCGACACCATGGTAAAATACAACAAGAAGTAATCAACCCCTTTAATTCCAGATAAAATGGAAAACCAGAAATACGCTAAAATAGTCAAGATCCTCCTTGTGGTTCTGATAATTCTGAGCGTTGGGGTTCTGCTCTGGGGTATGATTAAGGGATATCCGGAGTCGGGTTCACCGGACAACGGCACCGTAGCACCTCTGCTCTACTGGGCATATGCAGTGCTCGGGCTCGCCCTTGCTTCAGTGATTTGCGTGGGACTGTACGTAACAGCCACCACCAATCCCAAAGGCCTCATCAAGATTGGAATCGCAGTGGTCGCTGCAGCCGTGCTGTTCGGAATCTGCTACCTGCTGGCTTCCGGCGCACCTGCAATCAACTGCTCCAAGCCTACAACTCCCAGCGAACTTAAGATGACCGATACCATCCTTAACCTCGCATACGTCGTCGGTGGCGCAGCTATCCTGTCCATCATCTGCGGCGAGGTCTTCATGGCTATCCGCAACAAAAAGTAAATCAGACCATGGCAAGAAGAAAATTTGAAGCAATCGGTTCCACGGCGGACATTGCATTCCTCCTGCTCTGCTACTTCCTCATGACCACAACCATGGGAGACCAGACAGGTCTGCAGCGTCGTCTGCCCCCTATCCCTGACAAAGAGCAGGCACAGGACCAGCAGGTTAACCGCCGAAACATCATCATCGTCAGAATCAACTCTGCCGATAAGCTGTTTGCCGGTAGCGAGGCCATGGACATCTCTCTCCTGAAAGACAAGATCAAGGAGTTCCTTACCAACCCCACCAATTCCCCCAACCTTCCTGAAAAGGAACCCAAGGAAATTGAAGGAAAAACCTACATGGTTTCAAAGGGCGTCATCTCCCTCCAGAACGACCGCGGTACCTCGTACCAGGCATATCTGGCAGTGCAGAACGAGCTCGTAAAAGCCGTGAATGAACTCCGCGACGACTTCTCCCGCGTAAACTTCGGCAAGAAGTTCTCACGCCTTACGGAGGACGAGCAGGAAATCGTTAAGAAGGCAGTTCCTCAGAACATCTCCGAGGCAGAGCCTAAGGACACCGGTAAAAAGAAATAAGGAGGAAACAGATTATGTCAAAATTCGGAAGTTCCAGCAATAAGAAGGAAGTCCCCCAGGCATCGTCCAACTCCCTTTCCGATATCGTGTTCATGCTCCTCTTCTTCTTCATGGTTACCACGCAGATGAGGGAAACTGAGAACAAGGTTCTCGTAAAGGTTCCCGAAGCATCCGAGGTTGCCAAACTGGAAAGAAAGGACCTGAGCGCCAATATCAACATCGGTGCTCCTATGCGCCAGTACCAGGCTCTTTACGGTACAGACGCCCGTATCCAGCTCAACGACTCTTTCAAGAGCATAGCCGACATCCGCGACTTCATCGCAGCAGAGCGTGACGCCATGAGTGAGGCCGAAAGGTCCCTCATGACTGTAAACCTCCGCGTTGACCAGGATGTCCGCATGGGTATCGTTTCCGATGTAAAACAAGAGCTGCGCCGCTGCTCAGCCCTTAAGATTATGTACTCTGCACGTAAACCCGGCGGAGACAAGTAATCTTCATCGCTATCTGATTAACCGGTCCGTGACACACTCACGGGCCGGTTTTTTTTATCAGCAGCTTTCGCGGACAACAAGGGTGGGACGGATGAGCTGCTGGACAGGGGCCGGGGCCTCGTTGCCTGCACGGCGTGTCTCCATAAGGTTGAAAAGCGTACTGACGGCAATCTCCCCTGCTTCCTGAAGGGGCTGCTCCACGCGGGTTACAGGCGGGTTCATGAAGTCCAGGAAGCCGTTGTTGTCGTAGGAAATCACGCCCACGTCCTTCCCCTCCGTTATTCCAAGTTTACGAAGGGCCGATATAGTTCCAAGAAGAATGGTTGCGCTGAACGCAAAGACGGCGTCATAGGCCTTTGGATTGCCTGCAAACGCCGCCAGGGTTTCGCGGCTGCCGTTCTCCACGGAGAAGGCGTCTCCCACCACCCTGCTCTCCACGCCGTGACCTTTTATGGCATCCAGGAAGCCTCTTACCCTCTCACGGTTTGGCATTGAGGCGGGGACGCCCTGGATGGCGAGGATTCGCCTGTAGCCCTTGTCCACAAGGTACTGCGCGGCCATGTATGCTCCGGCATAGTTGTCCGTGCACACATAGGAGAGCGACGTTTCCTGGAAGTACCGGTCTATCAGTACCAGGGGAACGCTGGCACCAACCCCCTCGTGAAACTCCGGGGACGATGCCACGGGAACGGCCAGGATTCCGTCCACTCCCCTGTCCTGGAACATTTCCAGAGCCTGGCGCTCCTCACGCTCGGACTCACGGGAGTCCGCCAGGAGGGTATGGTACCCACGGGCATCCAGCTGGGAGATTATTATGCTTGCAAGCGTAGCGAAGAACGGGTTGTCTATCCCCGGCACTACAAGGCCAACGGTCTGCGACTGGCGGGTGCGCAAACTTTGCGCAACCAGGTTTGGCCTGTAGCCGCAGCGGCGGGCTTCACGGGTTACCCTTTCCACC
>JAEEGJ010016713.1_pt1 | contig 16769 bp, 10 predicted proteins | sample 8958761 | NCBI WGS metagenome assembly JAEEGJ01 (sample SAMN16246546, study PRJNA631951) | gut metagenome | biome: gut microbiome; feature: rumen; material: RS-attached | host: Bos | place: Iran: Karaj | collected 2018-10 | reverse complement strand
GGGGTTGACCGGCTTGATGAGGTAGTCGGCAATCTCGCTGCCAATGGCCTGGTTCATGATGTCCTCCTCCTCGCTCTTGGTAATCATGATTACGGGGACGTTGGGCTGCATGATTTTGATGCGCTGCAGCGCCTCGAGTCCGCTGATGCCCGGCATGTTCTCGTCCAGGATGATGAGGTTGAATACCTGGCTGCCCAGGGCATCGAGTGCGTCGCGGCCGTTGGTGACGGTCTCGACTTCATAGCCCTTGTTCTCCAGGAACAGGATGTGGGGTTTCAGCAGGTCAATCTCGTCATCGGCCCATAAAATTCTTTCTTTGCTCATGTGGTTTGTCTCAACGTTATAGTGTTAGTCGTTCTTCTTGTTTCCGGTGCGGCTCGGCTTGGACTTGGGATCCTTGTCACCCGTGTCATCGGCTTGGTCAGCATCGGCCTTGCCAGATTTCTTCTGGCCCTTGGCGGCTTTGCGCTCCTGCTCGCGGTCGCGGGCATCCTGCTTGCGTTGTTCGGCTTTTTCCTTGCGCTCTTGTTCGCGCTCCTTCTGCCGCTGCTTGCGTTCCTGCTCACGGGCCTTGGCCTGCTCCTTGCGCTCCTTCTGCTTCTCTTTGCGCTCGCGTTCACGCTCTTTCTGCTTTTCTTTGCGTTCACGCTCGCGTTGCTTGGCGAGTTCCTTGCGCTCTTTGGCTTTATCTTTGCGGGCCTGTTCCTTGGCCTTCTTGGCGTCTTTCTTGGCCTGCTCAGCGGCCTTGAAGGCAGCCTTAGCCGAGTCTTCACGCCACTTGTAGCGGAAGTCACGTTCTTTCTCCTTCTCACGCTCGGCCTGCTCGATGGAGTCTTGCTCGGCGAGTTCGGCGATGCGGTCCAGTTTGCGCTGGTGTTTCTGCTCGCGCTTGATGCTGTCCTCGATTTCCTTCTGGCGCTTTTTCTCGGCCTTTTCACGGGCCTTGGCCTCACGCTCGAGTTGCTGCAGATGCCGCTCTTCCTCGCGCTCCTGCTCCTTGGTAAGCTGGGTGGTTGATGAGGAACTGATGGAGCGGTTGCGGTAGTCATCGGCCTTGATTTGCTTGCGCTCGGCCTCCTGTTGTGCCTTCTGCTCAGCCTCGATGCGTGCCTTTTCGGCAGCCTCGGCAGCTTCGGCTTCAAGGCGGGCTTTCTCCTCGGCTTCCTCCAGGGCCTTGGCCTCGGCATCCTTCTTGGCAAGTTCGGCGGCTTCGCGTTCCATCTGCTCTACCTCGAGGCGCTCCTGTTCGCGCCGTGCGGCGGCTTCGGCCTCGGCTTCTTCCATCGCCTTCTTCTCGGCCTCGTCGAGTTCCTTCTTCTCGAGGTCACTGTGTTCCTTGTCGTTCTTCTCCTCCAGGTAGTTGAAGTAGTCCTCAAACGTGCGGCCCTCGTTCAGCAGCAGGTTGAAGTTGTCCACACTGATGATGACATAGTGTACCTGTCGGGGGACCCTGATGCTCTGGTCCTGCTCGAACAGCGAGCGGTAGTTGGTGGCCTCCTTGAAGTTTTCCATGCCCTTGACTACCAGCAGGCCGAGGGTGCCGAATGTCATCTGCTCGATGTCATAGTCCTTGACCTTGAAGGTGTTGAAGTTGTGTCGTGCCACCTCATAGAGCAGCATGTTGCCGTTCACACTGTCGTTGGGATAGAGCAGGATGAACACCTGCGGCTTGTCGTTGTCCTCGGCAAACGGGGTGAACGTGCGTTCCAGGGCTTGTGGCGTGGTGTCGTTGCTCAGTCGCGTGGTCCACAGCATGCCGCGGGCATTGCTGCCGCCGCTCTCGAGGCGACGGCCCTGGTTGAGTTGTCTGACAATCTCTGATGCCACTGGGGTGATATCGGTCTGCGGGTAGCGCTGCAGCATGTCCTTGATGGTCTCCTTGAACTTGTCATGGTCTTTCTCGGTGAGGTAACTCAGCGCGTCGATGAACATGAACTTGGGCATGATCTTGGACAAGGGGTACTTGCGCATCATCTCGGCATAGGCATCGTGCACGCCTTGATGGTTGTCGGCCAGGTAGTTGGCATAGGCTGCCTCGTACATGTTCTCCTGGTCGCGGTTCATGTTCTTGAGGTTCTCCAGATAGTTGGGATCCTGCATCGCCATGCCGTATTTTGACTCGGGGAAGTGCACAAGGATACTGTCGCGGTAGGGGTCAGCATCAGCGGTCTGCCCGTTGCGCATGAACATCATGTACATATTATAGAACACGTCCAGGCGGTAGGTGTTGTCGGGATATCTCTCCAGCAACTGGCCGAACTCATAGGCGGCTGCGCCATAGTCCTCCATCTTGTCCTTGAGGATGATACCCATGTTGTACAGGCCCTCCTGGATGATTTCGTGGGACGACATGATTTCTTCCTCGGTCTTGGGAATCTGCTTGAGGTAGTATTCCTCGTAGTGCGGATCCTCGGCCCGCTTGAGCGCTTCGACATCCACCTTGATGGTGTCGCCGTTCTCGTCGAGCATCACGCTGTCGCCCATGGCGGCGAGCAGGCTGTCGGCCTCCTCGTCATTGAACGAGAAGGTCGTCTTGATGCGGCGGCGCCAGTTGTCCTCGAGTTTGCGGCTGCCCCATTGTTTCTGGAACTCTGTCTTACCGGCATTCTTGGTGCCCGTGTTATAGAAGTACCACGAGTTGTCGCTGTTGATGTTGTAGGTCTTGGGGTCGTTGCGGTTGTTGCCCAGTTGGCTGCCCTTGGCATTCTGCTGGGCCAGGTACTCCTCGCGCTCGGCGTTCTCTTTCTCCTCTTTCTCCTTTTTCTTCAGGTCCTCGATGATCTTGGCGATGACGGCCTTCTGCTCCTCGGGTGTCATCTTCGCGAGTTTGAGCAGCGAGTCCTGCAAGGTGACGTTCTGGGAATAGACGGCGAGTTCGTCGAGCACATCGCTACGCTTCTTGAGCATCTTGTAGTTGGGGTAGTCCTCGTTGACCAGCGGGATGGCCTCGGCATAGCACGGTTGTGCATCGTCGTACTGGCGCTGGCTGAAGTAGATGCCGCCCAGTGTCAACTGGCTGATGGCCTTGTCCACACCGTTGCGGGTACTCTTTTCGGCGGCGAGTTTGTAGTTCTCGACGGCACGGGCAGTGTCGCCATGCGACAGGTACAGGTTGCCGATGGCGTAGTAGATTTGGTCCAGGTAATCCTTGTTGCGGTCGTAGCGTGTCATGCGCTTGAGCGCCTTGACCTCGCTGGCGATGTTGGCACCCTCATACACGGCGCTCTGCTTGATGCGCGCGTTGAACTTGGTGCGGTAGGTCGAACTGTTGCTGCTGCCGGCCTGCTTATAGGCCAGATAGGCGTTGTGCTTGTCGCCCACGTCCTCATACAGTTGTCCCAGCAGGAAACTCATGCGCACCTTGTCACTGCCCTTAAAGCCTTTCACCGCCTTGGCCAGGTAAGGGATGGCCGCCTCAGGCTCCTGGGCCTTGATGTGATAGTCGGCAAAGGCCGCATTGGCCAGGGCGCGGATGCGCTTGTTGGTGATTTCCTCGATATGGACGTGCGAGAGCACGTTGTCGGCCTCGGTGGGCCAGCCCATGGCGCAGTAGCACAGCGCCTCGCGCACCTGGCATTCCTGCACCAGGTCCTTCTTCCAGGTGAAGTGGCGGGCGATGTAGCGGAAGGTGGCCGCTGCATCCAGGAAGTCGCCTTTCATGTACTGGGACTTGGCCAGCAGGTACCAGGCATTGTGCAGGAAGGGGTTATACTCGTCGCGCGCGAGCCACTCGCGGGTCTTGGCGTCCTTGCCGCTCTTGCGCTTGGGCTTTTTCTTGATAGAGTGCAGGGTGATGGCCTTTTCCATCTTCTCGATGGTGCGCTCAAAACTGCCCGTCGGCTGCGGGGCCTTGGGGTTGGCTCGCGCCTCGGCCGGGTGCATGAACAGACGCTGCGAGTAGTCGTCCTCGTAGGCATCCAGCATCGCCTTCATCTGCTCGTCGTAGTTGGTCTTACCGTGGAAGTAGACGTTGTATTTGGTCGTGAACGACTGCCAGAAACGCGACCGAGCGGTGTTGGTCTTGTTGCTGCATGCTGCAAGCACGACCACCATCGCAATAATCAATAACGGTATGAAACGTCTAGTCCGGTTCAAATTTCCAGTTCGTTTTCTCCTCTGGTTAGTATCTAATTAACGCACCCTGCCTGGTTTTATTGCATATTCAGCCCTAAACTCTTACCTCGCTGGCCAGTTGCAGGAATTCCTGATGGATGGCGGCAGGCATCGTCAGGCCTCGGTGCTTAATGCTCTGTCCCCAGCCCAGCAGGTCGCCGGGCTGCAGGGTGTAGAGCACATCGCGCCACTGTTCCTCTTCGTCGGGGGTATATTCGTTCTCGCTGCGCCCGGCAAACGCGTCCAGTTCCTCGTCGTCATAGTAGATGACCTCCTGTCGGCACTCGCCCGCGAGAATCTGTTCGCTGGGGCAGATGCTGCGCAGGCCGCAAGCCTCGTCGGCGCACCCATGTGCTGAGCCATCGCTATCGGCGTCATTTTGCACGGTTTCATCGGCGTTTTCGGCTGTCTGCTTGTGGTAAAACAGGCGGTCGATGAGCCACACGATGGCGCCCCCCGCTACCAGTATTGTCAATAAAATAAGTATTACTCTCATCGTGTTTTATCGCATTTCAGGCTCCAAAGATACAACTTTTTTTGGCATTTGTGCTTTTCCCCAATTTGGGTTGTGACTACTTGATTTGATAAAAATGCGGTCGATAGGTTGTTTTTATTCGCAATTGTGGGCGCAGAATGCAGTAAATGCCGTATATTTGCCATTGTGACACATTTCTTGACAAATCATTAACTTTTATATAATTTTTAAACCTGTTACAATGATGAAAAAATTCTTATTATCAATGATGGCTCTGGGCTGTATGATGGCGGCTCAAGGGCAGAACGATGTAGTGACCGCCACGTTGCAGCACGGCAACGAGTTGACGGTGTTCAAGATGGCCAATGCGCTTAACGAAGCCATCAATGCGGCAGTGGACGGAGACGTCATCACCCTCTCAGAAGGCACATTCAACGCTTTTACTATCGACGGCAAGTCCCTCACCATCTATGGCGCGGGCTTTGAGGATGACGATGTTACCGGAACAAGGGCTACCCAAATCAATGGTTCGTCATACATTCGGGGCACGATATCCAATCTTCATATCGAGGGCTGTTCTTTCGGTGCTTCAGTCAGTAATTGTAATATTGAGTCGTTACGCATCCAAAACTGCCAGATAGGTGGAATCGGTTGGTCTGGTAGTGGTACTGTCTTGGACATGGTGTTGTACAGCAATGTCATTACAGGTAACGTCTCGGGAAATTCCAGTTTTCAATTTAATTCAGTGCTGATCAGCAATTGTTATGTTGGCGGCACAATAGCTTATTTCCCCACTCTAAGTCCTGTTATGATTGATCATTGTGTGCTGAACAAAAATGGATACGGCATTTACTATTATTCAAATTCAATTTTTACCAAGAATGATATTTATATACTTTCAGCCGAGACTGTAGTGAAGAATTGTATCTTCTATGCAGGTAGCAACTATTACGCCATTGATCAAGAAAATTGTTATTTTGGCATTGGCTCGAATATCTTTACCGATACTGATGGTGGTGCCTATAGCGCTGACCGCACTTTTGAGATTCAGCAGCCTGACGTGTGGATTGGCACGGACGGCACCCAGATTGGCCTGCATGGCGGACAAGGGTGGAGCAAGGTTCCCAGGATTCCTGTCATCAAGAGCCTGGGCCTGAATGTTGAAGGCTCGTCGCTCAAGATTAACTACGAGGCCGAGGTAAGAGAATAATTCATCGTTTAAATGATTAATGCTATGAATATTCTCAAATATTGCTTATCGGCGCTCGCCATCTGCAGCAGCATGGTGGCGGCGGCCCAAGGGGGCGTCACCGAGCGCGAAGCCTGGTTTGACTTCAACTTTGCTGCGCGCCAGGCCATCAGTGCCTCGCCGGCCACGCTCGACATCTCGTCGCTGCCTGCGGGCCTGCACTGGTTCACGATGCGTGTCAAGGACGACCTGGGCGTGTGGAGCCCCGCGATGACGCAGGCTTTCATTATCCCCCACGGGATAGACAACTCGGCCGCCACTCAGATACAGCGGGTGGAGGTGTGGTTCGACAACAATTATACGGCGCGCCAGGCCATCGGTGCCTCGCCCGCCACGGTCGACATCTCGTCGCTGCCGGCTGGCCTGCACTCGTTGACTATCCGCGCCCAGGACGACCTGGGCCTGTGGAGTTCGCAGAAGACCGTGTACTTCATCATTCCCCACGGGGAGGTGGAAGAGGACGTGGAACTCGTGCGCTACTGTTACTGGTTTGACGACGACGTGGAGAATCTCGTGGTCTGTGAACTTCCTGTTAGCGGCAAGACCGTTGCCGGTGTGATAGAAGTTGATATGGCCACTGTGCCCAGTGGTCAGCACACGATCCATTGGATGATTGGTGCCAACAATGGTGCCTGGAGCGGCTATTACGGTGAGGTAAACTCGATGTCGTTCTATAATTCACGCGGAGACTCGGACATGGACGGTGCGGTTGACATCAGCGATGTAACGGTACTCATCGATTACCTGCTCACTGGTGATGACACGGGCATCGACCTGGGCGGTGCTGACTGTGACTATTCTGGTGACATTAGCATCAGCGATGTGTCGGTACTCATCGATTACCTGCTCACAGGCCGTTGGCCTGAATAATCCTTTCGCCTCTCCACGTTAGAAGCAGGTGTGTCATCATTCATGTCTCGGTGCCAGGATTACCCATCATGGCCGGGAATTGAATGATGACACATTCTGCTCTCTTGTGTGACGAGGCCCTGCATCGCTGCGGTTTTATGTGGGATTCGTCGGGCAGAATGGCTCAAATTCTTGTAAATAATGTTAAATAACGTGAATAAGTCTTTCGTTTAGCGGCCGTTTTCACATTAAATATTGCCTGAATGCAAGAAAAATAGTACTTTTGCGCCAGCATTCGTGAGAGGGGGCACTTGGGCTTCCTCGTTTTTATTATAATTGAGGCTTTAGCCCCTAGGTTTTAGGCGTTAGGAGTTATTCTCCCAGACATCCTGGAACCAGGGACAAGAAACTAGAAACTAACGATATGATTGACAGGACGGAACTGGAAAAAGTGATTAACGAGGCGCTGGAGGGCACCAAGATGTACCTGGTCACCCTCAATGTGAGCAAGGACAACATCATCGATGTGGCCCTGGACAGCGATGAGGACATCACCATCGACGACTGCGTGGCGGTCAACGACGCCGTGCTCAACGCGTTTGACCGCGACGATGAGGACTATGAACTGACCGTGGGCTCCTATGGCATCACCTCGCCACTGGTCATGCCGCGCCAGTACCGCAAGAACATCGGCTACGAGGTCGAGGTCCTGACCGGCGACGGGCGTAAACTCAAGGGCGTCATTGCCGATGCCGACGACGAGGGCTTCACCCTGACCATGACCGTGAAGAAGAAACTCGAGGGCAAGAAACGCCCCGAGATGGTCGAGGAGCAGGAGCACTTCAATTACAACGACATTAAACAAACAAAAAATATCATCAAAATGTGAAGTTTAGGTTTTAGGCTTTAGGCGATAGCAATCGTACTTAAAACTTACAACTAAAAACTGAAAACTTAATTATGGCTAAAAGAGAAGAAGCGGTCAATATGGCCCAACAGTTTGCCGAGTTCAAGGAGTACAAGAACATCGACCAGACCACCCTCATGGGTGTGCTCGAGGAGTCGTTCCGCAGCGTGTTGTCCAAGATGTTCGGCAACGATGACAACTTTGATATCATTGTCAACCCCGACAAGGGCGACTGCGAGATTTACCAGAATCTCAAGGTCGTTGAGGACGGCGAAGTGGAGAATCCCAATGAAGAGATCTCGCTGAGCGATGCTCGGGCCGACGACGATCCCGACTGTGAGGTGGGCGAGGAGCACACCCGCAAGATTGACTTTGCCAAGTTCGGCAGGCGTGCCATCCTCAACCTGCGTCAGACCTTGGCCAGCAAGATTCTTGAGTTGCAGAAGAACGCCATCTACAACAAGTATCATGCCCTCGAGGGACAACTGGTGGCCGGTGAGGTCTATCAGGTGTGGAAACGCGAGGTGCTGCTGCTTGACGAAGAGAAGAACGAGCTGCTGCTGCCCAAGGATGCACAGATTCCCACCGACATCTACCGCAAGGGTGATGTGGTGCGTGCCGTTGTCGATAGGGTAGATGATACCAGCAACGTTAAGATTTACGTCTCGCGCACGAGCGACGACTTCCTGCGCCGCCTGTTTGAGCAGGAGGTGCCCGAGATTCACGACGGCATCATCGTCATCCGCGCCGTCGCCCGCATTCCTGGCGAGCGCGCCAAGATTGCTGTCGAGAGCTATGACGACCGCATCGACCCCGTGGGCGCTTGCGTGGGCGTGAAGGGTGCCCGCATCCACGGCATCGTGCGTGAGCTGCGCAACGAGAACATCGATGTCATCAACTACACCAGCAACCCGCAGCTGCTCATCCAGCGCGCCCTGAGCCCCGCCAAGATCTCGTCTATCCGTCTGGATAACGAGAACCTGCATGCCGAGGTGTTCCTCCGTCCCGAGGAGGTTTCCCTGGCTATCGGCAAGGGTGGCTTGAACATCAAGTTGGCCAGCATCCTCACCGGTTACAGCATCGACGTTTACCGTGACGTCGAGACCGATGGCGAGGAGGATATCTACCTCGACGAGTTCAAGGACGAGATCGACGAGTGGGTAATCGAGGCGCTCAAGGGCATCGGCCTCGACACTGCCAAGGCCGTGCTGCGCGTGCCGCGCGAGAATCTCATCAACGAGGCCGACCTCGAGGAGGACACGGTGGACTACGTGCTCAGCGTGCTGCGCACCGAGTTTGAGGACTAATCCGCCAAGCCATCACCGACCGGCACTATTAGACCGTTTTTTATTCACTTCTCATCAACACATATAGCAATCAATTAAAAGCCGAAAGCATATTGCCGCAAGCGAACAGATAAACAACAATTTATGGCGATAAAAATCAGTAAAGTCATTAAAGACCTGAACGTGGGTAGGCAGACCATCGAGGAATTCCTGAACAAGAAGGGCATCGAAATCAGTTCGAGCATCAATGCGAAGATTGAGGACGATGTCTATGAGATGCTTGTCAAGGAATTCAAGCCCGACATGGACCTCAAGTCCAAGTCGGACAAGATGGCCAACGAACGCCAGAAGGAGAAGGCCAACAGGGACAAGGCGAAGAATGAGTCGCGCGAGATCAAGACCGTCGTCCCGGGACAGAAGCCCAAGATTGTGGGCAAAATTGAACTGGATGCCGACGGCAATCCCAAGCCGGCGACCAAACCCGAGCCTGAACCCGCCAAGCCCGAGCCCCAGAAGCAGGCCGAAGAGCCGGCGGCAACCCCTGCGCCCGAAACTCCCGTGGAGAGCGCTCCCGTTGCTGAACCCGTGCAGGAAAAGCCCGCTGAACCGGCTCCCAAGCCCGAGGCAGCCCAGCCCGCCGAACCTGAGCCTGAGCCCGAAAAGCCGGCTCAGACATCGACTCCTGCCCCCGAGGATGCTCCCGTGGCCCAACAGCCCGCAGACGAAGAGCCTGCCGCTGAGCCTGAGCGCTCCGAGGAGGACAAGGACGATGATGGCGTGTACCGTCCGCAGACCGTGAGCGGTCCGCAACTCAAGGTAGTGGGCAAGGTGGACTTGACATCGCTCAACCAGCAGACGCGCCCCCGCAAGAAGAGTAAGGAGGAGAAGCGCAACGAGCGCATCGCTAAGGCACAGGCCGAGGGCGCTGCCAAGAAGAAGCGCAAACGCATCGGCAAGGAGAAAGTCGATATCGAGAACGCCGGCAACCAGCCTGCACCGCACGCTCAGCCCGGTAAGGGACGTGGCGGCAAGGACGACCAGGGCGGCAAGCGCAGCAAGGACAAGAAGAACCGCAAGCCCTTGCGCCCCGAGGTGAGCGAGGAGGACGTTCAGCGTCAGATGAAGGAGACGCTCGCACGCCTCACCGCCAAGAACACCAAGAAGGCTGCCGTGAACCGTCGTCGCGAGAAGCGCGAGGAGTTCCGCGAGGAGCTGCGTGAAGAGGCTGCACAGGCAGCAGCACAGAGCAAGGTGCTGAAACTCACCGAGTTTGTGACTGCCAATGACCTGGCCAGCATGATGAACGTGCCCGTCAACAAGGTTATCGCCACTTGTATGAACCTGGGCGTGATGGTCAGCATCAACCAGCGTCTCGATGCCGAGACCATCAACATCGTGGCCGACGAGTTTGGTTTCAAGACCGAGTATACCAGTGCCGAGGTGGCCGAGGCCATCAGCGAGGAGGAGGATAATCCCGAAGACCTCGTGCAGCGCCCGCCCGTCGTTACCGTCATGGGTCACGTCGACCACGGTAAGACCTCGCTGCTGGACTACATCCGCAACTCCAACGTGATTGCCGGTGAGGCTGGTGGTATCACCCAGCACATCGGTGCCTACAACGTGAAGCTGCCCAACGGCCGCCGCATCACGTTCCTCGACACCCCTGGTCACGAGGCGTTCACCGCCATGCGTGCCCGTGGTGCCAAGGTGACCGATATCGTTATCGTGATTGTCGCTGCCGATGACAATGTGATGCCACAGACCGTCGAGGCGTTGAATCACGCATCGGCCGCCGGCGTGCCCATCATCTTTGCCATCAACAAGATTGACAAGCCCAGCGCCAACCCCGAGAAGATCAAGGAGGAACTTGCTGCGATGAACTACCTGGTCGAGGACTGGGGCGGCAAGTACCAGAGCCAGGATATCTCGGCCAAGAAGGGTATCGGCGTTGAGGAACTGATGGAGAAGGTGCTGCTCGAGGCCGACATGCTCGACCTCAAGGCCAACCCCAACCGCAAGGCTACCGGTTCGATCATCGAGTCGTCGCTGGACAAGGGACGTGGCTACATCGCCACCGTGCTCATCGACAACGGTACGCTCCATGTGGGCGATATCGTGCTCGCCGGAACCCACTTCGGTAAGGTTAAGGCGATGTTCAACGAGCGCAACCAGCGCATCACCGAGAGCGGCCCCTCGACCCCGGCTCTGATCCTGGGTCTGAACGGCGCTCCCACCGCCGGTGACAAGTTCAATGTCATGGATACCGAGCAGGAGGCCCGTCAGATTGCCAACAAGCGTGAGCAGCTGCAGCGTGAGCTGAGCCGCCGCACCCAGCACCGTGTCAGCCTCGAGGACATCGGCCGCCGCCGTGCACTGGGTGAGTTCCATGAGCTCAACTGTATCGTCAAGGGTGACGTGGACGGCTCCATCGAGGCCCTGAGCGACTCGCTCATCAAGTTGTCCACCCCCGAGGTACAGGTCAACGTTATCCACAAGGCCGTCGGTGCCATCACCGAGAGCGACGTTACCCTGGCTGCCGCCAGTGATGCCTACATCATCGGCTTCCAGGTGCGCCCGTCGGCTTCGGCCAAACGTGCCGCCGAGCAGGAAGGCGTGGACATCCGTCTGTACTCCATCATCTACGATGCCATCGAGGAGGTCAAGAGCGCTATGGAAGGTATGCTCCAGCCCGACATCAAGGAGGAGGTTACCGGTAGCGCCGAGGTGCGCCAGGTGTACCACATCAGCAAGGTGGGCACCATCGCCGGCGCCATGGTGGTCGAGGGCAAGATCAAGCGCGGCAGCAAGGTGCGTGTCATCCGTGACGGTATCGTTATCCACACGGGTGAACTGGCATCGCTCAAGCGCTTCAAGGATGATGCCAAGGAGGTCACCAGCGGTTATGACTGCGGTTTGAGCCTCAAGTCCTACAACGACCTGCAGGAGATGGATATCATCGAGGCCTTTGAGGAAATCGAGGTTCACAAGACCTTGTAAACACAATGGATTATTACCTGAATATAGGTAGCAATATGGGCGAACGGCGCGATAATCTTTATCGCGCCGTCGTTGCTTTGACGGCGGGTACTGGAGGCAGTGTCACCTCGCGCATCGTCGAGTCTGAGCCATGGGGATTCGAGAGCGACAACCGCTTCATGAACATCGGGCTGTGGTTCGACAGCGATTTGGAGCCCCAGCAGATGCTGGACCGCATTCACGACATCGAGCACAGGCTGGGCAGTGCTTCACACCGCGATGCCCAGGGTGGCTATATCGACCGCCTCGTGGACATCGACATCGTGGCCATCGGTGACCTCATCATCGACACCCCCACGCTGCAGGTACCCCATCCTCATCTGTCCGAGCGGGAATTCTTCCTGAAGCCCATGATGGATTTGGCCCCCAACTGGTGCCATCCTGTGACAGGCCTCACCGCCGCCCAGATGCTGGAAGGCTTGGGAAATAAAGTATAAAGTTTAGGATTTAGAGAGGTCCTCCGGTGTGCTGTGGAGGACTCAAGCGCTCCGGCCAGGGGGTGCTTACTTGCCGTAGCCGTTGGCCTTGCGGTAGTGGTTGGGCGACAGGCCCAGATGCTTTTTCACATATTTGCCGAAGAAAGACAGGTTTTCAAATCCCATGTCGTTGGCAATCTCCTTGATACTCATGTCACTGTAGAGCAGCAACTGCTTGATGCGGCTCATCACGGCGTTGGCAATGAGTTCACTGGCCGTGTAGTCACCATGCTTGCGGCAGACGCTGGTCAGGTACTTGGGGGACACGCACAGTTCGTCGGCATAGGACTTGACGCTGCGGTTGACGTGGGCATGCTCGGTCAGCAGCATCATGAAGCGGCGGAAGATGCGGTCGCCCTGCCGCAGGATATCCTCGTCGCCCTCGGGATGCAGGTGCTTGTTGATGTTGGACAGCAGGTCATAGGCAAAGCAGCGGATGATGTCGCGCATCGTCTCGCGGCCGAAGTTCAATTCGGGATAATCCATCTTGAAAACGAGCAGGTCGTAGTACTTCATCATCAGGTCCACCTCGTTCTGCTCCAGTTTGATGACAGGGTTGGCCATGATGTGCATGATGGATTGCAACAGGCTCTTGTTGAAGAACGAGAACCCCATGTCGCTGCTCATCACGCAGATCATGCATCTGAAGTCGTCACTGTGCTCGATGCCGTCGATGACCATCTTACGGTCAACAAAGAGTGAACTGTTCTTGTCCAGGTGGTGCTGGATGCCATTAACGTCCAGTGAGAGTTCACCCTGCAGCACCATGACATAGGCAATGAAGTTGACTTGGAACTGCTTCATCAGTCCCGGTACCGAAGTAATGTTGTCGGCAAAGAAGACTTCGCCGTCATTATACTTGAAGTTATGATACACCTGCGGCACATCGTGCAGGTCAAGCTGGGTGATTGGGCGTTGTTTCATAGTGATCGACAGTTAGTTTGACGGTGCTAAGATATCAATTATTTCCATGATTTCCAAGACTTGAGGCCAAAAAAGATGAATTTTACTAGTATTTAACGTTTAGCGCGTTTGATTCGTCGCCTCACACCCATGGCCAAAGAAAAAGACCGACACAGCAATCGCTGCATCGGTCTTGTGCTTGAGTCGGGGTGAGAAGACTCGAACTTCCGGCCTCCACGTCCCGAACGTGGCGCGCTAACCAACTGTGCTACACCCCGAATCTCGTTTTAGCGGGGCAAAGGTACTGCTTTTTTTAAAACTGAGCAATATTTTGCCGATTTTATTTAATGGGCGTCAAGCCAGTTGCTCGCAACGCCATGGCTGGCGGTGAGCCGGACGTCGCCCTTGTACACCCCTTCCATCTCCTCGATGACGATGCGCTGCACGGCGTCGAGCTCCTCGGGCAGGACGTCAAAGTTGAGTTCATCGTGCACCTGGAGAATCATCTTGGAGCGGATGCCCTCGTCGGCAAAACGGCGGTAGATGCGCACCATGGCGAGCTTGATGACGTCGGCTGCGGTGCCCTGGATGGGCGCGTTGATGGCGTTGCGCTCACTGAAACCCCTCACCACGGCATTCCTCGAGTTGATGTCGGGCAGCATGCGGCGGCGTCCGTACAGGGTAGTGACATAACCCTTCTCTCGCGCCTGGGCGATGCTGCGGTCGATGTATTCGCGCACTTGTGGGAAGGTGGTGTAGTAGCCGTCGATGAGCATCTTGGCCTCGTCGCGCGCAATGTTCAGCCGTTGTGCCAGCCCGAAGGCACTGATGCCGTACAGGATGCCGAAGTTGGCGGTTTTGGCCTTGCGGCGCTCGTCACCGGTGACTTGGTCCAGCGGCTTGTGGTAAATGCGCGCGGCAGTGATGGCGTGGATGTCGTGGTCGTGGGCAAAGGCGTCAAGCATCGTCTTGTCATGGCTCAGGTCGGCGACCAGCCGCAACTCGATTTGGGAGTAGTCGGCACTGAAGAACACGTTGCCCTCGGCGGGGATGAAGGCGCGGCGGATTTCCTTGCCGTCATCGCTGCGCACGGGAATGTTCTGCAGGTTGGGATTGGTCGAGGACAGTCGGCCAGTGGCGGTGACCGTCTGGTTGTAGGTCGTGTGGATGCGCCCCGTCGAGGGGTTAATCAGGGCAGGCAGGGCGTTGACATAGGTCGATAGCAGTTTGCGGATACCCCTCAGTTCCAGTATCTTGTCCACTAGCGGATGGCGGTCGCGCAGTTTGAGCAGGATGTCCTCGGTGGTGCTGTACTGTCCGGTCTTGGTCTTTTTGGCCTTGGGGTCGATTTTGAGGTGGTCAAACAGCACTTCGCCCACTTGGGCGGGAGAGGCAGTATTGAAACTCATGCCCGCCAGTTGGTGGCACTCTGCCTCCAGGCGGTTCATCTGTTCGGTCAGGGTCACCGAGTAGTCGTTGAGCGCCTTCACGTCGATGCGTGCTCCGGCCAGTTCCATACTTGCCAGCACCTGTACCAGCGGCAGTTCGATGTCGGTCAGCAACGATTCTAGGCCCTGTTCCCGCAATGCCTTGTCGAGCACGTCGGGCAGCTGCAGGGTGAGGTCGGCGGCCTCACAGGCCCATCGCGTAATGGCTTCGGGAGCCAGTTGCGATGGTTTGAGTTGGTTGCGTCCCTTGGGGCCGAGCAGGCTCTCGGGGGTGATGGCGGTGTAATGCAGCAGTTCGTAGGCCATCTCGGCTGTGGAGTGGCCGCGCTCGGGTTGGAGCAGGTAGTGGGCAACTGCGGTGTCGTAGTAGGGTGCCGTGAACTTGGCGCCGTGACGGTCCAGCACTACAATCAGCCGCTTGATGTCGCTGCCGACGATGCAGGTCGTGCCGCTGAACAGCGGTGCCAGGGCACGGATCATCTCCTGCCTGTCGTCACACTTGACATATTCCGCTTCATGGGCCGTGGCGCACAGCGCCATACCCATAATCTTGAACTGCATGGCATTCTCGCCCGAGCCCAGCAGGCTGACGGCCACACGCGGCTTGTCCTGCAACTCGCTGACGAGGGTTGCGGCCTCGAGCGGTGAGGTAATCAGGCGGTAGTTGTGACCGATGCTGTCGATGGATTGATAGCTGACAGTGGGGGAGGACGCTTCGTCCTGTGACGGATTTTCTAGGTCAAACAGCGACAACTGCTGTCCGGGGGCAGCTTTGTGTGCTGCGGATTGGGGCGTTGCTGGCGCTGGAGCGGGTGCAGTGGGAGCGGGCTGAGCCGACGGAGCGGGTGCGGCAGTATCTCCAAAGCCGACATTGGCTTCACCGCCGTCGATAAGGCGCTGGGTGAGTGTGCGGAACTCCAGTTCATTGAATATTGCGCGCAGGGCCTCCAGGTCGGCTGGCTCGCGCTTCAGGGCTTCAGCGTCCAGGGTGATGGGCACATCGGTGATGATGGTGGCCAGCCACTTCGACATGCGTATCTGCTCGGCATTTTCAACCACCTTTTTCTGTTGGGCGCCCTTGAGTTGGTCGGTGTGCTCCAGCAGGTTCTCGATGGATCCGAATTGCTGGATGAGTTTCTCGGCATTCTTGGGACCCACGCCCGGGCAGCCGGGGATGTTGTCGGCCGTGTCACCCATCAGGCCCAGGATGTCGATGAGCTGCTCCGGTGACTGGATGCCGTACTTGGCGTTGACTTCCTCCACACCCAGAATTTCTTTCTTGAGCGGATCCAGGACTTTGATGTTGGGCGTCACCAGTTGGCCAAAGTCCTTGTCTCCCGTGACCATGTAGGTGAAAAATCCCTGTTTTTCAGCCTGATGCGAAAGCGTACCGATGACATCGTCGGCCTCGTAGCCCTCGACTTCATAGATGGGGATACGGTAGGCTTGGAGGATGCGTTTGATGTAGGGGACAGCCTGGAGAATGCCCTCGGGCGTCTTCTCGCGGTTGGCCTTGTAGGGCTCGTAGTTCTCGTGCCTGAAGGTCTTGCCACCCGGTGGATCAAAGCACACGGCAATGTGGCTGGGCTGCTCACGTTTGAGCAGGTCCTGCAGGGTATTGACAAAGCCGAACACGGCTGACGTGTCGATTCCGGTCGAGGTAATGCGAGGGCTGCGTATCATTGCATAGAATGCCCTGAAAATGAGCGCATAGGCATCAAGCAGCAGCAGTTTCTTGTTGGGTTCCATCATCGGTCTTGTTATTAAACAGGGCATAAAGATAGTCATTATTTTTCACTTCCCACCGCCCATCATGAGTTTTTTGCCCTCTGCCCCCGTTCGACCTTGTCTGACTGAGCCTGACAGTGTAAGACCTTGTCCTCTCATCGTCCGCCCCGGCCATTTGGGCAAGAAAATTCATTTTTACTCTCAAAAATGGTGGCACTCCCAGGAATTATTGCTAACTTTGCAGGCTATGGCAATATCGTTGACACATATCCAAGAGCAACTGAGGCCGGAACTGGATG
>JAEEGJ010016711.1_pt1 | contig 16770 bp, 13 predicted proteins | sample 8958761 | NCBI WGS metagenome assembly JAEEGJ01 (sample SAMN16246546, study PRJNA631951) | gut metagenome | biome: gut microbiome; feature: rumen; material: RS-attached | host: Bos | place: Iran: Karaj | collected 2018-10 | reverse complement strand
ATAAGTCCCATGAACATACTCGCCGTTACCTTTACCAACAAAGCGGCGGGAGAGATGAAGGAAAGGGTTGCAGCCCTCGTAGGCCCCGATGCGGAGCGTATGTGGGTTTCGACCTTTCATTCGGCATGCATGAGAATACTCCGGTCCAATATCTCGCTTCTCGGATACGATGACAGGTTCACCGTATACGATACCGACGATCAGAAGACCGTTATGAAGAATGTATGCAAGCGTCTGAACATCGATACCAAGAGATATAAGGAAAGGACCATCCTTTCGGAGATTTCATCCGCCAAGAATGAGCTCATGGACGAGAGCGGATACGAAAAATCTGTGCTCAACGATTTTTCCAAGACCGTCTATGCAAGGGCTTACAGGGAATATCAGGAGACACTGAGGAAGAACAATGCCGTCGATTTTGACGACATCATAATGCTGACGGTAAGACTCTTTGACGAATTCCCGGATGTTCTCGAAAATTACAGGGAGCGTTTCAGGTATATACTGGTCGATGAGTACCAGGATACCAACACGGCTCAGTTCGAGCTGATAAGACTCCTTGCGGATAAGTACAAAAACCTCTGTGTGGTAGGTGATGACGATCAGTCAATATACCGTTTCAGAGGAGCCAATATAAGGAATATCCTTGATTTCGAAGAGCATTACCCTGAGGCTACGGTAATAAAGCTCGAGCAGAATTACCGTTCCACACAGTACATCCTCGATGCCGCAAACGCAGTCATAGCCAATAACCGCGGGAGGAAGGATAAAAGGCTCTGGACCGAAGCGGGAGAGGGCAAGAAGCCGGTGTTCACTCAGTTTGATACCGCGTTCGAGGAAGCCGAGTACATCGCGAACGATATCAGGCACAGAAATAAGATGGGCACCTGCGGCTACGGAAGCTGTGCCGTGCTCTACAGGACCAATGCCCAGGCCAGAATAATTGAAGAGCGTCTTATTATGGCGGGAATCCCCTACAATGTCGTGGGCGGGGTAAACTTCTATTCCAGGGCCGAGATCAAGGACATCATCGCATACCTTAAGGTTATTGATTCCGGTATTGACGATCTGTCTGTAAGAAGGATAGTAAACGTTCCCAAAAGATCCATAGGAAATGCCACCTTAGAGAAGGTGCAGGATTATGCCGACGCCAGGGATATCTCTCTTTTTACCGCGATGTGCGAAGCGGGTGATGTTCCGGGACTCGGAAAGGCTGCTTCCAAGATCAAGGTCTTCACTGACATGATCGGTGTGTTCAGGGCTTACAGGGACAATGCAAATATAGCGGAGCTCATCAATAAGATCATAGAGATGACCGATTATGAGGAATACCTTAAGGATCTTGATGAGGAGAAGGCCGAGGACAAGATCGGAAATGTTAACGAGCTTGTAAGTAAGGCGGTTGCTTTCTGTGACGGCAGGCCCGATGCCACTCTTTCGGATTTCCTTGAGGAGGTCGCACTCGTAAGTGACCTTGATTCCGCGGATCTTACTGAGGAAAGGGTTCTTTTGATGACCCTGCATTCTGCAAAGGGACTTGAGTTCCCCGTCGTATATCTTGCGGGCATGGAGGACGGTCTCTTCCCCGGATATATGTCCATTTCCTCCGGCGATGAAGAAGACATCGAAGAGGAGAGGCGTCTTGCTTACGTCGGAATGACCAGGGCCGAGAAGGAACTGATCATGACATGTGCCAAGGCGAGAATGCTCAGGGGCGAAACACAGTTCAACCCTGTCAGCAGATTCGTTACGGAGATACCTTCGGAGCTTCTTGAAGGCTTCGTTCCGGGCAAAAAGAAAAAGCGCCCCGCCGATGATTATTACGATGATTATCCGAGGAGCAAGCCCTCCTTTACATATATGCAGAAGGAAGAAAAACCCGTAAAGCCCGTCAAGGCTCTTTATTCGGGCACTGCGGGACTCGAATCCCTCGGCGTAAAGAAAGGATTCGGAAAGGCTGCGGAGGCCTCTGAGCCCGATTATGCGGTAGGCGACAGGGTGAGGCATTTCAAATTCGGAGCGGGCACCGTAACCGCTCTTGTCAGGGAACCGAGGGATTACAAGGTGAGCGTTGATTTTGACGCACACGGTCTGAAAGTGATGTATGCATCCTTTGCAAAATTGGTCAGGGAATGATATACTAAATTGATAATTTACGGACATATTTTGAAGATATTTTTCAAATTTTCTTATAAGAAAGGCGGTTCATATGAGTTGTAAGAATTGCAAGAAGGTAAACCTTAAGAACAAGATTCCTTTTGATCTCGAGCAGATCAAGGATTTCGGCGGATCTCAGGCAGCCAGAGTTGCAGAGCTAGCTGCAGCAGCCGGAATCGGCAATCTTATCTCCAGGCCCTCTGATGAAGAAGAGGATGAGAAGAAGTCCCATATCGGACTTATCATTCTTGCGATCATCGGCATCATTGCCATCGGATGCATTGTGGGATACCTTGTATATCGCCATTTCAGCCCCGATTATCTTGAGGATTTCGACGACGAGTTCGAAGATGACGAGTTCGAAGACGAGGATTTCTTCGCTGACGAAGCAGACAGCTGATCATGAAGAGAGGCCAGATTGTCGAAGGATGGGTAGAGGAATGTGATTACCCCTGCAGAGCACGTGTGAAGTGCGATGAGGGTGTTGTTGTGGTTAAAAATGCCCTTCCCGGACAGAAGGTTTCCATCCGCATCGGAAGAAGTCATGCGGACAGAGCGGAAGGCACTCTTCTTGAAGTTCTTGAAAAAAGTGATATTGAAACCGGTAAGATATGCGCACACTTCGGAGAATGCGGAGGCTGCGCATATCTTTCTATGTCCGGAGATGCAGAGGCGGAGCTTAAATGCGCGCAGGTAAAGAAGCTCTTTAACGCACGCGTGGCGGAAAGCTATGAAAAGTACGGATACTCGCCCGTATTCGACGGGATCTGCAAATCTCCCGTCATGTACGGCTACCGCAACAAGATGGAGTTTTCCTTCGGCAACGAAAAGCTCGGCGGAGAGCTCAATATAGGCCTTCACAAAAGAGGTGCATTCCATGACATCCTCGATGTCTGCGATTGCCTGATAGTCGATGAGGATTACAGGAAGATCCTGACCTTTACAAGGGATTATTTCAGGGGCAAGGAAACACCTTTCTATCACAAGAAGGATCACACGGGATTCCTAAGAAATCTTCTCGTAAGGAAAGCTGCACATACAGGGGAGATCCTGATCTGCCCCGTTACGGCATCCGATAACGCCACGGGCATCGATCATACGGAGCTTCTTGCGCTTTATTCCGACGGACTGAATGCACTTAAACTGGATGGCAGCATCTGCGGGATCGTACAGATAGTAAATGACTGCATATCCGATGCGATAATAGCGGATGAAGTTAAGCTTTTATACGGAAGGGACTACATAAACGAGACCCTTCTCGATCTTAAGTTCAGGATAGGACCGTTCTCCTTTTTCCAGACCAATACATATAGCGCCGAAGTACTGTACACGCTCGTAAGGGATTACGTTGCGGGATGCGACGGCGGAACAAAGGGACGTACGGTCTACGATCTTTACTCGGGAACGGGCACCATAGCGCAGATCGCCGCAAGGGACGCCGGTAAGGTGTACGGTGTGGAGATAATACCCGAGGCTGTGGAAGCCGCAAAGGCAAGCGTTCTCGAAAACGGAATAGATAATTGCGAATTCATCTGCGGGGATGTGCTGAAGGTTCTGGATGATCTTACGGAAAAGCCCGACATCATCATCCTCGATCCTCCCAGGGACGGTATCCATCCCAAGGCACTTCCGAAGATAATCTCATACGGAGTGGAGAATATCATCTACATTTCCTGCAAGCCCACTTCCCTTGAAAGGGATCTCGGCACATTCCTTGAAGAAGGATACAGGATAGAGCGATACGCATGTGTGGACCAGTTCCCCTGGACCAAAGAAGTTGAAACGGTAATGCATCTCAGGAGAGTCTGATATGGAACAGACGAACAACAGGAACGCAGTACATTACAACGCATTTATAAGCTATCGTCACAGCGAATTGGACAGTGAGATAGCATCGGGACTTCACAAGCGTCTGGAGGCTTTTTCACTGCCTAAGAACCTGCGTAAGAAATATCCTAAGGAGCAGCATAAGATCCGCAGGGTGTTCAGGGATACGGAAGAACTCCCTCTTGCTGACAACCTTTCGGATCCGATAGATCAGGCACTCCGGAATTCTGACTGGCTTATAGTCATCTGTTCACCCAGGCTCAAGGAATCGCTCTGGTGTGCAAAGGAGATAGAGCTTTTCTCTCAGTATCACGGAAAGGACCACATCCTTGCCGTTCTTGCGGAGGGTGAGCCTTCGGACAGTTTTCCCGATGCCATATGCTTCCGTGAAAGGAAGTTCACCGATGCGGGCGGAAATGAGCAGGTTATAAGGGAGGACGTTGAACCCCTTGCCGCCGATGTCAGGGGTGAGACCGCCTCTGAAAGAAAAAAGAAAATGGATGATGCCGTTCTTCGTATGGCGGCACCCATGTACGGACTCGGTTATGACGATCTTAAGCAAAGGCACAGGGAGCAGCGCATCAGACGCATTGCTTCACTGTCCGCACTTGCGGCGGCTGTCCTGCTTATCTATGCGGTGACAAGCACGGTCCTTACGCTCCGCATAAACGAACAAAAGCAGACCATAGAAGAGCAGCATGCAGAGCTGCGTGAACAGTACAATATTCAGCAGATCAAATATGCACAGTCCATGGCCGTCGTGTCCGGTGAGCTTTTAAGGCAGGGACAGGGACAGGCTGCCGCTTATGCGGTAAGGCAGGCAATGCCGGACGAAAAGGAAGGAACGGATCTTCCTTATATCCCTTCGTGCAGATATGCCCTTTCCAATGCGCTGGGTATTTATGAAGCGGACGTATTTCTTCCCGAAAGCACCATGGAGATCCCCGATGACGATTTCTGGACTTACGACAACGAGTACAGATTCCTGGAGGATTACCTCGGCGGATACCAGGTCATGTGTGCGGCCGGATTTGACAAAGACAATGTGCTTTTAGTCACTTCGAATGCCAGGATCTATCTGTATAACGAAGATGAGGGAATACTGACAGACTATACCCTCAGCTTTTTCTCGGAAGTGCCTGATAACTACATATCTGCGGCCGAGATCAGGAAGGATATGCTGTATATCCTCTATTCCCAGTCATCCTGTGTTTCCTGCTACAGGCTTAAAAGCTATGAGGATTATGAATCCGCCGGAAGGGGAACAAGGGAAGAGTTAAACGAAAACAAGGGAATCATGGTCGAGATCGGGGAGGCTGTCGAATCCGATGACGGAGAATACCTTGCCGTACAGGGTAATGATCACAGCATAAAGATATATAAGGCATCTGACAGCAAATTAAAGCATCCCCTCAAAGCAATATATGATATCAAGGGACAGTTCTGTTCTATGAGACAGCTGGAAGGAACGGATTATTACCTTCTTATCTACAGCGGAAGGTTCAGCTACCTGCTTGATGAAGATCTCGAGGTCATTGCCAGGGTGGGAAACTACTACGATTATGACGAGGATGAGGAAGCTTTCGTCCTGTACCACTATTTTGACGGCGGCTCAGCTTACGAGCTTTATTATGTGCCTTTGCTTACATATGAAGAGATAATAGAGCAGGCTGACGAGTATCTTGATGATTTCGAGCCGGATGAGGAAATGCTCGAGAGATATCAGATGCTTTCATATTGATATCTGAGTCAAAAAACTCTATAATATTTCGCGGACTTTGGTAAACAGAAAGGAAGATTCACTATGAAAAGAACAGACATCCATCGTATCCTGATCATCGGTTCGGGCCCGATCATCATCGGTCAGGCTTGCGAATTCGACTATTCGGGAACACAGGCCTGCAAGGCACTCAGAAAGCTTGGATACGAGATAATCCTCGTAAACTCCAATCCCGCTACCATCATGACGGATACGGAAACCGCGGATGTCACTTATATAGAGCCCCTTAACGTCAAGAGACTCACCCAGATCATTGAAAAGGAGCGTCCCGACGCACTCCTTCCCAATCTCGGCGGACAGTCCGGACTCAACCTCTGCTCCGAGCTTGCTCAGGCAGGCGTGCTCGATAAGTACGGTGTAAAGGTCATCGGTGTCCAGGTAGATGCCATCGAAAGAGGTGAGGACCGTATCGAGTTCAAGAACACCATGGATGAGCTCGGAATCGAGATGGCCCGTTCACAGGTTGCTTACTCCGTAGATGAGGCTGTTGAGATCGCATCCCGTCTCGGATATCCCGTAGTTCTCCGTCCCGCATACACCATGGGCGGCGCAGGCGGCGGACTCGTATATAATGTCGAAGAGCTCAAGACGGTCTGTGCAAGAGGTCTTCAGGCATCAATGGTTCATCAGGTTCTTGTAGAAGAGTCGGTCATCGGCTGGGAAGAGCTCGAGCTCGAGGTAGTAAGAGATTCGACCGGTAAGATGATCACCGTATGCTTCATCGAGAATATCGATCCCATGGGAGTCCATACCGGAGATTCATTCTGCTCCGCACCCATGCTTACCATTTCACAGGAAGTTCAGGACAGACTTCAGAAGTATGCTTACAGCATAGTAGACAAGGTACAGGTCATCGGCGGATGTAACTGCCAGTTTGCACACGATCCCAAGACGGACCGTATCATCGTAATTGAGATCAACCCCAGAACATCAAGATCTTCAGCACTTGCTTCCAAGGCGACCGGTTTCCCCATCGCTCTTGTTTCCGCCATGCTCGCATGCGGACTCGACCTCAAGGATATCGAGTGCGGCAAGTACGGCACTCTCGATAAGTATGTTCCCGACGGCGACTACATCGTTATCAAGTTCGCAAGATGGGCATTCGAGAAGTTCAAGGGTGTATCCGATCATCTCGGAACCCAGATGAGAGCCGTAGGTGAGGTCATGAGTATCGGTAAGACCTACAAGGAGGCTTTCCAGAAGGCTATCCGTTCACTTGAAAAGGGCAGATACGGACTCGGCTATGTCAAGAATTACCACGAGATGACTCTCGAAGAGCTCATGAAGGAGCTCGTAAATCCCACCTCTGAAAGACAGTTCATCATGTACGAAGCTCTCCGCAAGGGCGCAAGCGTTGATGAGCTTTATGAGATGACCAGGATCAAGAAGTACTTCATCGAGCAGATGAAGGAACTTGTGGAAGAAGAGGAAGCCATCATCGCTTCTTCAAAGGGCAAGGTTCCCGAGACCGCTATGCTCACACAGGCCAAGAAGGACGGCTTCTCCGATAAGTACCTCGCACAGATCTGCGAAGTATCCGAAGAGGATATCAGAAACGCACGCGAGGCAGCAGGCGTCGTTGAAGGATGGGAAGGCGTTCACGTAAGCGGAACCAAGGACAGCGCATATTACTACTCAAGCTACAATATAGAAGATAAGAGCGTAGCTTCGGACAATTCCAAGAAGGTCATGATCCTCGGCGGCGGTCCCAACCGTATCGGCCAGGGTATCGAGTTCGACTATTGCTGCGTACATGCCGCATTCGCACTCAAGAAGCTCGGATATGAGACCGTTATCGTCAACTGTAACCCCGAGACCGTTTCCACCGACTATGACACTTCCGATAAGCTTTACTTCGAGCCTCTCACTCTTGAAGATGTTCTCAGCATCTACAAAAAGGAGAAGCCCGTCGGTGTCATCGCACAGTTCGGAGGACAGACTCCTCTCAACCTTGCTGCAGACCTCAAGAAGTACGGTGTAAACATCCTCGGAACAACACCCGAGACCATCGATATGGCAGAAGACAGAGATCTGTTCCGTGACATGATGGACAGACTCGAGATCCCCATGGCAGAATCCGGAATGGCTTCCGATGTCGAGGGTGCAAAGGAGATCGCACACCGTATCGGATATCCCGTAATGGTACGTCCTTCCTATGTACTCGGAGGAAGAGGAATGGAAGTTGTCCATGACGACGAGCAGATGGATGTCTACATGGCAGAGGCTGTAGGTGTTACTCCCGACAGACCCATCCTTATCGACAGATTCCTTCACAACGCTACAGAGTGTGAAGCGGATGCTATCAGCGACGGTGAGAATGTATTCGTTCCCGCAGTCATGGAGCATATCGAGCTTGCGGGTATCCACTCCGGAGACTCCGCATGTATCCTTCCTTCCAAGCACCTTACCGAAAAGCAGGTTGCTACCATTAAGGAATACACCAGAAAGATCGCTAAGGAGATGCATGTCGTAGGACTCATGAACATGCAGTATGCGATCGAGGATGATGTTGTATATGTACTCGAAGCAAATCCCAGAGCATCACGTACCGTGCCTCTTGTTTCCAAGGTATGTGACATCAACATGGTAAGGCTCGCAACCCAGATCATGATGAGCTCGATCACAGGAGATCCTTCACCCGTACCCGGACTTAAGGACAGAACCATTCCCTACTACGGTGTCAAGGAAGCTGTATTCCCCTTCAATATGTTCCCTGAGGTTGACCCTCTTCTCGGACCCGAGATGAGATCCACCGGTGAGGTTCTCGGTATTTCCGAAAGCGTCGGAAAGGCATTCTACAAGGCAGAAGAAGCTACCAAGACAGAACTTCCTCTTTCCGGAACCGTACTCATAAGCGTTAACCACGACGATAAGCCTTATCTTCTTCCCATCGCACAGAGCTTTGCGGATGACGGATTCAAGATCCTCGCAACAGGCTCCACATATGAGAAGATCGTTGAGGCAGGTATCAAGGCAGAGCGTATCAACAAGATATTCGAGGGACGTCCCAATATCGTTGATGCCATCAAGAACGGCCAGATCGACCTGATCGTTGATACCCCCAGCACCAAGAAGGACGATGTAAGCGATTCATATATCCGTCAGAATGCCATCAAGCATCACGTTCCTTACATCACCACCATTGCCGGAGCAAGAGCTACCGCGGAGGGTATCAAGGCAGAGCTTTCCGGAGAAGGCGTTCCCGTACGTTCACTCCAGGAATATCATTCAATGATCAAATAAGATCAGGAATCAATGTAAGACAGATTATTACCGGTGTCCGCTTTTTACAACGAGACACCGGTATGTGTTTTAAGAAAGACGGAGGCAGCTTATGGAAGAGCAGGAGCTTAACGTATCCGAAGAAGAGATTGAATACGAAGAAGAGATAAGAGCGCTGATATTAAGCGGCATTTCCGACGAAGAACTGTCCGAGAAGCTGTACGATTATCACGAGAAAGATATCGCGGATGCCGTTGAAGAACTGGATGAGGACGTAAGAAAACATGTCTTCGAGGTTATCGGCGAAGAACGTGCCGCCGAGATCGTCGCTTATCTTGGTGATTCCCATGAGATGCTGGCCGAAATGCCTGCGAGCGAAGCGGCTAAACTCCTCGAGAACATGGACTCCGACGATGCTGTCGACATCCTTGAGAACATGGATGACGAGAAGGCTAAGTCCATCGTGGGATTGATGGATGAAGAATCCGGAGACGACATCAAGCTGATCTTCTCATATGAAGATGATGAGATCGGTAGCCGCATGACCACCAATTATGTTGTCATCAGGAACGATCTTGATATCAAGGCTGCCATGAAGGAACTGGTAAGGCAGGCCGGCGATAACGACAACATAATGACGATATATGTCACCGATGAAAACGATGCTTTCTTCGGTGCCATAGATCTCAAGGATCTGATCGTTGCAAGAGAAACGGAAAGCCTTTCCGATGTGATCATCACATCCTATCCGTACCTGACCGATCATGAGAAGGTTTCGGAATGCATCGAAAGGATCAAGAGCTATGCGGAGGATTCGATCCCCGTACTGAATGATAAAGGACACATCCTCGGTGTCATCACATCCCAGGACATTGTTGAGGCGGTTGATGACGAACTCGGTGAAGACTACGCAAAGCTGGCAGGTCTCTCCGAAGAGGAAGACCTTAACGAGAAGACTTCCGTATCGATAAAGAAGCGTATTCCCTGGCTCATAGCACTCCTTCTCCTCGGAATGCTGACCTCAACGCTTGTAGGGGCATTTGAGGGAGTTATTGCCGCAATACCCGTTGTCATCGCTTTCCAGTCACTGATACTTTCCATGTCCGGAAATGTCGGTACCCAGTCGCTGGCTGTCACCATCAGGGTGATCGCGGATGAAGATCTTACCGTCGGCGATAAGGCGAAGCTCATCTTCAAAGAGAGCAAGGTTGGTTTCGGAAACGGACTTATACTTGGTATCATCTCCGTACTTGTTGTAGGCATATATATCCATTTTGCAAAGGGAGAGGCATGGAATTATTCCGTTACCGTATCGGTATGCGTAGGCTTTGCGATGCTTGTCGCAATGCTGGTCGCTTCCATTACCGGAACCATCATCCCTCTGTTTTTCAACAAAATAAAAGTGGACCCTGCCGCAGCATCGGGTCCCTTCATTTCAACACTGAACGATATTCTCGGAGTTGCACTTTATTACGGTCTCTGCTGGTTCCTTCTCATCAAGGTGTTCGGGATCAGCGGTTAATCCTTCTTTCGCTGCTCGAAGGGCTTTAATTCCTTCGGTGTGCGTTCTCTTTCCAGGGAATCGTAATATCTGTAGAGAGTCTGCGTTCCGTTCTCAAGGATGTAATAGTGCCTTATATACGGAATCAGGAGAACGAGAAGAAGCACCATCAGTGCGGTGAGCGGAAGATAACCCGTGATGCATATTCCCGCAAGCGTGATCATCGTCATCAGCGCAAAGGTCATCGTGACGATCAGATGGATGAGTCTTTCGTGCTGAAAGAATGCGATCTGGAGAGAAGCCTGCTGCCTTAAGACTTCAAGCTCTTCGGGAGAAAATTCATTCTTTTCCGCTTTTTCGGAAATCGCCTTTAGGTATGCCATGTAATCGAGAAGTCTTTTTTCCATATGCCTGTCTCCGTATTGTTTTCAAGATACGGATATTATATCACTTTGAAAAACATGAGTAATAATCTTTATCCGACAACCGAGATAGCATCCGCTTTTTCGATCCCTTACGAAAGCTATTTTGCTATGGGGAAAAGAGGGATCATATATGACATAGACAATACCCTTGTCATGCATGGTGCACCCGCGGACAAAAGAAGCATCGAACTTTTCGAAAAGCTGAGGTTCATCGGCTTTAAGACAGTTCTCCTTTCCAATAACAAGGAGCCCAGGGTAAAATCCTTTGCCGATGATGTGGGTTCGCTTTATGTTTACAGAGCAGGAAAGCCTTCGGTAAAAGGCTACGAAAAAGCAATGAAGATGATGGGTACGACACCGGAGACGACGCTTTTTGTAGGCGACCAGATATTTACGGACATATGGGGCGCTAACCGTGCGGGGATCGATACGATACTTACGGAGCCCATCGATCCGAGGGAAGAGATACAGATAATACTTAAAAGAAGACTTGAGTGGTTCGTATTACGCTCATACCATAGGAAAAAGAAAAACTGCGGCAAAGGACCGGAAGTGAAATGAAGGAAATAGGCGGAACAACAAAACTCTGCGGACTGATCGGTAATCCCGTGGGACATACCAAGTCACCCGCAATGCATAATCTTCTTGCCGAAAAGACGGGATATGATCTTGCTTACGGTGCGTTTCCCGTTCCGGAAGGAAGTCTCGGAGCGGCCGTAAAAGGTGCATTTGCTCTCGGCATTTTCGGAATGAACGTAACCGTTCCCTATAAGCAGGATATCATTCCTTTTCTCTGCGATATAGATCCTCTTGCAAAGAAGATCGGTTCCGTAAACACGCTTGTAAGATGTGAGAACGGATACAAGGGATACAACACCGATATGCCCGGACTTATGAGGGCATTTGAAAGTGACGGTGTCGATATAAAGGGCGAGGATATCCTTGTGCTCGGTGCGGGCGGTGTCGCAAGGGCAGTGGTGATGCTGCTTGAAGAGAGGGCGGCCGCGAGCGTGACGATCATCAACAGAAACAGTGACCGCGCGGAGGAACTTGCCGGAAGCGTAAACGCTATATGCGGACGTGAGTTCGCAAGGCCTCTTTCCATCGGAGATTACGGAAAGCTTCCGGACGACAGGAAGTTCATCGTCATCCAGGCGACCAGTGTCGGAATGTATCCCGATATCGATAAGGCGGTCATAGAGGATGCGTCCTTTTATCGGCGTGTAAAGGTCGGATACGATCTGATCTTTAATCCGAAGAAAACGCGCTTTATGGAGCTTTGCGAAAAGGCCGGTGCAAGAGCTTATAACGGTTCCAAGATGCTTTTGTATCAGGGAGTCATCGCGTATGAGTACTGGACCGGAATAAACATTTCCGATGACCTTGCAAAGGAAGTATACGAAAAAGTTTTGACCGATGTATAAAAAGCACAGGAAAAACAGTGAATACAGCAAGGGACCTCATCTTATCCTGATAGGATTCATGGGAAGCGGAAAGACCTCGATAGGCAGGGGGCTTTCGTATAAGCTCAGACGGGCTTTTCACGATACGGACAGGATGATAGAAGAAAAAGAGGGCATGAGCATCTCCGAGATCTTCGCTTCAAAGGGTGAGAGTGCATTCAGGCAGATGGAGACGGAGGTCCTCAGGGAGATAAGGGATGACCGCATCGGCAGGATCTATTCCCTCGGCGGCGGAACTCCGGTACGTATGGAAAACCAGCCCCTTATCAAAAAGTGCGGAACGGTATGCTACCTTCGCATCACCGCTGAGGAGGTCTACGAAAGACTTAAGGGTGATACCACCAGGCCTCTCCTTCAGTGCGATGATCCTCTCTCCAGGATAAGGGAGCTTATAGCCAAAAGAGGACCGGCATACGAAAGATGCGCCGATATCATCGTGGATACGGGCAGCATATCAAGGGATCAGGTGATGGAAGCCATCCTTGAAGAACTCAGGAAACTCGGATGGGACATCCCTGTCATCGAAAAAACGGAGAAAGAAGAAAATGAAGATACTGGTGATCAACGGACCGAACCTTAATTTTCTCGGGATAAGAGAAAAGAATATTTACGGTAATCAGGATTATGAATTTCTTGTAAAACTTATAAAAGAGCATGCGGAGAAGATCGGCGCGGATGCAGAGGTATTCCAGTCCAATCACGAGGGCGCCATCATCGATAAGCTCCAGGAGGCATATTTTGACGGAACCGACGGCATAGTCATCAATCCGGGTGCGTATACCCATTACAGTTACGCCATCCACGATGCCCTCAAATCCCTCGAAAAGCCTGTGAAGGTAGAGGTTCATATCTCAGACATTCAGTCCAGGGAGGATTTCCGCAAGGTATCCGTAACGGCTCCCGCCTGCGATAAGCAGATATACGGCAAGGGGCTTGCCGGCTATACCGAAGCCATGGACGTGATCGCCGAAATGAGAAAATAGGTTGAAATCCGAATGCTTTTAATGTAAGATATCTGAGGATTATTTTGGCTGCATAGATATTTAGGAGGATTTTTTATGATTTCTGCAGGTGACTTCAGAAACGGTATTACCATCGAACTTGATAATTCCGTATATCAGATCATCGATTTCCAGCATGTTAAGCCCGGCAAGGGAGCGGCATTCGTCCGTACCAAGCTTAAGGACATCAAGAACGGTGGCGTAGTTGAGAGAACATTCCGCCCTACCGAGAAGTGCCCTCAGGCTCATATAGATAGAAAGGATATGCAGTATCTGTACAAGGATGGCGATCTTTACACCTTTATGGATACCGAGACATACGATCAGGTTCAGCTTTCCGACGATCTCGTAGGAGACGCTCTCAAGTTCGTTAAGGAGAACGACATCTGCAAGGTCTGCTCACACAACGGAAACGCATTCTCCATCGAGCCTCCTCTCTTTGTAGAACTCGAGGTTACCGAGACCGAGCCCGGATTCAAGGGTGACACCGCTACCGGTGCCAACAAGCCCGCTTTCGTAGAGACCGGAGCACAGGTTGCAGTTCCTCTCTTCGTAGAGACCGGAGACAAGATCAAGATCGATACCAGAACCGGAGAATATCTCTCAAGAGTCTGATCACCTTACATAGCAATGTGATACACAGCCATGCGGATACCGCATGGCTGTTCTATTGTGTGCGAGAACACGTTATTCACATTTGCTATGAAAGGAGATATATGACTATAAAGGAATTTTCGGGAAATATGAAGCAGGCCGTTTCCATGGAGCTCGGAAGCGGTTACAAAGTGGAAGAGGTGTCCGTAGACAAGAACAACGGCGTGACACTTGAAGCTCTCCTTATCAAAAAGGACGGACTTAACCTTTCCCCAACCATCTATCTGAATTCCTATTACGAAAAACATCTGGGCGGAGAGAACCTGCGTGATCTGGCGGGCAGGATGGTAAGCGACTACAGAGCGGCACTTCCGGAGGAGGGGATTGATATCAGTTTTTTCCTGGATTACGAACAGGTTAAGGAAAGACTGGCATTTAAGCTCATTTCTTCCGAACTGAACACAGAACTTCTGAATACCGTTCCGCATGTTCCGTTTCTGGATCTGGAGATCACTTTTTATTATTCGGTCGAGACCGGCGGGATGGACGGAGGTTCCATCCTCATAAGAAATTCCCATATGGAAAACTGGGGAGTCGGAACCGGGGACCTTATGAGGGATTCGCTTGAAAATGCTCCGGGGATCCTTCCCGGTACCTGCAGGGATATATATTCCGTGATGGAGAAGATGTGTCCCGAAAAGGCGGACACCGTTTCGGATGATCTCAGGGATCTGGGACTTTACGTGATCTCCAATGAAAGGCTTACCCTGGGAGCCGCGGTGATGATCTACCCCGGAATGATGGAGAAGGTATCGGATATGCTGGGAGGCAATCTTTACATCATTCCCAGCTCCATCCACGAGCTCATAGTTTTATCCGCCCAAACCGATGCCGATCCGGAGTATCTGAGGGATATGATCAGGCTTGTGAACAGGACACAGCTGCAGCCGCAGGACGTACTATCGGATTCTCTGTATTTCTTTGACAGGGAAACGGGTAAGATAACAATAGCCTGACAGCATTGGGCGCAGGAGGGGGCAAAACTTTACACAAAAGGCCATTTATGATACAATCCCAAAGATTGTAATAAATTTGTAACAAATATTTTTCGTTACAGATTCCATTAAACTTGCAGCCGTAGTCTAATGGATAGAACGAAGGCCTCCGACGCCTTTAATGCAGGTTCGATTCCTGTCGGCTGCATATGGAGAACCAATGAACAAGGATTTATATAACAGAATAGTCCCGTTCGTTAAAAATCATATAAAGGTTCTTGCTCCCGTCTGTCTGATGCTCGTTACCGCCATAGTGACTTACATCGCACTTTCGGCCAGAGGCAGGAACACCGCAGCGGAAGTACCCGGTCCGGATCCCGGGGTTGTAACCGTCAGTGACGGAAATTCACAGGTCACAGAGGAAACACCTCTTGTCCTTACCGAAAATACCGATTCGGCACTTGCAGACTTTTTCGCTGAGTATTATCTGTGCCTTTCGAACGGAGATGTGGATACTCTCTCAACTTTGATCGATCAGCTTGAAACCTATGACAAGCTTATAAAGGCAGAGCAGAGCAGGTATCTTGATTATGAGGTCGAAAACATTTACTGCCTTCCCGGATACGATCCGAACAGGATCATAGCATTTGTCGTGACCAACGTAACCTTTAACAGGTATCCCGATAACAAGCTTCCAAGCTATGACGGATTTCTTGTTGAAAGGAATGCCGACGGAACTTTTATGATCGTCTTAAGCGAGCCTTCCGATGAGGAAAATGAATACATCGCAAAGTGCCTTGTCTGTGACGATGTCATCGAGCTCGGAAACAGGATCACCACCGACTATAACGACAAGATCACCGCATCACCCGAACTTCTCACCTATATGAAGGAGCTGGATTCCATAGTCAGCACCGAAGCGGGAGAGAAGCTTGCCGCTCTTAATTCGGGTGAGGAGGTCGAAATGCCCGAGATAGAGCAGTACGATGTCAGCGGAAATGATGAGCCCGAGATACAGATGGCCACCGCAAACCAGACTGTAAATGTCAGGGTTTCCGATTCGATGAATGCCGATACCATGGGTCAGCTCAGGGGCGGACAGTCCGTAGAGGTTGTCGAGATCAAGGGCAACGGATGGTCGCAGATCAACTTCGAAGGAAAGACGGGATATGTTAAGTCAGAGTATCTGACACTCGACATCGATGTAAGCAGTGTTGTTACGATCGGTACCGTAACCGCGACCGAAACTCTGAACATCAGGGCAAGCGCAAGTACCGACGGAATGGTAATGGGCTCCTTTGCAAAGGGAACCACCGCAAGACTCGTATCCGAAAAGGACGGATGGTGCGAGGTCGTATATAACAACAAGGTTGTTTACTTAAGCTCACAGTATCTTGAGATCGAGTATGACTGACCGGTCATGATATGAGTTAAAGACTCCGGAAATAATCCGGAGTCTTTTTTGTTTGTCCCGGGGCTCGGAAAGGGTATCGGGATTTATAAAAAAATAACAATTGTATACATGTATTTTTGTATTTACTTTATCGGTTTAATGTATTATATTATTTTTTGGTGTTAAAAAACCTGCACCGGTGCAAAAGCCGGTGATATATCAAAAAACAAGCCAATCATTTATTTTAGGAGGAGTTTTTTATGTCTTACGTTGACGAGATCTATGACAGAGTAGTAGCACAGAATCCCGCTCAGCCCGAATTCCACCAGGCAGTCAAGGAAGTACTTGAGTCCCTCAGAGTGGTCATCGAGGCAAATGAAGAGGAGTACAGAAAGGACGCACTTCTTGAGAG
>JAEEGJ010016705.1_pt1 | contig 16773 bp, 15 predicted proteins | sample 8958761 | NCBI WGS metagenome assembly JAEEGJ01 (sample SAMN16246546, study PRJNA631951) | gut metagenome | biome: gut microbiome; feature: rumen; material: RS-attached | host: Bos | place: Iran: Karaj | collected 2018-10 | reverse complement strand
CTCAGAACAACAGCGTGATGTTCGGTTCACTGAGTGGTAACAAGCTTGGCCTGTGGGTTGCCCACGGAGAAGGAAAATTCTCTCTGCCAGAAGCAGAGAGCACGTATAACGTGATTGCCAAGTACAACTACGCTGGCTATCCTGCTAATCCTAACGGTTCTGACTATAACGTGGCAGGTATCTGCTCACAGGATGGTCGTCATCTCTGCATGATGCCTCACCTGGAGCGTGCCGTATTCCCCTGGCAGAATGCCTGGTATCCAGCTAACCGTCGCAACGATGAGGTAACACCTTGGATTGAGGCCTTCGTCAATGCACGTAAATGGGTGGAGGAAAAATTGAAGAATTGAAAAACTGAAAAATTGAAGTGAGCAATATTTATTGGGATTCATTTAAGACCTTCTTTAAGATTGGCATATTCACCCTTGGTGGTGGATATGCCATGATACCTTTAATAGAGGAAGAGGTGGTGAACAAGAAGCAGTGGGTATCGAAGGACGAGATGCTCGACCTGATAGCCATTGCCCAGAGTTGTCCAGGTGTGTTTGCTATCAACATCGCCATCTTCATCGGCTATAAATTAAGAAAGGTGCGCGGAGCCCTTGCCACCACGCTGGGCACTGCCCTACCCTCGTTTCTTATCATCCTGCTGATAGCCATGTTCTTCCACCAGTTCGAGGACAACAAGATTGTCGCTGCCATGTTCAAGGGCATCCGCCCTGCTGTAGTGGCATTGATTGCTGTTCCCACCTTCAATCTGGCCAAGCGTGCAGAACTGAACAAGTGGACACTCTGGATACCCATTGTTTCAGCACTGGCCATCTGGCTGTTGGGCGTATCGCCCATCTGGGTGATTGTTGCTGCTGGCGTTGGAGGATATCTTTATGGGACTTATGGGGCTAATAAGACTAATAGGAGGGATGCCGTATGATTTTCGTATATATTTTCCTTACCTTCTTTGAGATTGGCCTGTTTGGCTTTGGTGGTGGTTACGGCATGCTATCACTGATACAGAACGAAGCCGTAGAGCACTGGCACTGGCTGACCTCTTCACAGTTTACCGACATCGTTGCCATCAGTCAGATGACCCCAGGTCCTATTGGCATCAATTCTGCGACCTATTGTGGCTATACTTCCGTCGTCAACGCTGGCTACTCTGCGCCCATGGGTATCTTAGGCTCTGCTGTAGCCACCTTTGCGCTGGTGTTGCCCTCTCTGATTCTGATGATTCTTATCAGCAAGATGTTCATGAAGTTCATGCACCATTATGCAGTAGAGAGTGTCTTCCAAGGACTGCGCCCTGCCGTTGTTGGTCTGCTGGCTGCTGCCACCTTATTATTATGTACCCCCGACAACTTCTCGACACCTACCGAGAACTGGTGGCAGTTCATGATTAGCTGTCTGCTCTTCATTGCAGCGTTTATCGGTGTGATGTTCATCAAAATCAATCCCATCCGCATGATTGTCTATTGTGCTATAGCGGGACTGATACTACTCTATTAAGCACATAAAAAAAATGAGGATGTGTCATTTGGCACATCCTCATTATATTAATACACTTCGTTTTAGAAAATGTAAGCGATACCCATCTGGAAGACAGGACCGTCGAACTTCATGTCAACATCAACAGAGTATGTCTGGCCCATAAAAGTTTCGCTATATGTCTTTGTCTTCTTGTTGCGTTGATACTTAATGTCAAGATTGAGCTTCAGATTCTCCTGAAGATAGTATTCAGCACCAGCACCAATATTGAAACCGAAGATAGATTCCTTATCATCCATATCACCATGCTGCATAGCCAGGTTTACACCAGCGAGAGGATAAATCTTAATGTCTTCAGCAACGGGGAACAGATAGTGGAAGTTCAGGTCGAAATCCATCACGCCAGCCTCATCCTTCGGGAACCAGTAGTTGTAAGCAAACTCACCACGGATATTCTCCACGAACTCATACTGGAACTTTGCGCCAATACCGAAGGGATTGTAGCCATGACCATAAGCTGCATAACCCAAGTTAGCACCAACTGCCATCTTACCTTCCTGTGCAAATGCGCCAATACTCATCAGCATCATTGCTGCGATCATCATTAATTTCTTCATAGTTTTTTTGTTTTAATGAATAATAAAAATAGTTTAGACGCTACAAATATAAAGAATTATTTTTAATCCGCAATGTTTTTTTACAAAAAAAAATCGCCCTTTTGAGCGATTTTCTATTATTTTTGTCTTTTCCCTAGGTTTATTTGTGCTTCCAGTAGTATTCTAAGCCACGTTTTACATTTTCCTTGACAGCATCGGAAGTGAACGTAGCACCAGTGACACCATCCACCTCCACAGTCGATTTCTTTGAAATCTTCTTGCCTTCGTAGAGCGGTACCATCTGTTTCTTCACGCGAGCATTATACTTTGGTGTCTCTTGGTTTTTCAGCATCACCACCTTGACAATCTTGTTCTTTTTGATATAGATCTCCACGGGTGTTGATTCAATATAACCCTTCACATCCGCAGCCAGTGTCGTGGTGTTGACCACATAAGTTCCGTCCTTCTCCTTACGCATCACATCGTCTGCGTAAACCTGTATGAATGCTGTCATCAGCAGCATGCTCAATAATAACTTCTTCATTGTCATATATTTAATTTCGGCTGCAAAGGTATAAAATAAAAACCAATAATAGTTCATATGTTATGAATAATTTGCAATTTGTATCTTTTTTATTATATTAGCATAAAATATTTGGCTATTTCATAGATAATGACTACTTTTGTGTATTGCTAACACTTAAAACGCTTATAATATGACTAAAAGAATGACTCTTGCCGCCTTGTTAGCGGTAGCCACTCTGGGGCTGAACGCCCAAAAACCGATGACCGCTCCTAAGGGAGGTAAGGCCATCAGTGACGAATTAATCGGTATCTTCTTCGAGGACATCAACAACTGTGCTGATGGTGGTCTCTATGCTGAGCTCATCCAGAACGGTTCGTTCGAGTTCTCTCCTGCCGAGAAAGACGGTTGGGGCCCCGGTACAGCTTGGAAGCAGGTACGTCCAGGACACTCACTGGGAACCCTGCAGGTTCGTATGGACAACCCCATCCATCCTAACAATCCCACCTACATGCGTCTCCACACTGAACGTGCCAAGGAGTTCTATGACTACAAAGGCTGGAAAGGTTTTGGTTTGGAGAATGGCGGCTATGACGGCATCAACGTAAAAGCTGGTGCCAAGTACGACTTCTCTGCTTTCTTCCGCAATGTTGACAAGACCAAGCAGGTTCGCGTTGTGCTGGCTGTTCCTCAGGGTTGGGGAAAAGACCCCAAAGTGCTGGACGAGGCAACCATCACCGTTAGCGACAAGCAGTGGAAGAAATATGGTGCCGTGCTCACTCCCACAGAAGACTGTAAGAATGCCGTTCTGCAGTTGCTGGTGCTGAACACCGGCGACCTGGATGTCGACATGATATCGCTGATGCCCGAAGACACCTATAAGGGACACGGTCTGCGCCCTGACCTCGCTCAGGCCCTTGCCGACCTGCATCCGAAGTTCATGCGCTTCCCTGGTGGTTGCGTAGTACATGGCGGTGGCGATGGTTTCTGGGACACCTATCGTTGGAAGACTACCATCGGTCCTAAGGAGACCCGTCGTGGTCTGAAGAACACCTGGGGTTACCATCAGAGCATGGGTCTGGGATACTATGAGTATTTCCAGTTCTGCGAGGATCTCGGTATGGAGCCCGTCCCCATTCTGCCCAGTGGTGTCAGCTGTCAGGGTACCAACGGTGGTTGGAACATGTGGCCTACACAGGCTCAGGATGTTGTTCCCATGAGCGAGATGGACGAATGGGTAGCTGAAGCTATCGACCTCATTGAGTGGGCCAATGGCGACCCCGCTACCAACAAGTGGGCCAAGATGCGTGCTGATGCTGGTCACCCCGCACCCTTCAACCTGAAGTATCTGGGTATCGGTAACGAGGAGAAGATCTCTCCTGAGTTCATCGAGCGCTTCAAGTATATCTACGAGCGTGTTATGAAGGCTCATCCTGAGATTGTCATCGTAGGTACCGCAGGTCCTGGTTCACATCCTGGCAACCCCGACTACGAAGCTGGTTGGAAGCTGGCCGACGAACTTGCCATGCCACTTCTTGACGAGCACTACTATGAGCCACGCGACACTTTCCTGACCATCCGTCAGTACGACAACTATCCCCGTGATCGCAAGACCAAGGTTTATCTGGGTGAGTATGCTGCCAAGGACAAGAAGTTCATCGATGCGCTGGCTGAGGGTCTCTATCTGTTGCACGTTGAGCGCAATGCCGATGTCGTAGCTATGACCTCCTATGCTCCCCTCTTTGCTCGCAAGAACGGTACCCAGTGGAATCCTGACATGATCTACTTCGACAACGAGCGTCCTTACCTGACCTGCAGCTACTATGTTCAGCAGCTCTTCGGCCAGTCAAGTGGTCAGTACTTCTATGGCGACTGCGTACAGTTTGAGGGTGATGAAGCCGGTGTCGTACAGCCCCAGAAGGGTGTGCGCTACGGACAGTCTGTCATTCTTAACGTGAAGACCCGCAAGCTCTATGTGAAGCTGGTGAATGCTACCGACAAGGAGAAAGGGGCAAACATCAACCTGAGCCGCTTCAAAGTTAAGAAGACCGCCGTAAAGACCGTTCTGAAGGGTAATGCCGACGACGAGAACAACTTCGAGAAACAGCCTATTGCTCCCCAGAAGGAGACCATCAAGGCTGAGAAGAAGTTTGATATCAACCTGGAGCCCTACTCAATGGTTATGCTTGAGTACCAGCTCTAAGCAACTGTCGGACAACAAACCATGCATGCATCACTACGGTCTGAACGAGGCCATAGTGATGCATCATTATTTTAAAGCGTTCTTTCAGGGAGTCTCGATGATGCAGAGTGGTATCACCACCCTCCTCGAAATTGGCAAGGATGGCGTGGGTATTGACAAGCGCCAGACCTTGGTGGTCAGCCTCCCGCATCACACGAATGCACCAGTCTACATCTGCCGAATGGCGATATTGCAAGTCGTAGGGTATCTGACGAGCTAAACTCGTCAGCACATAGAATGCCTGGTGGCACACCAGCATGCCCTGCTTAAACGATTTCCACGTCAGCGTTTCTGGTGGGCGGTGGGTGCGCAGATGCAGGAAGTTGCCCTCGGCGTCAGTAATAGCGGTATCACCATAGATTACAGCAGCCTCTCCCCCCGCCCTCTCCAAAGGGAGAGGGGGCTGCTGCGCACAACGAGCCACGACCTCAATGGTATCGGGAGCATAGAGTGTGTCGCCAGCATTCAGGAATACCAGGTAGTCGCCTGTTGCTTTCTGCAGTCCTTTGTTCATGGCATCATACAGGCCACGGTCTGGTTCTGACTGGATGACTACTTCGTGATGGCTCTGCTGCTGATACCGCTTGGCAATGGCCAGCGTGTCATCTTTCGAGGCACCGTCGATAATCAGGTGTTCAATGTCTGCATAGGTCTGACAGGCTACACTGTCCAGCGTGCGCTGCAAGGTGCGTGCAGCATTAAAGGTTATAGTGATGATGGAGACTTTCATAAACTTCCAAATAACGGTTTGCGACACTCTGCTGTGAATAGTTGTGGGCCACCTTCTGCAGACACGCCTTACGAACAGCCTCGTGGTCAGCCTCATAGAGTGTCCACCAGATGCCTTGTGCCAAGTCTTCACTACTGCGATAGTCAGCCACATAGCCATTCTGCTGGTGGTCTATCTCTTCAGGGATGCCACCAATTCTGAAGCCCACGCTGGGCACACCACACGCCATCGCTTCCATGATGGTGTTGGGCAGGTTCTCTGATAGCGAAGGTAGCACAAACACATCGGCAGCATTGTAGATATCGACAATGCGCTGTTCGTCGTTGACATAGCCCAGCGGACACGTGCGGAAAGGCAACTGTCCCTCTATCTCCTCCGCATGACCACCAAGGATAGCCACGGTAATGTCGTCAGCCATTTCAGCGTGTCGCTCTGCCAACAATCGACAGGCCTCCAACAGATAGTCCATTCCCTTATTACGATTGGTCACACGCTGTGAGGCAAACAAGATGATGTGTCCCTCTGTGGGCAGACCTACTCGCTGACGTGCCTGCTGCTGATCCTTGGGAGCATAGACATGAGTGTCAATAGGATTCGGAATATTGACCACCCTTTGTCCCTTCAGCAACCTACTCTTCTGGGCCTCCCCAGCCAGCCACTGGCTACATGCCACGAAGGTTATCTCCCGATCACTCAGCATCCTCTGCTTGCGCTTCCACACCTGTGTTGACAGGTCGTTAGCAGACCCGCCACCAGACAACAGTCGGCAATGGCCACACTGCGTCTCAAAGTTTCTACAGTCCAGTGTCAAGTGGCAAATGGCAGTAGCAGGCCAGATGTCGTGCATGGTCCACACCACGGGTTTTCCTGTATCCAGCATCTTGCGAATACCCTTCAGCGACAGCATGCCTTGGTTAATCCAGTGCAGATGGACGACATCAGCCTCCTGGAACTCCGGCAACTGCGTGATGTCTGCACCACAGTTGGCAATATCCACCTCAAACAAGTGCTCACGCTTCAGGTGCAGCCTCATCCACACCACAAAGCGTTCCCACAGGAAGCACCACTGCATGCGCTTCTGGCCAGGTACTGCTGCTACGGTCAAACGGTCTGTCTCCTTGTCGCGCACCAGCATCTTCGCCTTCACACCATTGTTGTTCAGTGCCTCCATCAGTCGACTGGCAGCCACCGCAGCACCACCCGTCCTTTCACTTGTATTGACTATGAGTACTCGCATAATACTGCAAAGGTACGAATAATTTTCTCAGTACACAAGTTTGTGGACCACAATTTTGTGAACCAACGATTTTTTGTTTCTCAACTGCAACAAGCAACTCGTCGTTTCTCGATGAGAGAAAGGTCGTTTCTCGAACAGTAACTCGTCGTTTCTCTGTTAGAGATATGCCTTGTTGCTATCTGGCGTTCCTGATTTGGCTTGACTGTCGTTTTTACCCTCACATACTCACATGACAAGCCTGAAACCCTTATGCACAGGGCGTTTGAGAGGGGTCATGTGAGTATGTGAGGGACATTTTCGAATTCCTTAATTTTTCGCGTCAAAGGATCAACCAACATTACAAATAAGACTACAAGTAGTCAACCTACATCACAAATAAGCCTAAGACTCAGTCCGAATAATGCAAACTCCCAGTCCGAAGGCTTCGGACTCGTAGTCCGCAAGGAGCGGACTGGCAGTCCGTAGGGACGGACTAATCTCTCATAGGAATTATCGTTCGTACTTGACATCATACATCAGCATAATGGGCTTGCTCATCGCAAACCCATTATACTCTATTCACTAACCTAAAACTAACTAAATGAAGAAAATCAATAACTAACCAAACAATGCTTATGAAAAAAACTATTCTTAAACTTCTTAGAGCAACGCTTTGTTCTTTTGTCTGATGCAAAGTTACGACAAGATTTCATAGGTACCAAGAAAAATCCCCATTTGTTCCATCACTTGTGTGGACAAACTGGGATGTAATGGACAAATAGAGGAGATATGTCTAATAGTTGTCTAATGTCCCGACCCTTGACATCCAATTAAACTAATAGTTCGGTTGCTTCGGGCTTGAGACCATGATTTGTTTCTGTTATCATGTAATAACCCAGCCTTCTCATTCAAGAAAGCTGGGTTATGAAATTGAATATACTATCTCTTCTTAAGTGCATCACGCCAAGTACCTTTTACGAATACTGGAGGAGCACTGAGTTGCGGCGTTTTCTTCACACCCTTTCTAGGCGCTTTCTGACGAGCACTGCTATTAAGTGCATTGACAAATTCTGCGCGACCAGCCTCATCAAAGGCTACGAAGGTCTCATAGTCGTATGTCCATTCTGAACCTTCAGACTCCTGCATCACGTATTTGTAGATAGCTTCACGCGAAGGAGCATTGAAAGGACAGTCGTTAAAGCGCATCATACTGTTCTGGGTAGGACGATAAGCGCCATAGGCATAGAGCCAGCTACCTTCATAGAGGCCAAGACCTTCACTAGCATAGCGAGTATCATTCATAAACTTAGCCCACTTAACCTGTGTCGGGTCTGAACGCCAGTCGATGTTGGCACCACGGCCATTGCTCGTCCAAACAGCATCAGCCTCAGTTTTCTTTTCTTCAGGTAACGAAAGGGATTCATTGCCAGGTTCGACATATTCGTCTAACAATCTACCAAGACCATGACCTCCCGCTTCGTGGTTTAAAGCCATGCTGACACCATCCATCATATATGCCACGTAAGAATTGTCATCGTACATCCAAGTGACATCACGACCACCACTGAAGGAGCTATAGATTACATTGACGTGCAACGGACGATTAGGAATCAAAGTTGTAACCTTCTGAGCATACTCAAAAGCCTTGGCATCCTCCTCTTCAATAGCATGCTTAGCACCATCAAGGAACTCGGCATTGGGTGACACAGCCTTCACAGTATAGACATTGAAACGATTACGCAGGGATTTCAAGGGCTCATAGGCAAAGAACTGCTCCATAGCCTCATTCATGCGCTGTTCGTATTTTCCTCCTTCGTCCATATCCTTATCTACAAAGCCCTCGCCGACAAAGACAATATCAACACCCTGTCCAGCAGTTGCTGTCTGCAGCGTCATGACTTCTCCATCCTTTGAATAGTCTGTTGAGGTGTAATAGTCGTATTCAGCTTTACCCATAGCTTTCTCCAGATAAGGAAACAGACTATGTCGGTATTCAGGGTCTGTATGCCCTTTTCCTGTATCGTCCATTACGCTTGTATAGACTATATTTCCTTTTTGGTCTACCAAATAATAATAAGGTGTATAATCAAAAGAGAAAACAGCCCCATCGTAATTATGCCCTATATCACCTCTGACATTTACCCACGGGATATTATGTTCTTTCACATAGGATGCCAAGCCTTCATCCTCAGTATAATTGATAGCTATCACTTCGAAGCCCTTATCCTTATAGGCTTCATAAGCAGGAAGCAATTGCTGGTTGAACAATTCCGACCATGGGCACCACCAGCCCCAATCATAGAGCAGAGTGTATTTATGGGAACTATAGACATCTGCCAGATTGAACGTATTACCATTGATATCGGTACAGTCGAAGACGGGAGCCTTCAGGGTGACATCAGACAGATCTACGTGTCCGTTTTGTATCAGAATGCAAGGCCATTCATCTACAAATGCAGGATGGTTCTTGATGGCATCGGGCACTTTGCCACTAAAGTCATTTCCGTTGAGGTTAAAATAGACACCCTCATGTAAACTTCCGTCCATTAACCTAAGGATAATGCTCTCAGGGAATGGACCGGAATAGTTGTTACCTCCCAAACTGAAATCATGCAAGAACGGGAGTTCCACTATCTTCTCCGGAATAGTACCACTCAATTGGTTACCACTTAATGATAACCACTTCAAGCTATACATATTTGCCAGATAGGCAGGAAGTTCTCCTGTGATTTGATTATCATGTAACCATAAAGAGGCAAGGAAGGGCATTTTCTCCAAGCTGGACGGGAATGATCCTTGCAGGTTATTTTCATGAAGATAGAGATGGTTTATAAAAGATTCGTTGTATTGATTACCATACCACTTACGGATGGGCCACTCTGTCCCCCAATAATCATTGTGGGTCCAGTTGTCACCATTCATTTCCTGATAGAGTTCCATCAAAGCCTGTCGCTGACCCTCTGCCTCTTCGTCAGCTTGAGGTAATTTGATGTCTTCAACATTATCTATCGTAAAGCGGACTTCATACCCAAGGGCAACACCATGTTCATCAAGTAAATCTCCACCATGTTCATCACGTGCAATGCCCAAAAATTGCCACACAGGCTTTCCGTCAACTACCTGAGGCAAAAAAGTGAGGTTGTTATCATAGAATATCTTGCTACCGTCACTCTTCGTGATAGCCAAAGGTTGGGCCTGTACACTCATCATGGTTGCTACAACCATCGTGAGCAATAATACCATACGTTTCATCGGCTGATATATTTAAAGGTTCTACGATTGTCCTGCTTGATCACATACACGCCTTTAGAAAGATTGCCTAACGATTGAGCAGCTTTGCTTACAAGGCGTCCGTCAGTAGTGTAAATATCATACGTAAACGTATCTGTCTGCTTCTTCACATTCTGTATACCATCAGTAGCATTCGTGGTAACCGTAAGACCGTATAACACAACAGAAGATTTTTCTGCGCTCATATAGCCTTCAGGGAAGATATAGATATAAGTCGGTTCACTGACATTATAGGAATATACAACTTCACTGCGTTCCTCCGATTTATATAACACACCCATATTGGCAAAATTAAATATGATTAAAGAATAGATGCCATGGGTCTCCATATCAACCTTCACTTCACCACTGCCAGCAGGAACCTCAACTATTAAGCCTTGATACTGCAGGCTTAGTCGAGAATCTCCCACCTTCAATGGGCGCATATCAAAAAGTTTATTCCCCCAATCAGCAAAATACGTATTGAGCACTAAGCCTTTAGTTGTTGGGTTATAACCATTGCCATATTGAGAGTCAAATGACATATAGACATTATCAACAACCTGATTGAACAAGTTTTCGCCTCCAGTAAATTTATTGGCGAAGTCGATTTCAAGAGTTTTAGTAATTGGCTCTATAGACGGAAGCAGCTGGGTTGGTCTTGTAAAAAGTCGCTGCACTTCTCTTGCCTTAACGATATAGTAAGTATTCGCCTCATATTCAACGAAAAGCTCGTCTATGGTTTCGTCACCATAAAAAGTAGGTTGGTCAAACAGCTTAGGATATCCTTCTGTAATAGGAACAGCCACTTCGGAGCCACCCTTCTGTGATATCACCATTTCATAACTATCGCTTTGCGCCCTGCTGCCTATCGGCACGAGCGTGAGCAGAGCCAATAGCCATAGCCATCGGCTCCTGCGGAATAGATAATCTTTGTTCATAATCATAATATTTATTTTAGGTTTGTATTTTTTTGCGATATTGACAGGTATTATTCGTTAAACACAAAAAGAAAACGTGGACAATTTACTTCGTCTACGTTTCTGAGGTATCTCCCAACACCTAACCATCTTAAACGAGTAAATGCCCACGCTACCAAGCGTGAACTATCTACTTCAGTTCTTGATGGTTTCTTGAATTAGGAGATTTTCAGAAACAAGAATCTAAAAGTGGATATTCAAAATCCTATATGTCCTTATTGTCAGTTATTTCTCTCAGCCCATAGGCATCTCGGTTTTAAGGGTTAAACATTATTTATTTGTTATTATAGTATGGCACCTGCGTGCAACTGTTCGATTGGAAATATCAAGTCCCAGCTCTTTCCCCAGACAATATTGCCGTTGTCAATGGTGAAACGACTGAATTTGCGAGGGTCAAGATACTTATTGTATTGGGGATGCGGATGGCGACGGATATAGTCACCAATATCCACTATCTGGGTAGTATTATCGCTGAATGTCAGGCTTATCGTCAGATTTCCTGCATTTTCAGCCTTTGTGATATACAATCTTTCCATAAATGTTCCTCCTTATAGTTTTTTATTGATTCTTGTACTACGAACACTTTGCTTCAATACAAAGAACTTTACCCATTTTTGAATAATGTTCTTATGATACTTTCTGATAAATTCCTCTGCAGTACGTTTGTCCTTTTCAGGTAATGGGTCTGCACCTTTCTTTTCTCGTACATGAATATCAGCGAGATTTCCATCCATCATAATAAGGTCAAAGATGCTCTCCTTGTCACGCACCAGCATCTTCGCCTTCACACCATTGTTGTTCAGTGCCTCCATCAGTCGACTGGCAGCTACCGCAGCACCACCCGTCCGTTCACTTGTATTGACTATCAGTACTCGCATGGTGCAAAAGTACAAAATAATTACGAATTACTAATTACGATTTACGAATTATTTTGTACCTTTGTCGAAAATATGTATTGACATATATGAGAATTCACGCACCACTACTGCCATTGGCCATCTCGATGATAGTTGGTATAGCGATGAGCCAATGGACTGATGATTGGCTCATGCCTTTGGCAGTACTGACAATAGTCGTTGTGGTAACGTGCTGCGTTGGACGCTACCCTCGCCTACAGACTGCAGGGATTATCGTGGGGACACTGCTCCTTGGCATGACACTGGGCAGCAGGCAACGACAACAGCTCGATGTGGAATGGTCAGAAGAGAGACAACAGGTGGAGCTGATTGTCACGAGCGAGGTGAAGGTAAAAGAGAAAACAGTTGTTTTAGATGCGCTGACAGCTGATGGGCAGCATAAACTGCGCTGTAGCATCCAACGTGACCAAGACAGTGAACAGATACAGATAGGGCAAGGCATTCTTGTGGACTCACGGATTAAGAAGGTTCACGATTATCACCATGGGCACTTCGACTACCTGCAATACATGCAGTGTCACGGATATACGGGTGAGTTGTACGCCTATAGTAACCAATGGCAATGGCAGACGATTAGTCTGAAGGAGCTATCTACTACCGACAAGCTGCGCTTGCGTTTCCTCACATGGCGACACCAATTGCTGAAGCACTTCAGGCAACAACAGATGGATGAGGATGCCTACGGAGTAATCTCCGCTATGACGTTGGGCGACAAGACAACGCTGAGCAAAGAACTCAAGGACACCTACTCGCGGGTAGGAGCATCACACATCTTGGCACTGAGCGGACTGCACCTGATGATTATCTATGGGGTGATAACCCTCGTCATCGGCTGGCATCGCTACCGCATGGCAACACAAATCATAACGGTACTGGCGATATGGGCCTTTGCACTGCTGACAGGACTATCAACCAGCGTGGTGCGTTCAGCATTCATGATTAGCATCTATGCCCTGTTGTCGTTGGGCTACAGAGAGCGCATGTCCGTCAACACGCTGGCCTTTGTGGCAATCGTCTTGCTGATTATCAATCCGATGGCCATCTACGACCTTGGCTTCCAATTGTCGTTCCTGGCAGTACTGGGTATCCTGCTTATTCATCCGCTTATCAACAATCTGATAGCTGCCAACGTGCAGCAAAAGCACCGTTGGCTGTCGTCGGTGTGGGGACTGGTTACTGTTTCCATTGCGGCACAGATAGCCACCGCCCCCTTGGTGATGTATCAGTTCGGACGCTTCAGCACTTGGTTCCTGCTAAGCAACTTCATTGTCATACCGATGTCGTGGCTGTTGCTCAACGTAGCACTACTCAGCATTGCCTTCTCTTGGTGGTCGTGGGCACTGAAGGGCTTGATGACCATACTTGCGTGGTTGGCAACAACCCTAAACCACTGCCTAGAATGGGTAGCACAGCTACCTATGAGCAGCATCGAGGGCATCAACCTCTCCGTTGTTCAAGTATACCTTATATATATAATAATAGGTAGTATTTATGTTGCTATCAGCCTAAGATATCCAGCAACTCGGAGAAGTGGCTGATTTTCTGTAGTCGCTCATGAGGAAATTCCTCGCTCTTCTCCAATTCCCAGACCACATGATAAGGGATGTGTACTGCCCATGCTCCTGCCTCCAGAGCTGGCGCGATATCAGAACGGAAAGAGTTACCAACCATCATGGTCTGTTCTGGAGCAACGCCAAGATTCTCGCAGAGCTGGCGATACTCCTTCTCAGTCTTGTTCGATACTGTTTCCATGTGTGAGAAGTACTGTTCCAAGCCCGACCGTTGCAGTTTCGACTCCTGATCCATCAACTCGCCCTTGGTAAACACTACTAACCGGTAGTGGCGACGTTCAGCCAATTGGCGTAGTGTCTCTTCGACCTCAGGCAGAGGAGTCGTGGGAAAGCGCAACAGCTGCTGACCCAGTTCTATCAGTCGCATGACGATATCACCAGTCAACTGCTCGTGGCTGACACGTACAGCATTCTCGATGAGCGACAGCGTGAAAGCCTTGGTACCATAACCTGTCAACGACAGGTTCTTACGCTCTGTAGCAAACAGTCCCTCGCTGACCTCACGGGCCGTAGCCCACGGCTTGAGTAGTTCACAGCACTGCTGTTCCACCTCGTCAAACCATGTCTGACAATCCCATAGTGTATCGTCGGCATCAAAGGCAACGACCTTGATATCTCGGTTATTCATTCTCAATTATCAATTATCATTTAGCGAATGCGCTACTCTTCCCAGTAAGCTAATGTTCGTTTCTGTAGTACCGTGGTCTGCTGACTTTGACTACCTTTCTCCCAATACGACAGGGACATAGAGTTGGTGGTCCAGTTGCCCTCATCATCTCGTGTCATATAGTTGTTGTGCATATTGATGGTCAACACACACTCCTCGCCCTGGAACACCTTCTGACTCTGCGAAGCTACCTCGTCGCGCTCATTATAGGTATATTCATGGATATAGCGGATGCCTGCTTCCTTATTGGTCAGGGTGCGACGTATCAAGCGGTAGCGACTGTCATAGATGTAAACCACATCACTATGTCCCTCTTGCTCTGTCATCTGGGCACTCACCAGATAGCCATAGCGGTCGTAGTGGCGCGCTGTCAAGTCGGGCTGTTCCAACTGACCGTCTTGCGAAAAACGCATAAACTGGTCTTCGCTGACAGCATTCTCCGTGACGACCTCCTGTACAGCACCATGCAGTCCCATCGTTATGGCATCCTTATAATAGGTGCCCATTGGCAGATAGAGCACACGAATGTCGCGCGAACCGCTATCATTGTCGACAACAGAGACCTTGACACTGACAAAATCGTCCATATACACCCAGGCACCATCGCGTTGCACAAAGTCGCCATGTTCCTGATTCAACTTATAAAGGAAATACTGCAGGTTCTTGGTCAGCAATCCCTCTGTGCTATATGGACCCACAGAGACATAGGCCGACGTCAGCAGTTTACTCACAGGAGATATGCTCACTAACAGCTTAGCCCTGATACCATAGAACTTGCCACGGAAATAATAGTCTTCGCCATCGTCCGACTGTCCCCACTCCGTCCACTCGGCATTCTGCAGCTGCATGCGCACACTGTCCAACGGTCCCTCCAAAGGAACACCTTGCAACAGGATGCTACGCATCTCCGTCTGTGCCCACAGACAGACAGACAGCAGTAGAAATATCATGGTGACAAAACGATTCATGGTTGCAAAGGTACGAAATAATTCATAATTCATCATTCATAATTCACAATTATTTTCTACCTTTGTGGCCAAAAACTAGAGAATTATGAAGATATTTGCAGTAGGTATGAATTATATCCAGCACAATAAAGAGCTGGATGGTGCGTTATATAAACCAGAGAAGCCCGTCATCTTCACCAAAGCAGACTCGGCACTGTTGAAGGACCACAAGCCCTTTTTCATCCCCGACTGGTCTGAGCAGGTGGACTACGAGACGGAGCTGGTGGTACGTATCTGTCGGTTGGGCAAAAGCATTCCAGAACGCTTTGCCCACCGTTATTACGACGCTGTCACCGTAGGCATTGACTTCACCGCCCGTGACCTGCAGCGCGAGGCCCGTGAGAAGGGACTGCCCTGGGAAATCTGCAAGGGTTTCGACGGCTCGGCAGTGATTGGCGAGTGGATTCCCAAGGAGAAATTCCTGGACGTGCAGGCGCTGCACTTCCATCTCGACATCAACGGGGAGACGGTGCAGGAAGGTTGTTCGAGCGATATGCTCTACAAGATTGACGAACTGGTGAGTTACATCTCACAGTATTTCACGCTGAAGACGGGCGATCTGCTCTATACAGGAACCCCCGTTGGCGTAGGCCCCGTAAAGATTGACGACCATCTGGAAGGGTGGTTAGAAGACAGAAAAGTATTGGAATTTAACTGTAAGTGACGATAAGAAAGACGATAACAAGCATATTACTCCTGTTCACCGGCCTGACAGCCAGTGCGCAAGGGTACTTCAACCTGACCGCCCAAGAGGTCAAGATTGACACCTTGTTACCAGCCTTCCACTATGCCTATCCCTTAGGAGCGAATTACGCTGACTCCACCTATGAGGCGGTCATTGAGTATCCTGAGTTCATTGACATGAGCCATGACGATGTTGAGCGCTATCAGCAGTTATCAGGCCGTCCGTTGGGAGCACTGCCTGAGATGTACCAGTCAGTCAGCATGTCGCGCAAGCAAGGAACCTTGCACATTGGTTTTGTACCCATTGTCTATCGTGAAGGAAAGTACCAGAAGTTGGTGAGCTTTAAACTAGAGGTTAGAGGTAAGAGCTTAGAGGTAAGAGGTAAGAGAAGAGCCCAAAGGGCCGCCACAGAGCGCTATGCCTCGAAATCAGTGTTGGCAAAAGGCACATGGGCAAAGATTAGCGTGCCCTCAACGGGTATCTACCAGTTGACCAGCGACCTTATTCGTCAGGCAGGTTTCACAGATATCAATAAGGTAAAGGTCTATGGCTATGGTGGTGTCTTGCAGCCAGAGGTGCTGACAGGCGACTATCTGGCAGAGACTGACGACCTGCAGGAAGTGCCTCTATGCGATGTTGATGGCAAGCGTTTATTCTATGCTGTTGGTCCTGTCAGTTGGAGCGACGATCATCAACGCATCCGCAACCCCTACTCCACTCACGGCTACTATTTCCTGACAGAAAGCGACAAGGCACCCGAAACCATCAGTTGGGAGGACTTTCTGGCAGCTTGTTATCCGTTGGAGGATGACTATTGCACACTCTATGAGGTTGATGACTATGCCTGGTTCAGTGGTGGTCGCAACCTCTACGACAACAATCTTCTA
>JAEEGJ010016704.1_pt1 | contig 16773 bp, 10 predicted proteins | sample 8958761 | NCBI WGS metagenome assembly JAEEGJ01 (sample SAMN16246546, study PRJNA631951) | gut metagenome | biome: gut microbiome; feature: rumen; material: RS-attached | host: Bos | place: Iran: Karaj | collected 2018-10 | reverse complement strand
AATTATCTGTTTCTTGCCGTTGATATCTTGATTGCTAGTCCCTGGTCGGTAGTGGTGGACTGATCCCAACTGTTAACTAAAACCTGAAGCCTTAAGCCTAATAGAATCATGCCGCAAAATAACAATGAATACCCGAAACCGTCGTTAAACAGATTTCGGGTATTTATTTCAATAATTCCGTTTCTCTTGTGTGTCTGCGGTTTTATTCGCGGAAGGTGGTGGGCGTTGTGCCCAGATACTTCTGGACGTAGTGGCTCAAATAGGACGGCGATGAGAAACCGAACATATCGGCAATCTCATTCAGTGTCAGCGTCTTGTCGCGCAACAAGCGGCTGATGTCAAGCGATGCGTAACGGATAATCCAGTAGTTAGCGGGGAAGCCGCTCACCTTCTTGGACACCTCGCTCAAGTATTTGGAGGTGACGCACAATTTGTCGGCATAGTAGGCGACCTCGCGGTTCTGACGGTAATCGCCACGCTCCAGCATTTCCAGAAAACCCTCCATCAATTGGGCATACTGGGCCGAAACTGTCTCTCCGCCATACAACTCCACATGAAAGTCAAACAAGTCGATAATCATGCACTGGATGGCATTGATCATCGCGTCACGGTGAAAGTTGTGGGTAGTCAGTGCCAACCGTCGCTTGATGTAGTCAAAATCCAGGGCACACACACGCTGCTGCTCAGGCGTGAGGCGCATGATGGGGTTGTTGAACAGTGCCAACTGGCCTTTGGTGCCATAATTGCTATTCGGAGTCGAGATAGCGATAAACTCGGGTGTCACATAGACCACGTCAACGACAAAGTCGTCGCTCTGACAGACATTGGTCATCAAGTCGCTGCGACGCACAACCAGGCAGTCACCAGTCTCCATGCTGTAAGACCCATTATTGAAGTCAAACGAGCATGCCCCCCGATGGCAATATGCATGGCACAGATAGCCGGCATAATTGCCGACACCAGTCAACCGATCCTCAACGATAATGTGTTCCGTTCCATTCATCAGGCGCAAATATACTCATTTTCAACAAAAAAACAAAATCGACATCCCGGGAACCAAAAAAAAGAAGTCGAGACCTGCACCTCTTCGGTGTTAGCCTCGATCTTCCTCTCCAGACTCGCTGTCGGTTTGATTATGCCGTCTTGAGGGCACGGTCTCCCCGTCAGGTAATAACGCCTGGTGATGGCGGTGCTGGACGACTCTTCGCCGCCCAGTCCATACCATCGGTTAATATTGTTGTCGCCCCTTGAAAGCCGCCGACGTGTTAATGTGTTGCTGCGGCCTATATTTCGGGGCTTGTTATTGTCTCTTGTATATAAGGGTTTTAGGCGTAATCAACCGTTCTCCTCATCATATCTAAGATAAACACGATAGACACGCTCAAAGTTTTCAGGAAACATTACATCGTCTTTGTGATAATACTTTGGGCTTGCGTATGACTTTAGGATATCACGTATAGCTTTTCTCATATTTTCTATGTCCACGCCTTGTTTATACTTTCCACTAAGTCTCTGAAAGACCTCATATATCCAATATGACACCTGATTATTTGCTGAAACAAATTTACCATTTTTTGAGCCCAACTTATACAGGTCTTCGTCGCTACCATATTTGACGAGACCTTCATCAACAAAGATTTTATACATCTCATGTATTACACGATGATTCAGTTTGTCTTTTGCAACAGCACACTCTGCGATCTTTGCTTTCAGTTCCGTTATAGACATGGGATCTCTTCCATAGCGATCGTAGAATTGAGGGAAAATCAATTCTTTAAACAATTTAATTGCCTTCTCGCTATGAAATTCGCAAGCAAGCCCTCTAGCACGAAAGAAATTCACTTTTATGCTGTCGATAGATTTCCCTTTGGGATTATCACCATTCAATTGATTTGCGATCTCCTGGAAAGCTATTTCGTCCTCATATTCAGCTATCATCTGAGTTAACCTTTCGTCTCGGTATTCGTAATAAGCATAGTATGTTATCGACAGAGCCTTTATAAGATTGTTTGAAACAGACATAAGCTGATAGGAATTATCCTTCTTGGCTTGTGTTGAATAGTCTTTCAGTATTTTCAAGATTCTCTGCTTTACATCTTCAGCTTTATCCATAACGACAAAGTCGTTCATCACATCGGTTGCAGCACAATACAATAAATATCGGCCAGTATCCAACCTGTCAGCCAAACATTGCTGAAAAGAAGGCAAAAAGTTAGAAGAATCAGACAACAATTTTGCGCAAGCCTCATACCAATAACTTTGCTTTTTCTCTGAATCGTATTTGTAGATTTTGATTCCTTCATCAACCAATTGAATGACTTTATCTTTCAAGGTAATGTTAGGCACTTTTTGAATAAATTCCTCTCTGGTCATAGTTTAATCTGTTAATAATACATAAAAAATTCGGTTGTCAAATGGTTGTCAATTTTACTCCCACTCGAAAACCGAATCCTTGATTTTCTGGCACTTACGTGCAATCTTTTGTGGTACCTCCGGGGATCGAACCAGGGACACGCGGATTTTCAGTCCACTGCTCTACCACTGAGCTAAGGTACCTTTTCAAAAGCGACTGCAAAGATACGTCGACTTTTTGACGTGACCAAATTTTTTCTGAAATTTTTCAAAAAAATCTTTTCCATCAAGCATTTTCGGTTCATGGAGATGGGCAAGAGGCGAAAAAAGCAGTACATTTGTCACCAATAGAATTGTGTGAACTGGCGAATTGTGATGGAGGGACTGTTGCAATACATCTGGCAGCACAGGCTGTGGCTCAGCGAGGACATGGTGACCAACGACGGGCGCCGTGTGCGCGTGATTGACCCTGGCCTGCTCAACACTGATGCTGGCCCTGACTTTTTCAACGCCAAGGTGGAAATTGATGGCCGGCTGTGGGTGGGCAATGTGGAAATCCATGTGCGTGCCAGCGACTGGAAACGCCATCACCACGACGAGGACCCGGCCTATGACAGCGTGATCCTGCATGTGGTAGAGAAGGATGACGCGCCCGTCACACGCATCAACGGCGAGATTATTCCTCAAGTCGAGTTGCGGGTGTCGCCGCGCTTCAACGAGTGCTATGACCGTCTGGTCAACGCTCGGGTGGAGCTGCCATGTGCGGCCCGCCTGAAGGAGGTGCCGCAACTCACCGTCACCGAGTGGATCGAGGCGCTGGCGTTTGAACGGTTACATGGCAAGGTGGACCGTGTGCGCGAGCTGTATGACCGCTACCATGGCAGTTGGGAAGACATCTGCTATGTGATGCTGGCTAGGACGTTGGGTTTCGGCATCAACAACGATGCCTTTGAGCGGCTTGCGAGAGTGACGCCGCTGCGCTTGCTGCACAAGCACAGCGACTCGATTGTGCAGGTCGAGGCTTTGCTGTTCGGGCAGGCAGGACTGTTGAGCGGCGCACACAACGCCGAGAGCTACTACCAGCAACTCACGCGCGAATATGCTTTCCTGGCCAACAAATTCTCGCTACGTCCCATTGAGGGAACGGCATGGCGACTGTTTCGCAGCCGCCCTCAGAATTTCCCCTATCGCCGCATCGCGCTGCTGGCCCAGTTTGTCAAGGGCGGCTTCAACCTGATGAATGACATCCTGAATGCCCAGGACACGAAGGCGCTGCGCCAGCTATTTGACATTGAACTGAGCGGCTACTGGACGACGCATTACTCATTTGGCAAGCCGTCGCCCAATACAGGACGCGCTTTGTCGAACAGCAGCATCGACATCGTGCTGATCAACACTGTTGCCCCACTCTACTATGCCCGTGGGGAGATGACCGACGACTACCAGATGACCGACCGCGCCATCGCCCTGCTCGAAGACATCCGCCCCGAGCAGAACAGCATCGTGACGATGTTCAGGGCGGCTGGCATCAAGTGCGACGATGCCCTGACTAGCCAGGCCCTCATCCAGCTGCGCCGCAACTACTGCGAGGCCCGCAAGTGTATCTACTGCCGCCTGGGCCACCGTCTGCTGGCCACCGACGCCCGCAGCCAATAACGCAACACACCAATTTCACAGCAAAAAGAATATCCCCAAACCCGAATGGTTTGGGGATAATGATGCGTCTAGAGGGGCCCGGACGGCTTATACCGTGTCGGGCACGGCTTTGTTGGGATCCTCGAGCTTCTCGTCGGGGTTGATATCGTCGGTAAGGGGCACAAAGAGACTGTCTTCATCATATTCCAGCATCGTCGAGTCAAACTCCTCGACAGGACCGATAGACGAGCAGCCGGAATAGAGGTCGGCATCGATCGGTTCCTTGGCAGGCTGGAAGCGCTGATGATACTTGCTGAATTGCGGGTCGCTCAGCACGAGCTGCAGGAAGCGACCGCAGATGGGCAAGGCAGTGCGGCTGCCCTGACCCAGTGCACCCCAGCGGAAGTGGATCTGACGGTACTCACCGCCCACCCACGAGCCGCACACCAGTCCCGGCGAAACGGCGACGAACCAGGCGTCGGCATGGCGGTTGCTGGTACCTGTCTTGCCGCCCAGGTCCACGTCATAGAGCGGACGGGTGATGTAGCCATTCAGGGCCATCGCCGTGCCTCCTGCATCGGTGCGGCAGGCCAGCAGCATCTGCTGCATGAGCCAGGCCGAGCGGTAGGACATGGCGCGTTCCTGATGTGACGGAGCCCGGTAGATTTCCTTACCGTCACGGTCCACAATGCGGGTGACGATGACAGGGTCGTTGCGCACGCCGTCGTTGACCACGGTGCAATAGGAGTTGACCAATTCCATCAAATCCACGTCACTGGCACCCAGCGACAGCGCCGGTTTGGGATCCAACGGCGAATGTATGCCCATGTCGCGCGCCAGTTGGGCGATTTCGGCAAAACCGACCTCGGTGCCCACACGCACGGTGACGCTGTTGATACTCTGGGCAAATGCGGCGCGCAACGTCATTTCGGCGCCGGTGAAGGTGCCATTGGCATTAGTGGGGCGCCAGTGCTCGAGTTCGTGTTTCTCCTCGTTATAGACCAGCGTGTCGATATACTCGTCGAGGCGGCGGGTACAGGGCACCAGTCCCCGCTCCATCGCCATGGCATAGACAAAGAGCTTGAAGGTGGAGCCAGGCTGGTGCTTGGCGCGCACCTTATCGTATTTCCACGTGTCAAAGTCCACATCGCCCACCCAAGCCTTGACGTGTCCGTTGCTGGGCTCCATCGCGATGAATCCGCAGTGCATGAAGTGCAGCATGTAGCGCACCGAGTCCATCGAGCTCATCTCCATGTACAACGAGTCGTTCTCATAGTCGAACAGGTGCACCATGTGAGGCTTGTTCATGTAGTAGTTGACCGAGTCCAGGTCGTTGGGATATCGCGCCAGCAGCTCGTGGTAGATGGGCGTGTTGCGGGCCTTGTCCTCGACAAAATTGGCGATGGGCTGGTTGTTCTCGTCGAGCCAGCAGTCGTTGTCGCCCCAGTGGCTCCTGAAGTTCTGCTGCACGACCTTCATCTTCTCGCTCACGGCCTGCTCGGCATATTCCTGCATCTTGGAGTCGAGCGTGGTGTAGATCTTGAGGCCGTCACGCTCCAAGTCTAGCTTCAGGTCCTGAGCCTCGGCGATTCCCTCGATCTCGCGTGCTACAGCTTCGCGGAAGTAGGGGGCCACACCGTCGTAGTTGGTCTCGAGGGTATATTTCAGGTCGATGGGCAACGAGGACACCGAGTCATACTGAGCCTCGGTCAAGTCGCCACGCTCAACCATGTTCTTCAGTACCTGGTTGCGGCGCCGCAGGCTGTTCTTGGGGTTGATGCGCGGGTTATAGGTGCTGGTGGCCTTGAGCAGGCCCACGAGCACAGCGCTCTCCTCGAGCTTGAGGTCACGCGGTGTGGTCTTGAAATAGGTATTGGCGGCAGTCTTGATGCCGTAGGCATTGCTGCCGAAGTCCACCGTGTTGGCATACATCTCCAGGATTTCCTTCTTGGAATAGAAGATTTCCAGCTTGGTGGCAATGATCCACTCCTTGCTCTTCATGATGAGCATTTTCACGCCCGGGATATAGCCCAGCAAGCCTGTCGAGTAGTCGCTGCGGGTGCGGAACATGTTCTTCACCAGCTGCTGGGTGATGGTGCTCGCGCCACGGGGACGTCCGTGCAGCACCATGTCCTTGAAAGCGGCACCCAGGCCGCCAAAGTCGATGCCGTGATGCTTATAGAAGCGCTCGTCCTCGGTGTCGATCAGGACCTGGAAGAACTGCGGGTTAATCGATTCATAAGTCACAGGCGTGCGGTTCTCGTCATAATACTTGCCGATGGTCTTGCCGTCGGCACTGTACAGGTAGCTAGCCTCGGGGTTGCGGGGATGCATGATGCTGTAGGTGCTAGGCGACTTGCCGAAGAGCCACAGCAGGTTGATGTCCACAGCAATGAGGTAGAGGAGGAACAGCACGATGAACGTGCCTAATGCGGCAAGCGTCTTGACCCACCACGGGCGGCCGCGGTACAAGCCCTTGTACCACACTTTGAAGCGGTGCCAGTTGCGGGTGATGATATTTCCTGATTGATGATTGTTCATGTGCATATGATAGCTGTTAATGATATTCTAGCAAGGAGGGAAGGTTACTGACGGTTGGCGGCACTGCCGAGGCGGCGTTTCACAAACCGTGGGATGAAGCTCAAATGGCTCAGGGTGGCCTTGACCGTGCCGTAATGGCGGCACATGATGCGGTAACGCTCCTTGAGCGAGGCGCGATGGTGACGCGTGGTCATGCCCTCGGCCAGGTAGCTGATGATGGGAGCCTCGCCCGCATAGGCATTGAGAGTGGACTTGCGCAAGATCTTGATGCACCAGTCATAGTCGGCGCTGAACTTGTACTGCAAGTCGTAAGGCGGCACCAGGTCACGCCGTGCAAAAAAGGCCTGGTGGCACACCACCATGCCGTTGAGGAAGCTGTTGGCGGTAAGACGCTTGGGGGCTGTCAAGTGGCGGTGGCCCACCACGTTGCGGGAAGTGTCCACCAGCTGCGTCTGGCCATAGATCACGCCAGGATTATTGGCAGCCAGACGCGCCAACCGCGCCAGCACGGCATCGTCGGCAAAGGCATCCCCGGCGTTGAGGAACACGATGTAGCGTCCCCGTGCCCTGGCAATGCCCTTGTTCATGGCGTCATACAATCCGTTGTCGGGCTCGCTGAACACGCGCAGCGCGGCAATGGATGCCTGATGGACGATGGACAGCGTGCCGTCGGTCGACGCACCATCGATGATCAGCATCTCATAGTCACGGCTCGTCTGCCGCTGCACGCTCTCCAGCGTGGGGCCGATGGTGTCGGCGGCATTCCACGTGACAGTGATGATTGAGAACAACGGATCCATAATAAATAATGTTAGGTGGACGCAAAATTATAGAATTTCTGCCAATTCCTACAATCTGATGACCATTTTTTGCGTTTAACAGTCATAATAAATGCTAGCGTAATGAAAAAGACCAAGTTTTTTACCGCCATCATTGCCGTGATGCTGCTGGCCATGTTCAGCAGCTGCGACCACATCAACAGCAAAGCCGTTCCCAGCTTTATCGTGCGCATCGACCTGGGCAACTTGGCCATGTGGAACACCTATGGCGTGAACGGCATGGGCGATTACCGCATCTTCAGCCGCGAGAAGAACCTGCCTGCCAATTTCCCCTATAATGTGAACACCTATACCGGCTACGGCGGCGTACTGCTGATGATGGGCATGGATCAGCCCTTGGCCTATGACCTGTCGTGCCCGGTCGAGATCAGCCCCACGGTGACGCTCTCGATCAATGCCGACAACTTTGAGGCCGTCTGTCCCAAGTGCGGCTCGCGCTTCAACCCGCTCACCGGATTTGGCGGTCCTGTTGCCGGTGTAGCCATCAACAACAAAGTGGGCATGAGACAGTATCACGTCTATCCCAGCAACGGCGGATACGTGATCGCCAACTGACCTGATCCTTAAAGGAAGCCCCATGTCTCCTGCTGCGATTGCAGCAGGAGATGTTTTTTTGTTCACAAAAAGCCACAATACGCATTATTATTGAATGTTTTTCATTATCTTTGCACATTCATTCAGGGTTTGTATCCCTTGACTGTATAGAAGATTATTCATTTCAAAACCGCATAAGCATTATGAAAAAATCTGTACTATTACTCCTGTTGCTTGTAACGACGATAGCGGCACAGGCGGCAACCGATTACAACTTCTATGTGGGTGGCGTGAGAGTCACCAGTGACAACTGCAGCAACATCACGGGCAGCAACATCACCAGCGGCACCGCGGTGTTCACCCCGAGCGACAACACGTTGACGCTGACCAATGTCACCATTACACGCACGGGTACCGACAACCGCGCCATCCAGAGCGACCGTGAGGGCTTGATCATCAAATGTGTAGGCACCTGCAAGCTGAGTGCTGCCTCGTCATCGGTCATCCGCTTCAACAAGAAAGGCTCAATTGTCGTGGCCAGCGGTACGACCACCGTCACCGGCGGCACCGAAGGTGGCGTATACAGCAACAATGTGGGGGTTACCGTCATGGGACCCGGCAAGTTGATTGTGAAGTCTACAAACGACAAATACGGCTTTGAGGGCAAGGGCACAAGCAGCTCGAGCACGCTGATCTTCAAAAATGTCACGGTCGAGGCATCGGGCAAGAAGGGCGCCATCTATGACTGGGCCAGTGTCTATTTTTACCCCGACACCCACGTCACCCTCAAGGCCACCAACGACAGCAATTATCCTGTAGCATGGAACATTGAAGATTGGCCATGGGACGAAGAGGCTATTCTCGCACCATGGGGTGCCTATTACAGTATATCTGCCAAGTGCATCATGTATAACGGCAGCCCGCTCTATGACAAGGACGTTTTTATCTCCGATAACTATGGGTTATTGCTCAATTACCGTAATTTCCCCGATGAGAACTTCCGCAACTACCTGCTCTCGCTTTATCCCAAGGGATACTTGACAAAAGAAGAGCTCCAGGCTCGCACCAGCCTTTACGTCAACGGAGAGAACATCAACCACCTCTCCGGAATTCAGCTTTTCACCGCACTACAGGTGCTGGACTGCTCCAACAACAATCTCACCTCGCTAAACTTGACAGGCCTCGACAACCTGATGTCGTTGCGTTGCCTGAACAACAAGTTCACAACCCTGACGGTATCAGGCCTGCCGAAGCTGACCACCATGGATGCATCGGACAACACATTGCTCACGACGCTCAGGTGTAATAACAACATCTTGACAAATCTCTACGTCAACGGATGCACCCAACTGCAGGAGATCGATTGCAGCGGCAACGATTTGACCTCGCTCGATGTGACACAGTGCACACTGCTCAAGCAGTTGTACTGCAATAACAATCAGATTCAGAGGCTCAACCTTGATGGATGCACTCAACTCGAGACACTGAATTGCCAGTATAATAACCTGATGACTTACACCTTGACCGGCAAGACCAAACTCAAGAACCTGTATATCGATCACAACGAGTTCTTGACTACGCTCAATTGCTTTAACAATGCGTTGATAAATTTCACTTTCTCGGGCTGTAACAGCTTGCAGTACCTGGATTGCCATGGCAACGCGCTCACTGCAATACCGGCCGGCACCGGCGTGCCACAGCTGCGATACCTCTATTGCCAGAACAATGCCCTCACCTTCATCAGTGTTCCTGACGACTTGCAGACACTGGACTGCAGCAACAATCGGCTCACTGAACTCAACTTGATGAACCAGACCCTGTTGGCGTCGTTGAAGGTCGCTGGCAACACCTCATTGACAACCCTCAAATGCAATAACTGCGCACTGACTATGCTTGACGTCACGGGCTGTACCCAGCTACAGAGGCTCTATTGCCAGATGAACCGACTGACGTCGCTTGACATCTCGACATGCACGCAGCTCAAGGAGTTGAAGTGTTACCGCAACAACATCGGGCAAGCAGCCATGACCACACTCGTCAACGGACTGGTCAACCGCAACTCGACGACTACCGGAACACTCGACGTGCTGTATGACCGCGATGAGCAAAACGTGTTTGACAACGCTCATGTCACCGCCGCCCGCGCCAAGAACTGGAAGCCCTACAAGTACAGTGGCTCAAGCTGGGTTGAAATCACGGCGACCCAGATTGGTGACGTGAATGGCGATGGCACTGTCAACATCAGCGACGTGACCTACTTGATCGACCTGCTGCTGAGCAACGGCGACGCTCCCGCAGCTGCCGACGTCAATGGCGACAGCAGCGTCAACATCAGTGACGTGACCTACCTGATCGACATGCTGCTGAGCGGAAATTGATGAGTTGAACGCCTGCTGCGTTTTCACGATTGTTCCACGGCAATCAGCAGCAGTCGAAGCGTCCCCGACAGGGGCAAAAATCACTATTTTCAAAAAAACGGCCCGCAAGCTTGCATTTTGCAATTTTGCGGGCTTGTTTGTTGCGCTTGATGAGCAGTTTTTGTAGCAAAAATTCAAAAAATAAATCTTATAGGATGCCATTTATTGTTAAAAAGTGTAAACTTTTTCATTTTTAATTTCCAAAATTTAAACATTGTGACGACCCGCGAGCCACTGTTATAAGGGAATTTGCGTGGAACACTCACCCCGAAATGCCATTTTCGGTAAAATGTTTACAAGTGTTTAAAGGGTTTGGCCGCGTTATGGGTTTGAAGTAATTTTGCAACTGCAAACCAGGGCGTACGGCATTGAATCGTTCTCGATGCCCTTAACGAAGGGACCGCTCGATGGAGCGAAACTTCCAGTCCACTAAATAAATTAAATATGAGTTTTATCAACAAAATACGTTTAACTGCATTATTTGTAATCTTTGCAATTTCCCTTTCATGCTTCACTGCACAATCCCAGCAGTTGAGTAATCGCAAGCAAGGCACCGTTCTGGAACAGTTGGAGCAGAACAGCCGCAACAATCTCATCGACCAAGTTATCAATTACGCATATCGTTTCCGTGGCACTCCTTACCGCTACGGAGCCATGTCGCCCCGCGGTTTTGACTGCTCGGGCTTTACCAGCTACGTGTTCAAGCGCTTCGGCATCGAGCTCGACCGCTCGTCGAGGGGCCAGATCTTTGACGGCGTGCGCGTCAAGAAGAATGACCTGCAGCCCGGTGACCTGGTGTTCTTCCAGTGCCGTTCGGGTCGTGGTGGTGTGGGCCACGTTGGCATCGTGACCAAGGTGAACGACGACAACACTTTCCACTTCATCCACTCGGCTTGCAGCAGCGGCGTGACCGAGAGCAAGAACACCGAGTCCTACTACAGCCGCCGCTATGTGGGCGCCTGCAGAGTTCTGTAAAACAAGCCATACCATAAACGCATCATAGGGTGTGCGCCTCGTTCGACGGGGCGCACACTTCATTTATATTTTCCTAAAATTTGCGGCATTGCGGCAATTTGTGTAAGTTTGCGCCAACCAAACCAACTATGCTGCAAGCTATGAATTCTAGACGATTATTCTTCTTGACAATAGTGCTGGCCATAGCGTTACATGCGATGGCAGGCCACACCCTGCTCGACGGCACACTCGACAAGTCGGAGTACTATGAGGGTACAACCCACACCTTCCAGGTCTATGTGCCCGACCAGTACGACGGCAAGCGCCCCGCGGCCCTGTATGTGGGGCTGGACGGCGTGTTGTGCAATGCGCCCCAGGTCATGGACTCGCTCATTGCCGCGCGCAAGATGCCCGTGACCATCGGCGTGTTCCTGCAGCCGGGTCTTGTCAAGGCCGCCGACGGTACCGTGCTGCGCTATAACCGCTGCTATGAATTTGACTCGACAACCGACTTCTTTGCAAGGTTTCTCGAGGAGGAGGTGCTGCCCGCCGTAGAGCAGATGAAGACCCCGCGCGGCAAGCCCATCCGCCTGTCACAACGCCCATGGGACAGAATGATCTTCGGTTTGAGCAGTGGCGGCATCGCTGCCTTCAATGCCGCATGGCACCGGCCCGACCTGTTCGGCAAGGTCTTCACCGGTGTGGGCACGTTTGTGGCCATGCGTGGCGGCAACGACCTGCAGGCCCTGGTCAGGAAGACCGAGCCATTGCCCCTGCGGGTGTTCATCCAGGACGGCAGCAACGACGTGTGGAATCCCCTGTTCGGCCACTGGTACGAGGGCAACCAGATGCTGGCCAGCGCTTTGCAGTTTGCCGGCTATGACGTGCAGTGCGACTGGAGCGACGGCGGCCACAACGTGACACGTTCAACGCAGATTTTCGCGCAGGTCATGGAGTGGATGTGGCGTGACTGGCCCGCACAACCCGTTCTGGGCAAGACCCAGAACGATTTCCTGCAGGCCCTGCTGGTCGAGGACGATAACGGCTGGGCCAAAATCAGCGGCGGTGTGGACAAGGAGCCTGTGACCCGCGTCATCTACCCCGACCTGACCACCGTGGCATGGACGCAAGGCGAAGATGAGAACTTCGTGTGGCAATTCATCATGCAGGACAGCCGCCTGACCTGTGGGGAACCTTACTACTGGCTGCACAACGACGACCCCTCGGAGTCGCTGGAGGTGAGAACCATCACATTTGACGAGAACGGCAACCTGTGGGTTGCCACCAGAATGGGCATCCAGATTTGTGACCAAAACGGCCGTGTGCGCGCCATCCTGCGCCTGCCGCAAGGTTGCAGCCCCGTCAACGAAATCATCATCGGCAACGGCACGGTCACCCTGAGCACCGGGGAAGCCACGTGGCAACGGCGCTTCAACGTCACCGCTCCCACACCTGGCGTTCGCCCGCCCAGCCAGGGCCAGGGATAAGGTCAAGAATGCGAAAAGCCATGGCCGACCATTCAAAAAATGGCCATTGAGAACCCGCAAGTGAAAAGTTATTCATATCTTTGTAGTTTGAATTTAACGCTTGAGACTCATGATGCAGAACCACATATCACCCGATAAGGAAGACCAGATGATTGAACTGGCCTACCAAAACTTGTTAAACGGCTATCTGTCAAGCAATCACCGCAAGAAGGTGGAGGTCATTGACAAGGCCTTCAAATTCGCGCGCGACGCCCATCAGGGCATCCGCCGCCGTTCAGGAGAGCCCTACATCCTGCATCCCATCGCCGTGGCGACCATCGTCAGCCAGGAAATCGGCTTGGGCTCGACGAGCATCAGCGCCGCCCTGCTGCACGATGTGGTTGAGGACACAGACTATACCGTCGAGGACATCGAGGCCCAGTTCGGCCAGAAAATCGCCCGCATCGTGGACGGTCTGACCAAGATCTCGGGCGGCATCTTCGGTGACAAGGCCTCGCTGCAGGCCGAGAACTTCCGCAAGCTGCTGCTCACCATGAGCGAGGACATCCGCGTGGTGCTCATCAAGATGGCCGACCGCCTGCACAACATGCGCACCCTGTCGTCGATGCCTGCCAACAAACAGTACAAAATTGCGGGCGAGACGCTCTACATCTATGCGCCGCTGGCCCACCGCCTGGGCCTGTATGCCATCAAGACCGAGCTCGAAGACCTGAGTTTCAAGTATAACCATCCTGCCGAGCACAAGCGCATCAGCGAACTGATCGCTGCCAGCGAGGAAAGCCGCAACGAGCTGTTTGCCCGCTTCTCGGCCCCCATCCGCGAGCGCCTGGACAACATGGGGCTCAAGTATGAATTCAACACCCGCGTCAAGTCGTGTTTCTCGATCTGGAACAAAATGCAGACCAAGCACATCCCGTTTGAGGAGGTGTACGACCTGTATGCGGCGCGCATCGTGTTTGAATGCGATGACGAGAGCGCCGAGAAACGCATCTGCTGGAACATCTACAACGAGATCACCGAGGTCTATGCCAAGCACCCCGATCGCGTGCGTGACTGGCTCACCACCCCCAAAGTCAACAAGTACCGCGCCCTGCACGTCACCGTGATGGGCCCTGACGGCAACTGGGTGGAAGTGCAGATTCGCAGCCGCAAGATGGACGACATCGCCGAGCGAGGCTTTGCTGCCCACTGGAAATACAAGATCGGCGAGAGCGAGGAAGAGGACGAGCTGGCGGCATGGCTCGGCACCATCACCGACATCCTCAAGGATCCCGAGCCCAACGCGATCGACTTTCTGGACACCATCAAGCTGAACCTGTTTGCCAGCGAGATCGTCGTCTTCACCCCCAAGGGTGAGACCATGACACTGCCCAAAGGCGCCTCGGTGCTTGACGTGGCCTTCATCCTGCACACCGACCTGGGTACACACTGCATCGCCGGCAAGGTGAACCACAAACTGGTGCCCCTGTCCTACAAGCTGTCGGGCGGCGACCAGGTGGAAATCCTCACCAGCCAGTCCAACACGCCCAAGGCCGAATGGGAAAAATACCTTGTCACGGCCAAGGGTAAGACCAGGTTGCGCTCAGCGCTCAAGCACCAGCGCCGCCTCATCATCGAGGAGGGCGAAAAACGCTTCATGGACTTCCTGAAACAGCACAATATCGAATTCAGCAACGAAGTGCTGTCCCAGGCCATCACTCGGCAGCGCATCGCTAACAAGGAGGAGCTGTTCTTCCTCATCGGCAACGGTGAAATTGCCCTTAACGAGGAACTCGTGAGCGAGAAAGAGCACGGCTCACGCATCAACTGGTGGCGCCGCAACCCCTTCAGGGGCAAAGAAGAGCCCAAGAAAACCACCGAAGAAGCCACCGAAGCCGTCGACACCAAGGCTATCTACCCGCTGACCACGCGCAACGGTATCAGCAACTATCAGATTGCCGACTGCTGCCATCCCATCCCCGGCGACGACGCCGTGGGCTTCCTCAACGATGCCGGTCGCGTCGTGGTGCACAAGATGGACTGCCCCACCCTGGCCCGTCTGAAGGCCAGCTACGGCTCACGCCTGATCCAAACCCAGTGGCAGGACAGCACCGACCGTTTCCTGGCCACTATCCACATCGAGGGCATCGACCAGAAGGGCATCCTGCAATCCATCGTCAATATCATCTCGACCAACATGTCCATCAACATGAAGCGCATGAACGTCACTGCCGACCAGGGCGTGTTCAACTGTGACCTGGACGTGCTCATCAGCGATGCCAAAGTGGTGACCAACCTGTGCCGCAGCATCAAGAAAATCAAGGGCATCAACAGTGCCTCGCGCATGAGCTAAGCCCCTAACAACCAAGAACTAAAAACCAAAAACTCGAAATACATGTCCCGCAAGAATAACAACTACATCATCATGGCGCTGGTGCTGCTCTCGATCCTGCTGATCGCGACAGCGTTGTTCTTTAGCCGTGAGACGACCCGCATCGAGAGCTTTGAGGTGGGGAAGCCCTGGCTGCACTCGCGGCTTGAGGCATCGTTCCAGTTCGACATCGAGCTGGATGAGGCCACCCGTAAGCACATCACCGACAGCGTGAACCAGAACTTTGCCAAAATCTACACGCTGGACCGCAAGAAGGGGGAACAGCAGATCGCATTGCTGTCACGCGCCCTCAACGGCCGCAACGGTAGCCAGGCTCTGCTGAATGCGGTGCACATGCTCTACAACAACGGCATCGTGGACAACGACGCAGCCAACGACATCCGCGCCGGCAAGCAGCTGCGATTCCTCGTGGGCAACAATGAGCTGCAAGTCGTCGATGCCACCAACATGAGGACAGTGCGCCAGGCCTATTCCTGGCTGACCGATTCGCTGAAGGGCAATGCGGCCCTGCAAGAGGCCCTCAAGGCTGTCCCGATCAATGAATACCTGATTCCCAACATGAAGGTGGACGCCAAGGAGAACAACAAATGGCTGGGTGAGGACCTGAAGAACGCCCTGCGCTCACCGGGTACCGTCCAGCAGGGAGAGGCCATCATCACGCGAGGCGAAATCGTCACGCCCCAAAAGGCTACCGCCATCGAGAGTTATCAGAACGAACGCATTCGCCGAGCCAAGCAGCGCAATGTGGACCAGACGATGACCTTGCTGGGCCAAATCCTCATCGTGGCGATTCTCATGCTCGCCTTCTACTTCTTCATGAGGCAGTTGCGCAAGCAGGTGTTTGTCAACAGGCGACAGATGATCTTCCTCATCTCCTTCATCACGGTGTTTGTCATCGCGGTGTTCCTGTGTGTAAAGTTCAAGTATGCGCTGCTTTATGTGATACCCTTCGGCCTGGTACCCATCATCGTGTCGTCGTTCTTTGACGACCACACCTCGTTCTTTGTGCACATCGTCACGGTACTCATCTGCTCGCTCATCGCGGCCAGCCACCAGGCGGAATTTATCATCAACCAGTTCCTGGCGGGCATCATCGCCATCATCTCGGTCAAGGAACTGACCAAGCGCACCCAACTCGTCAGGTGCGCCGCCTTCATCTTCCTGGCCTACTGCATCACCTATATCGCCATGACCTTGATTGCCGACGGTGACTTCGACAATCTGGACAAATACCACTTCGGCTACTACCTCATCAACTGCGTCATCCTGTCGTTTGCGTTCCTGGTGATTCCCATTGTCGAGAAGGTCTTCGGCTTCACCTCGTCAATGACACTCCTCGAGTTGGCCGACATCAACAACCCGACGCTGAGACAGCTCTCCACCCTATGCCCCGGCACCTGCCAGCATTCGCTGATGGGAGCCAACCTGGCGGGCGAGGCGGCCTTCAAGATCGGCGCCAACATGCAACTCGTCCGTGCCGGCGCCCTCTATCACGACATCGGCAAGACCAAGAATCCCGCCTTCTTTACCGAGAACCAGGTCGGCGAGAACCCGCACGACCACCTTGTCAGGCCCGAGGACAGTGCCAAAATCGTCATCGACCACGTGGCCAACGGCCTGAAGATTGCCGACGATGCCGACCT
>JAEEGJ010016702.1_pt1 | contig 16775 bp, 9 predicted proteins | sample 8958761 | NCBI WGS metagenome assembly JAEEGJ01 (sample SAMN16246546, study PRJNA631951) | gut metagenome | biome: gut microbiome; feature: rumen; material: RS-attached | host: Bos | place: Iran: Karaj | collected 2018-10 | reverse complement strand
AAGACAATGCTCTTAGGCTACCCTATTGCATCACCAAGAGAAACCTACATTGTACCAGAAGGTGTAACTAATATTCGAAGCGGTGCATTTCACCACAATATGTATTTGCGGAAGTTGGTGATACCAGAAGAAGCAACATACTTGGGCTGGCATCTATTCAGTGACACAAAAAGTCTGGAAGAATTGTATATCAGAGGAATCCTTGAGCCCGAATGCATGAGCGATTTGTTCGACGGCATGGATACGAAGGTTGTCGTTTATGTGCAGCCTTCTGAAGTGGATAGGTATAAGGCCATCTATAAAGGCCCTGTCTATCCCTTGCCAGAGCAGATTGTTGACGACATGGCTTACTATTACTACTACCAGGGGAAAAAGATTCCTTTAACCCTTAATGAAAACAAGGTCGTTGTCAGTATTCCTAAAGAATATGATGAAATAGACAAAAGAATTCGTGCCAATGTTCAGGTTCTGCTTAAGATAAATGCCGAGACTTTTGACATCATTGTCATTTCTCGGCCAAATTTCGAGGCGCTGACCTCGCTGGATTTCTGGGGAGAAGATGCTAAGTCAGTGATATTAACTTCAAGCTATTATACAGAGACAAACGAGGAGGTCTTTGCAACTCCACACCTGAACGTACGACTCAAAAATGAGCAGGATATAGACCTACTGAATTCTTATGCAGAGGAGTACAGACTCAGAATTGCTGGTAAAAGTGCATTCATGCCTTGGTATATTCTGGCCGTCACTCCAGAGAGTGAGAAAAGCCCATTGGAAATTGCGAATGAACTATTTGAAAGTGGTAATTTTGCAGCTTCAGTGCCAGACTTAGCTTCTGACATTCTTCCACAGGTGGCTTACCACCCAATGATCGAAGATGATAAAGTCTGGAAGGCTAGGGGTGCAAATTCGGGAAATCCTGCGCAGATAGTTTACTACTACTACTTCGATGGCGACACGATTATCGACGGAAAGACCTGCAAGCAGATGATGTGCCAGCAATATGTCAGTCCTGATTATCCATATTATGATTTTTATGCACAACCAAATTACCTGAGCAAAGTGGGAGCATGGTATGAAGAGGACAAGCAGGTGTACCTTTACGATACGACAAACGAACAGTTTAAGTTGATGTACGACTTCTCCCTCGCGGACAATGGCACCTTCCAGATGGATGGTCAGACTTATGTGGTAGGACCGAAGCAGACAGGAGGATTAGAAGGCTTTAAGGGCGTTTACAGGGATGTCATGACTGACGAAAGCCTCAGATGTACCACTTGGTTGGAAGGTGTTGGAGGTATTAATGGCCCGTTTGCAAATGCCTTTGATCCGACGTTAACAGATCTTGGAGAGTTCCTGATGTCGTGCACCGTTGGCGACGAAGTCATCTACCTTAACGACGAATATGAGGATGGAGCCACCCCGGAGACCGCAGGAGCCAGAAACCGCTTCGACTTCACCCATACTATCAAGAATCAGCCAAAGGCTCCGATGCGAGGAGAGGCAGAGGCGTCGATCTATGGCGAATACAGCGAGTTGCAGTTAAGCATCCATCTCGACCCGCTCGACGATGCCTATCTGGTACGTATCACTGATGAATCAGGCAAGTGTGTTTATGAGAAAAACATCAACGCAGGCACCATCGTGGGTCTCAACATCGACATCTCCGGCTATGCGAAAGGCCGTTATACTGTGACTGTGGAGAATAGTCGTGAGTCGTTCACAGGTGTGTTCGAAGCACAAATGACTGGCATAGGCCTCACCCCAACCCTCTCCAAAGGCGAGGGAGCCATTTACAACCTCCAAGGTCAGCGCATCCGTTCCTTGCAGAAGGGCTTGAATATCGTCAACGGACAAAAGGTTTATGTAAAGTGATGAACAAATAAAGTGAAAGATATGAAACGGACATTATTATTTAGGACAAGAACGATAACTTCGTTAGTCGTCTTGCTGATGACTTTACCCGTATGGGGCAATGACGGTGATACATTTACAGAAGAGACGGTGGAAGGCGTCATGTTGACTTATACCATTATCAGTGAAGCAGAGAAAACCTGTATGGTTGGTGAGAAATACCATTGGCCTGTTCCGGGTGCCCGTGCCAACAGGGTTAAGAAAGCCAGCGAATCTCAACCATCAGGTGACATCACCATTCCAGAAGCAGCAAACGGATATGCTGTTGTCCATATTGAAGCCTATGCTCTCGGGAATGCAGCCATCACCAGTGTTGTCATTCCAAACAGCGTGAAGACCATTGGCATTGCCGCTTTTTCGGGATGCTCTGACCTGAAATCCGTCAAGTTGTCTAATCAATTGACAACAATAGGTTATGCAACATTCCAAGATTGTGCAAACCTTACGAGCATAGACATACCAGAGGGGGTAACCTCTATCGGTGACTATGCATTCTATGGCTGCAGACAACTGAAGGAAGCCACTATTCCGGCAAGTGTAGTTCATTTTGGCAATAATGTTTTTTGTTCTACAGGTTTTACTTCAATGCCCAAGCTTCCAGAAGGTCTTACAACCATTCCCTATGGTATTTTTCAATCATGCCCTTTGACATCAGTTGAGATTCCCCAGAATATTACAATGATTGATGGCTGTGCTTTCAACGCCTGCCCTATCACGGAAATAGAAATCCCAGCCAGCGTGACGCATATTGGTGTAGCTGCATTTGCCAGATGTAAGAACCTCACGAGCTTGGTGATTCCCGACAATGTGACGGACATTGATTTTAATGCATTTAAAGAATGCTCTAATCTGAAGACGGTCACGCTGTCTAGCAATCTCAGCAGTCTTAGTAAAGGTATTTTCAGTGATTGTGTCAGTTTGGAATCCATCAACATCCCCAGTGGAGTGAAAACCATTGGAGAAATGGCTTTTTGGCAATGTTCATCGCTAACTACCGTCTCAATTCCAGAAACTGTAGTGAGTATATATAATCGAGCTTTTTATGGTTGCACATCACTCAAAAAACTCTTTATACCTAAGAGTGTTATCAGTATAGACACTTGGACTGACTGGGCGTTGCTTTTTGCCTGTAACAGTCTGACTTCTATCATCGTAGACAAGGATAATCCTGTATACGATTCCAGAAACAATTGCAATGCCATCATTGAGACTGCCAGCAATAAAATCATAGCAGGCTGTACCACGACAACGATTCCTGAAGGCATTACAGCCATTGGACCCTATGCGTTCAGCGGCTTTGAGAATCTTACAAACATCGCTTTACCACAAAGTCTAAAGAACATTGAAATAGGTGCATTCCATAAACTGGGACTAAAGGAAATAAGCATTCCTGAGAATGTGATATCCATCGCGTCATACGCATTCAGTACTTGTAGGCAGTTAGAAAAGGTCAAGACCTATATCAAGGAACCTTTTGAGATTCCAGAAAATGCTTTCCATATCTTTGAAATCTCAACAAACGCAACTCTCTATGTTCCCAAAGGGACTGTAAGCAAGTACAAGGCAACGAAAGGATGGAATGTTTTCAGTTCTATCATAGAGAACACAGAGCCAGACATCAACCTGGCTTATCGCCCAATGATCGAGGACGGCAAGGTGTGGAAGGTGGGAGCCATCGTTTCGGGTAATCCTGTGCAATGGGTTCAGTATTATTACTTAGATGGTGATACGATCATCGATGGAAAGACTTGCAAGCAGATGATGCGGCAGCGATTTGTCAGCCCAGATTATGCGGCAGCTAATGAGATATCACAAGAAAACTCATTAAAATATGTGGGGGCTTGGTACGAAGAGAATAAGAAAGTGTACTTTTACAGCGCAACAAACAAACAGATGAAGATGTTGTATGACTTCTCCCTCGAGGACAATGGCACCTTCCAGATGGATGGTCTGACATACGTGGTAGGGCCGAGGCAGACAGGAGGCATAGAAGGCTTTAAGGGCGTTTATAGAGACATTAAGCAGGTAGACGGAGAAAGCATATATCGGTGTGCCCCTTGGTTGGAAGGAGTCGGAGTCATTTACGGCTCTCCGAGAGGAAATGTCTTTAATGTAGAATTGGCAGAGCCTATGTGGAATCTGATGGCATGCTATGTTGGCGATGAGGTTATCTATCTCAACGACGCATTAGAGGATGGAGCCACTCCTGAAGGTGCAGAAGCCCGAAACCGCTTCGACTTTACTCATACTATCAAGAATCAGCCTCATTCTCCGATGCGAGGGGCGGCAGAGCCATCGATCTATGGCGAATACAGCGAGCTGCAGCTAAGCATCCATCTCGACCCGCTCGACGATGCCTATCTGGTACGCATCACTAACGAGTCAGGCAAGACTGTCTACGAGAAGAATATCAACGCAGGCACTATCGTGGGTCTCAACATCGACATTTCCAGCTATGCCAAAGGCCGTTATACTGTGACTGTGGAGAACAGCCAGGAAACCTTCACAGGCGTGTTCGATGCACAGATGACAGGCATAGGCCTCACCCCAACCCTTACCCAAGGCAAGGGAGCCATTTATAACCTCCAAGGTCAGCGAATCAGTACATTGCAGAAGGGCTTGAATATCGTCAACGGACGAAAGGTCTATGTAAAGTAATACGGTTCTTGAGATAAGCTATAACAAAGAAACGTAAAAATAGTATTCATCCATCATATTTGGAAAGGAACATCATTATGAAGAAGAGTTTATCAGTCTTGTTGGTTTCGCTATTCACCACCTGCATGTATGCTTTCTATCCAGCAAATGTTGCCAGGGAAAACGGAGACGGCCCTTATCTTCATGCTGTTATGGACATAGCACATGACGATGCAAATATCTATGTGGCAAAGCTCGATGGACATCTAGTAGTTATCAACAAAGCCTCTGGTGAGAAGACAATACTCGATGTCAAAGTAGGTAGCCTGAGCTATACCCCATGGGCGATTGCCGTGCATGATGGAAAAGTGTGGATAGGTACAGCAGAGAGTAAAATTCTGTACTTTTCCAACGGAAAAATCCATCAGAGCGGCATTAAATTGGACTGGGAATACAGTAGATATGGTGTGCCTGGCATACATAACATCGTGTTCGACACACAAGGCAACATGTATGTCAGTTGCAGCTATGGCGTAGGCTTTAAGGTTGACCCGAATAATAATGTGGAACGATTTACATTTAGCTCTAAGAGTGTTTACTCGTTCTCTGGACACATCTGTGTGGATCGGGATAGTGCGTTGTGGGTAGCCAGTTACGGACTCTTCGTTTATGATTATGGACTGGTCAAATATACCAAGGACAAGGAAACTGTTTATTTCTTCAAGGAACACCCAGACGTGCCCCAAGGGGCAGGAAATGTGACAGCTATGGCTGTGGATGAAGAAGGTGGCATTTGGTACACAGCAGCTAATAAGTTGACCAGACTCATAAATGATGAGATGTCCGAAAGCTATGACTGCCCCTACATCTGCTACGACATGCAGTTTGACTCGCAGCAGCGGTTGTGGATGGCCGACCAGCATGGCCCGCTAAGGATGATGGAGAACGGAGCATTCACCAGCTATCCCTGCCCGTTCGAGAGCAAGCGGTGGATGTGCATGGATATAGACATCGATAATATCTACATTGGCACAGATACCGACCTCCTGATCTACAAGGACGGCGAATACACGAAAATCGACCTCAGCCTGTCGGATGAGACAACAGACATACCATATCACCCACTGCTCGAAGACGGCAAGGTGTGGAAGTATCAGCCGGAGTTTGGGGAGTATGGCTTCCCCTATGAGCTGCGCCTGAATGGTGACACCGTCGTCGACAGTCGGGAGTGCAAGAAGCTTTTCCGTGGCGACAACCTGTATGCTTTCCTTTATGAGGAGCAGCAGAAGGTCTACTACCGTTATGCCCAAAACGGGGGTGACTGGAGTCTGCTATATGACTTCTCACTGATGCCTGGCGACCAGGTTACCGACCGTTACGGGACGAAGTATGAGGTGGAACGGGTAGACAATGTCAACGTCAACGGTGAACAGCTGCGTCGCATCATCTTCAAATACACGAAGGGCTGGCAGGTGGTCTGGGTCTCTGGTGTGGGAGGCAGAAGAGATCTGTTCGACCCGTTTGTCAACACTCCGGGCGACTACTGCCACCTCGTGACGTGTGAGGTAAACGGAAAACTTCTTTACGAGGGTGATGACTTTATGACAGGGGTGGTGTCAGCCGACCCTGAGTCGGGAATCTTCAAGATCGACGGGCTGAAGTACCGGCTGGATGATGCAAGCAACGAAGCAGTGATAGAAAAGGAGAACCGTTGGAAAGGAGAACTGACCATTCCGTCGGAGGTGAGCTACGGAGGACTGACATATCAGGTGACCGGTATGAAGCCTCATGCCTTCTCCGGCTGCACCACGCTTACACGTATCTCTCTTCCGTCAACGATAAGCACTATCAGCGGCAATCCCTTCATTGCCTGCAACAGCCTGAGGGCCATTGAGGTGGAGGCAGGCAACAAGGCTCTGAAATCAGAGGGCGGCGTGCTGCTCTCTGCCGACGGGACACTGCTCTATAGCTATCCCGCTGGAGCCACAACAGGCAGCTACACGGCACCCGACGGGCTGAAGACTGTAGGAACAGAGGCTTTCTCGCGCTCTCCCTATCTGTCTTTCGTGAAGTTGCCTGGCAGCGTGACGGATATACAGGACGAGGGCTTCCTGTCGTGTACGGCACTGGAAAAGGTAGAACTGCCCAACGGCCTCACCCGTATCAGTGATAACATGCTGCGTGAGTGTAGCAGCCTGAAGGAGATCGTCATCCCTGAGAGTGTGACCTCTCTTGGCGACTATGCCTTGATGGACTGCACCAGCCTGAAGGAGATCGTCATTCCTGAGGGTGTGACCTCTCTTGGCCTCTATGCCTTGATGGGCTGCACCAGCCTGACGACAGCCAGCCTGCCTTCCACGATTCCGGTAGTAAACTATGGAATCTTCAAGGACTGCAGCAGCCTGACGAAGGTGAATTTAGCCAAAGGTATCGTGGCTATGAACGGTAACATGTTCGCGAACTGCTCTTCCCTCAGAAAGCTGGTCCTGCCTGAGAGCATCAGGAATTTAGGTGAAAGTTCGTTTTCTGGCTGCAGCATCGACACCCTGACTATCAAAGGACAATTCTTTTCTGGCAGCCTTAACAAAGGCATCTTCAATGGCATGGGCACGTCGACCATCCTTTGCGTGCACTGGGCGGATGTGGACAAGTTCAAGGAGTTCTACCAAGGCACTGTTATACCCTGGAACAAAGGTGTGCCCGACGACTCCTACTATCCCATGCTGAAGACAGGCAAGATCTGGAACATCCAGGAGAGCTGGCAGGAAGGGACGGATACGTTCTACAGGAACTACTCGCTGCACATCACGGGCGACACCATCATCAACGGACGTTCCTATTATGTGATGTGTGCCGAGGGCGACGAAAGTCCCTTGTGTCCTGACAAGAGCTACTGGATGGAGTCCGACAGGAAGGTACGCTGCAACGACCTCTCCGTTGCGTATGTCTTCAATATGAAGATAGGCACAGGTTTCTTTAATGGAGGACCGGAGGATGTCTGCACCGCCGTGAACTGCGTCGACATGGCAGGACGGACACTGAGGCAGTTTGAGATAACATGTCATGACGGTAGTATCGTTTCTTGGCTGGAGGGCATTGGCAATGAGGACTGCGGACCGCTGTTCCCCTTCGGGCGCAATGCCGATGACGGTATCACAGTAAAGCTGATGTCTGTCTATGAGGATGGTGTCTGCATCTTCAGCCGTGATGGAAGCAATGAGCAGACACAGATGGCTTATCGCCCAATGATCGAGGACGGCAAGGTTTGGAAGGTGGGAAGCGGTATTTCGAATAATCTTGTGCAAATGGTGGAGTATTACTACTTTGATGGTGATACAATCGTCGACGGAAAGACCTGCAAGAAAATGATGTATCAACGGTATGTCAGCCCAGATCATTCAGATTATGCTATTATTACACAATACCCCTTATTCGGAAATGCTGGAGTGTGGTATGAAGAGGATAAAAAAGTGTACTTTAGTGGCACGATGATGTACGACTTCTCCCTCGCTGCCAATGATACTCTCCTGTTTGACAATTATTATGTGATAGGTCCGAGGCAGACTGGAGGTATAGAAGGCTTTAAGGGCGTTCATAGAGATGTTTTTTGGTGCACAGATGGAGACCCCTATTACTGTATCACTTGGCTGGAAGGCGTCGGAAGTATTGAGGGCCCGCATTATAATATCTATAATGGTGAAGAATACCATCCGTTTTTCCTGATGTCATGTACCGTTGGCGACGAAGTCATCTACCTTAACGACGAATATGAGGATGGAGCCACCCCGGAGGCCGCAGGAGCCAGAAACCGCTTCGACTTCACCCATACCATCAAGACGAAGCCTAAGGCACCGAGGAGGAGTGAAGATGAAAGGTCGGTATATGGAGAATACGACAAGCTGCAGCTGGGTATCAATCTCAACCTGCTAGCCGACGACTATGTGGTGCGCATCACTGACGACTCCGGCAATGTCATCTACGAGAAAGCCGTCAATGCCAGCACCATCGTAGGCCTCAACATCGACATCTCCGGCTATGCCAAAGGCCATTACACCGTCACAGTGGAGAACAGCCAGGAGTCATTCACAGGCGAATTCGATACCCTGCCTACAGGAATCGAAGAGACGACGAAGACAAGCGAAGTGACAAGTCCTCACATCTACAACCTCCAAGGCCAGCGCATCAGCACCTTGCAGAAGGGGTTGAACATCGTGAACGGCCGTAAGGTCGTGATTAAGTGAGAGGAGTGAAAGTCTTGCTTTCACTCCCGAGCGTGAGCGAGCTCGAGCTGAAAGCTCAGGGTCGTGATTAAGTGAGAGAAATGAGAGTGAAAGGAAGATGGTGAAACTGAGTAAGTTATTTTATTTCTCAAAGCCAAGAGCCTTCATATACGTCTTGATTATAACCATCGTAGCAGGACGTGCATGCTCAGCGGCTCACATCTGCTTGGCCAACTCCACATTGCGCTTCATATATTGCGCAAATTTCATGGAGTCTAGGAGTTTAGGAGTCTAAGAGTTTAGACGTATGTTCAAGCCTGGAAAAAGAGCCGATAAGACCCTCTGCAATAAGACTATTGTCTACACTCCTAACTCTTCACTCCTAACTCCTACACTCCTAGGCAAGCAAAGCTTGCGAAGTAATCTGATCACTTATCACTTCAAATAACCCAATCCTCTATGTCAAGACCACTGATATGGCTGAAATGTTTTACATTGTGAGTGACCACTGTCAGACCAGCAGCCTTTGCAGCACAGCCAATCAGTAGGTCAAAGTCCTCAATGATGCTTCCTGTACTCCATAGCCGGGCTCTCTCCTTTGCAAAGATGTCCAAGCAATCTTCAAAAGGAAGCACGTTGATATCCTTGATGAATTCGTAGGTCTGTCTCAGGTTCTCATCTACTCTTTCACTTCGATATGCACCGAAGAGAAGCTCTGCTACAACGACCTGGGAAATGAAACACCTCTCCTTACCCGCCTCATTCATCTTTTCCGCCACCTTGCGATTACCCCTGAAGATGGCGACACAGATACTTGTGTCGAGAAGATAGCCTTTCATAACTCTTCATCTATTCTATTGACGGTCCTGGCACTTCGTATGTCACTAACAATCTCGTCGGCACTGCGGTCATCTTTCCATGCGCCCACAAAGCGGTCGGCCCAACCTGTTTCAGTCTTCACCTTCTTCGCTGGTACCAGCATCCTGACATACTTCAGGAGCTTCGTCATAGCTGACTCGTTGTCCAGTAATGGACTTATCTCGCGGAGCAGTTCCGCGCGTAACTCTATTGCAGTCATAATCGTAATGTTTTTATTCTCGCTGCAAAGATACAAAGAATTTTTGAATAAACGAATAAAACGGATAAAATAAAGATGATTGTCCTTGAATGCCGTGTCTGAGGTGACTTTGTTTTTGCTATGTCGCAAAAAGATTTGGAGGTTCGGGCTTTTATTACTAACTTTGACCTTTGGTCGAAGATAGGCGGCATCTCGGAAATAAAAATAAATCGATTTATTTTGTATTTCGCTCGATTTGCACTATCTTTGCAACCGAAATCACGAAGAGACATGATGAAGCGAATGATTATAGCAAGTAAGACGCCCCGCGCAATAACGGTTATTGGTTATTGTTTATTGGTTATTGTCCTCGCCTCCTGTTCTGGCGACGGCAGCCAGATGCGCGCACAGCTCGAGGAGCTGGAGCGGCAGAACCGTGCCGACTCCGTGATGACCAACGACTCGCTGGCCGAGCGCCTCGTGAAGTACTTCGACCGCCACGGCACTCCCAATGAGCGCATGCGTACCCACTATATCCTCGGCCGGACGTATGCCGATATGGGTGAGGCTCCAGCTGCTCTTGAGGCATATCTCGATGCCGCCGACTGTGCCGACACAACAACGTTGGACTGTGATTGGGCCAAACTCAGCCGGGTCTACGGGCAGATGTCGGAGATATTCTATCTGCAAGGACTAATAGAAGATAATATATATTGTCTTGACAAAGCTATACTCTTTGGATGGAAGGCTGGCGATACTATCCAAGCGTTAAACGAGCAGATGTATAAAGTTAACTCTCTCCTGAAGAATCATCAAGACGATGAAGCCTTGTCGCTCTTTGACAGCATATTTCCTGACTGCATGTGTTACGGTGGAAAGCAGTTCGCAGCAAGATATTGTTTGTTGCCAATTGAAGTCCTGCTGAACCGCAATGACTTGAAAGCTGCACACCGCTATCTGCAGTTATTTGAATCATACTCAGGCTATTTTGATGACTCCGGGGACATAGAGTCAGGAAGAGAAGCCTATTATTACTACAGGGGGGATTATTATCGCCGGTTATGCCAAGCTGACTCGGCAGAATTCTTTTTTCGAAAAGAAATCGGCAGAGGCTTGGATTTTTACAATCAGAATGCAGGTGCACGAGGACTTGCAACACTTTACAAGCAAACGCATCAGGCCGATTCCGCTGCAAAGTATGCATTGTATAGTTACGATATGCTAGATTCCCTATACCAGCAGACGACGACCTGGGACGTTATACAATCAAAAGCCATGTATGATTATAGTCACCACCAGCGTGAGGCAGAGAAGCAACGGATAAGAGCTCAACAGGAAAGAGCGAAGAATCACACATTGTTGGCTATCATATCAGTTGTTGTTGTATCTCTAGTTGTATTACTTCTTATATGGCAGAGGAACAAAAAGCATAAAGAAAGACTGTTTCAGCAGAAACTTGCAGAGCTTAAACAGGCACGCACGGAATTGGATGCTCTGCACGTGCAACAAGATGGGATAAAGGCCATCCTCAGACATGAGGCAGAGTTAATTCAACAAGTTAACAGCCAAGAGGAGGAAATCGGGCAAAGAAGAGAAGAAGTAGCAAAAATGCATAAGATTGAAGAACGCTTGCTGGGACTTATTTCAGTAAAGGAAAGTCTTATAACATCGTTACAGCAGGAACTTCAATGCAAAAATGGAAGGAGACTAAGCAAAGACACATTTGAGGCCCAATTAGAGCAGACGGAGGTTTATTTGATTTTGCGCTCTCACTCCAAAAACCTAACTTGCCCTACTGACAGAGAGTGGGATGATATTGAGAGCATGTTGGAGACCATACTTCCTAGTTTCTATCATTTCATCAGCAATCATCGAGACCAGATCGGAAGCAACGGAGTACGGATTTGTATTTTGCTGCGCTTTAATTTCAGAGGCAAAGATATTGCAAACCTGATGGAAGTGTCGCCAGCTTATATATCTTCTAGATGTAGAGAACTCCTTTTTAAGCTCTTCCATCAGTCCGGTAGCGGCAAATTATTGGCAGAAATGATTAAGAATTTGCATTAATTTTTAAGCAAAAACTATTGCGATATTCCATTAACCTTCTGATATTCAATCAGAAGGAAGGTTAATTTTTTTGTTAATTCTAATTGCGCGATTTGTTTGGTGCATTACTATTTCATTTATAATTTTGCACTCGAAAATCGATTATTAACCAAAACAAACGAAGAAAAAATGAAAAAAGTTCTATTAATGATTTCTTTCAGTTTTCTACTGGGAGTATTAAATTTAAATGCAAGTGAAGTGCCTGATCTGGAAGTTGGCTACATTGATCCACATTCAACTTTACCTGGGCATGGTAAAACCTCCGTTCAAGTGCCTACTCTTTGGTTGGACGACCATACGCTCACATTTCCATCAGTACATCCCGTTTACTCTCTTGACATCATTCTGAATGGGATTGTGGTCTATTCAGTAGATGTAGATGAGAGTACGTCCTCTGTTGTTTTGCCATCGTGGCTTTCTGGTGAATATGAACTCCAGCTCTACCCTGACGTTACTAACTACTACTTCTACGGATTCATCTATCTGTAAAACTATCATCCACTGAGGCAGGAGGCTTAGGCCTCTTAACCCATATTCTCGAATTATGAATAACTTATATCAAAGCAGGCTTATGAAACAATTATTTTTTTGCAGTATTGCCCTAATCGGTTTTATTGGTTGCCAGAACGACTATGAAGATTTTGGCAGTATTATTGAAAGCAAAAGCTATTCTATTAGCGAACTAGAGGCTATAGCATCAGCCAAAGCGTTCATCAGTTCTTTCTATACACGAAGTGGAGGTACGAAAGAAGTGGGAGATGTATATGCATGGCTTACAAGTGACTATGTTCCTGCTACTAGGTCTTCAGAAGTTATTAGCAATGAATCAGATACATTATTCTACATTGTGAACTTCAAAAACGACGACGGGTTTGTGCTAGTTCATTCTCAGGACCATATTGGAGGAATTCTGGCTTATGTGGAGAAAGGAAATCTTTGTCCGTCAGATAGCATAGAGAGTGACGGGTTCCGTTATTATTTGGATTGTCTCCAAAGTGTTTTACCAGACCCAATAGAACCTCTTCCAAGAGATACTGCTATCGGAGGTCCGGATCCTGCCTATCCTGAACCGTCAGTTTTTGACTTACCTTGGGTAATAGATTCTATCATACCGCCATTACTGACGACTCAGTGGGGGCAGCGCGCACCTTTCAATACTTATTGCTTTACAGCCAACGGGCAACAGGCCGTAGCTGGATGTGTTCCTGTTTCTATCGCACAAATATCTGCCTTCTACGCCTATCCTTCTGGCTATAATGCACACCTCTATGACTGGGAGGAGATTATGGCTTCCTCCGTACCCACTTCAGTTGCGGGGAGAGAAAGTGTAGCTCATTTGGTTCATGACATTGGTATAATTGCACATACATCTTATGGTGTCTCTTCTTCAAGCACCTCTCCGTCAAGAAAGGGCTCTACTTTGGATTCACTTGGCTATCACTACTCTTATGCAGCCTATGATTACGATTTATGTATGCAGGAGTTTGAGGCAGGCCGTCCTGTTTTGTTCGGTGGCTATCAATATGTACCGGGAATGATGTTTGTGGGGCATAGTTGGGTTGTCGATGGCGGACTTGTAAGAAGCAAATATGTCGCTTTAACCGATATGGGTGGCGTGACGCACCAACAAAGAGTAGCCATGCAAAAGCTCATCCATTGTAACTGGGGGGCTGATGGCAGGTACGACGGTTATTTCCTGTTCGACAATCTAGAATTGCAGAATAGAGTTTTAGACAATGACCTAGAAATCCCCACAGGGATGGTTTCCAACAATTATAATTTCAACTATGACTTGGACATGTATTATGAGATATATCCTGACGCTCAGAATTAACCTCCTTTTGGAGTAGAATTGCTCGAAACATTTCATCCATTCAAAAAAACGTTCCAATTATTTGGTAGTTAAGAAAATAAGTGCTATCTTTGCAGTCAGAAACGTAATAACGAACGATTATGAAACTGAAAGACTTTACCTGGCTGCTGGCAGGAATCCTCATGGTAGGCTGCAGCAGCGATGATGACAATGTCGTTGAGAGTGAGAACACCGTGAGCGGGACGGAAGAGACATCTGTGCTGGGCCTGACAGAGGAACAACAGTCAATGGTTGCCCCGCTGAACGATTTCTCGGTGAGGCTGTTCCAACAGTTGAATGCCTCTGCTGAAGACAAGAGTACGGTAGTCTCGCCCCTTGGCACCTCTTTCGTGCTGGGCATGCTCAACGAGGGTGCCACGGGCCAGACGGGCAGCGAGATCGTTGCAGCCCTCGGCCTGACGGGCAATGACAAGGAAAGCGTCAGCCAGCTATTCACTCAATACATCTCTGCTATTCCCGCTGCCGATGGCGACGTGACGGTGGCCTTTGCCAACAATGTGTCGGTGAACAACCGCTTCAGCCTGAAGGACACCTATCAGACCGCCGTCGAGCACAGCTACGACGCCTCCGTCTTTTCGCTTGACTTCGCCAGCCCCGCTGCTACGTCGGCCGTCAACAGCTGGTGCAGCCAGCACACGCGTGGTCTCATCCCCTCCATCGTCGAGAAGCTGAGTCCCGACGATGTGCTCTGCCTGCTGAATGCCATCTATTTCAAGGCCCGCTGGACCACCCCCTTCAACAAGCAATCCTCGCATGGCATGCCTTTCTACTCTGCTCAGGGTGAGCGGATACTGAAGATGATGTCCCGCACGGCCACCATGCAGTATGCTGAGCAGAAAGACCTGCAAGCCCTGCGACTGCCGCTGGCGAAGGGCGTCTATGCGATGACCATCGTATTGCCGTCGGCAAAGCTGGGACTTGACGCCTTCGTACGATCGCTCACGGCGCAGCAGCTCAACAGCCTGGCATTCAGCGATGAGCAGGTAGAGGCCGCCATTCCCATTTTCACCACTACCGTCGACACCGACCTTGCCAGACAGCTTAAGGCCTTGGGCGTGAATCGTCTGTTCAATACGGAAGCTGAGCTGACAGGCATGGTAAGCTCGCCGTCGCCGCTCTACGTCTCGAAGATGAAGCAGAACACTCGCATCGGCATCGACGAGGACGGCTGTGAGGGTGCTGCCGTCAGCATAGCCGAACTGACGTTGGGAGCCGACTTCGACAATACGTCGAAGCCGAAGCAATTCATGGCTACCAGCCCCTTCGTCTACTACATCAGCGAAGTCCAGAGCGGCACCATCCTATTCATAGGCCAGTTCTGCGGCGACTAAGCTGTGTCTCCGCTCGGTCGGATTTGTAATATTTGTAATCCGACCGCATCGAATATAAGCATTTGCAATGCGTAACAAAATAGACTATGGCAACAATATGCTTTGCATGCAATTACTGTGGGCAGAGCGGACTGATAGATGTTGTTGTACGACCATAAGTGACTCAGAATATGAACAAGGATTGTTGCCGCATTGCAAATGCTTATATTCAGAGAATAAAAACAGTATCTTTGTGGCAACAAAATATTGAATGTGTATGAAAAAACTATTATCTATCTTCTTTGCCCTGTTCGCAATTCAAGCAAGTGGACAGGAAGCCTACAAGCCGCTACTTATAGATGGTAAGACGTGGACTTATAGCGTAGGCAACTTTTTTGCTGGTTACAGGACTTTCAACCATATTGTAGATGGCGACACGCTCATTGACTCCAAGATATGGAAGAAGGTATATATCGAGTCGCCCGTCGGATCGGAGTGTCGCTTTGAGAAAGCCATGCGCGAGGAGGGTAAAAAGGTCTATGAGCGTCAGCGGATTTATGAACCAGGAGGAGGCTATCGTGAGGTGCTGTTTGCTGACTTCGATGCTGTTGTCGGCAGCCAATATGTGGAGGACGAGGGCATGTACACAGAGGTAACGGCAACGACAAGCATAGACTTAGAGGGTATTACTCGACATCAGATTATCCTTGAACAGCATGAAGACGGCTATCCTTATTCATCGTACGACGATTCCACATCATATTGGACGGAAGGCATCGGCGGCGACTGCGGTATCTATCAGTCTGTGCAGTGGCTTGGTACTACTGGCAATAGATGCACCCTCCTTTACTGCTACGAAGACGGCAAGTGTATTTACAGGCATCCTGAAGCAGTCGGAATAGAGCATTTACCTTCAACTATCAGTACTTCTTCTTCCCATTTCTACGACCTTCAAGGCCGCCAGCTGCAGGGTAAGCCCGAGCGAGGAGTGTATATCCGAGACGGGAAGAAATATATAGTGAGGTAAAAACGAAATGAACCAATAACGAGAAAAGGCTATGGGACCATAAAATAAAAGACGAAAGATTTAGCTTTAGCTGAATTATGTCGCGACTCAACAAAGGAAATGCAAGCAATTCTTTGTATTCGCTGTTCCAAAATTTGGATGTTTCAAAGAATTGTATTACCTTTGCACCCGAAGACATATATAAATAGACGAAGCAACCGCAGCTTATCTTGATATCTTCATGAACCGCTAATTCAAAAGACTTTTGCAAGAATAGACGGCTGCCAGCTCACGCATCTACGGAGGCGTGGGCATTGGTAGTGATAGTATCTTGCAAAAAGGTTATTAGCGGACCTATGAAGATGTTCTGTGACACCAATACCACCAGCGCTCTCCGTTTTCTCTCACGCCTTCTGGCATATTATATGTGTTTATCAATCAAAAGAAAAGAAAACGGAAACGAAAATGAATCTCGATAATGACGGGGAAGCCCTCGAATTCATCAACCGTCTGCTGGAGCGGCTGCACGGTTGGGAAAATTTAAAAATTATAAAATTAAAAAATGAGAAAATTGAAGAAGAGAAAAATGAGAAATACGAAAGGGAGAAAAGCGTTCAGATCAACATCTATGAGAAGGGTAGCCAGCATATAG
>JAEEGJ010016698.1_pt1 | contig 16777 bp, 18 predicted proteins | sample 8958761 | NCBI WGS metagenome assembly JAEEGJ01 (sample SAMN16246546, study PRJNA631951) | gut metagenome | biome: gut microbiome; feature: rumen; material: RS-attached | host: Bos | place: Iran: Karaj | collected 2018-10 | reverse complement strand
TAATTTAGAGAAATAAATTTTATCTTTATATAATGTAAACAAAATGAATCTTAAAAAAATTAAAACATTATGGCAAAAAAAGAAGATTGTATCATCTAAACCTTTTATCGATGATATAAAATCGATTTTTCGTACATATAAATGACAGATGATTTGGATTAGTGTATTATCTGGTTTTCTATTGTTTTTGTTGAATATTTTGATAGGTGTTTCTATGTATGGAAACACGCTTAATGATAGTTTGAGAGATAAATTGTGAATGTATTTTTATCTTAGAAATGATGTGGAAAGTGAAAGTAAAGTCTATAAGCAAGTTATTAGATTAAAAGATAAACTTGAAAATGAATGATTGCAAGTAAATTTCCTTACAAAGGAGGATGCGATGGATTTTATGATGAAAAGATTGCCAGAATTAACAGGAAGTTTAGAAAAATTTTGAATGCAAAATCCATTACCAGCAACATTGTATGTAACATTCTCTGATAAATCTCAGTACCAAGTGTTGCAAGATGTGATGCTGGAAAATAAAGATATAGTTCTAAATATTCAGGATTTAGACCAGATTGATAATTTGGAAGAACAAGAAAATAGGATAGTTAATGTAATTAAACTATCTAATTTTGTTCAGATATTAGCCATTTCATTAGTTATTGTGATTGCTGCAGTAATTTTATCATTCTCAATCTTTTTCTTACGCTCAATATTTACTAGATTTTGGAATGATATTCAAGTTAAAAAATTATTAGGAGCTTCTAAAGCACAAATTATTATGCCATTCTTGTGGTTAGTACTTTATGCAATTATTGGAGGTTTCTTACTTTCATTAATATTAACTTTATCATCATTAGGTGTGTTTGACTTCTATATGTCACAGTTATTTGGGTCTACCTTAACATCTCATTTGTTTGCTAATTGGTGATCTATCTTACTTTTATTTATTGTTGAAATTGTAATGATTATTTGATTATTGATGGGGATTTCTTATGTCTTTGTTTCAAGATTACATAAAAAACTTAAATAAAAATTAAATTTCTTGTATTTATCAAGATTATGCAATTAAGATTCTTTCGTGAATGGACGTTGCATAATCTTTTTTAATTTTTTAGAAAAAATTACTAAATAGTTTATTTGTTTTTTTTTCGTTTCTGAACTTTTTTGGTTTTGTTTCAATATGCTTCTGCAAACATTGCATTTAGTTTTCATTGATTTGCAGATTTAATATTAGAGTACTGGTTCTTTTTCTTTGGTTTTTTAGTATCACGTTTTGAAGATTTATTATCCTTTCAATTGTTAGGTAACTTCTCATCATCAGTTGGAAATTTCTGACTTTTTGTTTTTTTAACTTCATCGTATTTGCTTACATGTTTTTCTCGTTTACGAACTCATTTGTTTGTGTAAGGATTTCTTTCAGTTTGATCAGATTTTCTAGATTTTTTTGCATGTTCTTCTTCATAATCATCTCATGGTTGAATGGCTTCAAGTCATGCATTGGCTACATCTTCTTCATTATATTTAACGAATATATCGCGTTCTTTTCAGCTTTCTCAACGATTACGATATTTGATTACGATAGGTACTCCAACGAATCAAAAATTCTTTCTGATGCTATTCTCAACCCATTTTTTGAATGCAAAATTAGCACGAGCTTTGTGATTAACAAAGACTATAAAAGTTGGTGCATCTACAGCAATTTGAGTAGCATAGAGTATTTTACAGATTTTATTCTTTGGAAAGCGAGGAGGACGTTGAATCATTTCATGCTGTAAAGCTTCATTCAAATCTCTTGTTGCGATTCTCTTTGTGTTCTCTTTCTGTAGTATCGACACAAATTTCATAACATCATCAACTCATTCTCATTTTGTAGCAATCATAGGAACGATTGGTAAATATTTAGCAAAATCCAAATAAGTTTGTGTGTTTTTTATCATAGCATCTACAGCTTTTGGATTGACCTGATCCACTTTATTTAGCACAAAAATCATAGGCAATGCTAATTGATGAACTTCTTGGAGTAATGTCATATCACGGTGGGTGATTCATTGTGTACAATCAACCATAAAGATTACTACAGGACGGACAAATTCTAGCATAGCTTTTGTTTTGTCGTATGCTATTTTTTCTATTCAATGAATCTTTCAACGTTTTTTAATTCATGCTGTATCGTATGCTATATAATCTCTACCTTTCCAAGAAAAATTTCATGCCACATAATCTCTAGTAGTTCATGCTACATCTGCAACTTTAGCTAGAGGTTTTCATACTAATGTATTTAATAGTGTAGATTTTCAAGCATTAGGTTTTCAGAGGATAGCTAATCAAATTCTAAACGGTTCTACAGTTTCTTCTTCATCTTGGTGAGATTTTTTTCGCTTATTATAAAATGATGTTATATTTTTTTCTATTTCTCAGAGATTTCTTTCATGTTTTGCAGATATTCAAACGACATTAGATAATCATAATGTGAAATAATCAGATGTAGCTAATTGGGTTTCTGATTCTTTTCGTTTTACATCAAGTTTGTTTACGATAAGTAATGTGCATTCTTGTTTTTTCTCTTTTCTAATTAATTCTAAAATATGTTGTTCTTTTGCTGTAATTCATGCAGTATCATCAATTAGAAATAATAAGTAATCGGATTCTTTTATGATCTGTTCAATATACTCTAGTTCATCTGTAAAATCTAGTAATCCAGGGGAATCAAAAAATGTAAAAGATCAAGAGTCGGATTGAACTTTATGTTGAATTATATCAGTTGTGGTTCATGGAATATCTGTCACAATCGCACGAAATTGTCCAATCAATCTATTGAATAGAGTGGATTTTCATACATTTGTAGCTCATACTAAACCTATTTTCATGATATATGTTTTTATATAAAGCTGTTTTTTACAGTATATCGATTTTCTAATTAAAAGCAATTATCGTTTTTTTATATAATGACATATTTTTATTTTGTTTATCTCTTGCTTTTTATATTTGAAAATTTACATTGAAGATAGTTCAGATTTTTATCTCTTAATTTATAAAAGATGAAAACTGTTCTTATGATTGTCGCGAATAATTGATTTCAGGATTATGAATTCTCTGCGACTTATGAAGCTTTGCAAGAAGCTAATGCACAAATAACTATTGCTGCGTGAAAAAAGTGACAGTGTGTTTGAGTATTCGGGTTGAGAATTGAAGCAGCTTATAGTTTAAATGAAGTCCATTGAGATAAATTTGAAATGGTGATTTATGTAGGATGAGGATGAGCATTGACTCAGTATTTGCACAATGATGATTATTTACGTATAGCTCAGGAGGCGAAAAAGCTGTGAGCAATATGTATAGCGCCAATGGTGGTTAGTGAGAGTGGAGTATTTAATTGAAAGATAGTTACTTCTCGGGATGATGAATGATTACAGAGGAAGTTTATAGAGTGATTCGGTTGAGCTTGGCAGGATGAGCCAGTTATTCGTTATGGAAATATAGTTACGGCAAATGGTCCAGAAGCAGCAGAGATGTTTGGTAAAGAATGTGTGAAATTGTTAGAAGAATAAGATATAACATTTATGTGTTAATTATAATGGGATGATAAATATTAATCAACCTAATACATCTCAAACTCTGATAAATAGATATGGTAAAAGTAAGAATATCTATAGAACTACCTCGGATAATTTGGTTGAGATATTTGATTTATGACTACAAGAGTGAAATATCATTATTATAGATTGACTTAAATATCATTATAATTGAAAAAAAATGTTTGTTATAGATAAAAATGCTAAGAAGTCAGCAGATATTCAGTGAAAACAATATAAAGAAGTGATAAAATTTGATTATTCTTCCTATGCATTACGAAATATGCAATGGTTTATGCAAAAAATGTATCCAGAACTAAAAAGTATAAAAGATACGGATAAATTTAAAAAGGCACTTAAAAGTATATTACCTTGTTTTGGAAAAATATTATAATAGGTTATTTCTAAAATCATTATGGGAAATATAAAGAATTAGTGTTTTCTTCTATAGTATTGTATAAATCATTTGAATTAATGTTTAATAATTCACAAAGTTTATTGTATACATAAGTTATGTAAGCTGGCTCGTTTTGTTGTCAGCGCATTGATTGTGGTGGTAGGAATGGAGCATCTGTTTCTGTAAGAATTTTTGAATTTTCTATATTACGGATGGCTTCACGTATTTTTTCTGCGCTAGGATATTCAATTACATTAGTACATCATATCCATAGATTTGGAAATAATTTTTCAGCCTCTTTTAATTCATCTTTTCCATATCACCAAGCATGGAAATATATTTTTAAATCAGAAAAATCTTTAAGAACTTCCATAGTTTCATGAAATCCATCACGAGAATGTATCATTAATGGTAAATTTAATTTTCTAGCTAGTTCTGCTTGTAATTTTAGAGCATTTTGTTGAATGGAAAGTGTTGGATTGTCTGAGAAATGCAGATCAATTCCACATTCTCAAATGGCTACTATGTATTCTTTGTTTGTTTCATATAATTCTTCTAATTCGCTTAATAGTGGTAAAAATTCCAATTCATTGTGTGGTATATCACATGGATGTCGTCAAATGGCCGTCTTTATTGTTAAATTTGGAAATGCTTTAACTGATTCTTTTGCAATTTGAATTCATTTTTTGTTATATTCATCGTTTGCTCATGCATTGACTAGGATTTTTCATCAGATTTTTTCAAAATTTTCTAAGTATTTTTTATAATCAGAAAAAAGTTGATCAGTATTTAGGTGAGTGTGAGCATCAATTATCATATTTACAATATTGTTAAGGTTAATTCTAATTAACTAATTTATACGTATCTTTAGCAATCATTAATTCCTCATTAGTTGGTAATACATAAACTGGTATACTACTATCTGGCGAAGTAATGATACCTTCATGTTGTTCTTTATATGAGGCTATGTTATTATTAGCTTCTACATTTAATTTAATTCCTAATGGAGCTAGTTTATCTAAAACATTTGCTCTAAATTCTGTACCATTTTCTCCTACACCTGCAGTAAATACAATAGCATCTACTTTACCTTCTAATTCTATATAATATTGAGCAATATATTTAGCTACTCTATCATTGTACATTCTTTGAGCAAGTTTAGCATTTTCTTCTCCACGAAGTGCTGCTTGTTCAACATCTCTCGAATCGCTATAACCAGATACTCCTAAATAACCACTTTGTTTATTTAAAGCATTGGTAACTTCGGAAATATCCATTCCTGATTCTTTGCATACATACTCTAAAATACTAGGATCGATAGAACCACTACGAGTACCCATCATAATACCATCTAATGGTGTTAACCCCATGGTTGTATCGTAACACTTACCATCCTTAATAGCTGATAATGAACCACCACTACCGATATGAGCAATGATTAGATTTACATCATCTTTGTTTAGTAAATGTTTCATTTCTTGAGTAATATATTTATGACTTGTTCCATGGAAACCGTATTTTCTTACTCCATATTTTTCATACCATTCCATTGGTACTGGATAGATGAAATTATATTTAGGCATTGTTTGATGAAATGCTGTATCATATACTGCAACCATTGGAACTTCAGGTAATGCTTTTTGCATAGCTTCAATACCAGCCAAATTACCAGGATGATGTAAAGGTCCTAACTTCATTAAATCTTTAATACTTTGAATAGCATCTTCATCAATTATTACTGAATCTGAATATTTCTCTCCACCGTGCAATACACGATGTCCTACACCCTTTATTTCATCTAAACTTTCAACAGCATGATATTTAAGTAATTCATCTAACATCACTTGTGCAGCTTCTGTATGGTTTTTTAAATCTTTTTCTCCCTTTATTTTTTCACCATTAACTTTAGTAGTCCAAAAGCTTCCTTTAATTCCTACTTTTTCAATATAACCACTAATAATTACTTTCTCTTCTGGCATCTCAAATAATTGAAATTTTAATGAAGAACTACCAGCATTCACTACAAGAATTTTCATTAGATATTTTTTAGAAAAATAAAAAAATCGGATTTATTGTTAATTGAACTATATAAAAATGTTTTTAAAATTCAACTAAAACGAAAAAAGGAGAAAGGAATAGAAAGCTAATTCCCTTCACCTTTAATGGCAAATACTACTACTCGCCTGTAGCGTTTTGTACCCAATCTGATACTTCTTGTTGGGCCGTACTGATGTCATCATAATCAGCAATCTTTTCAGAAAGGTTTTCAATGGCATAAAGGACTTCGTCTTCGATATCGTATGAAATCGAAGGGAACTGTGAGAGTACATCATAGCTATAATCGCAAATTGCGCTGATAGCTAGAGATAAGCTGTTAGGACTTTCGTCCGTCAATTGAGCGTTTGCAAATGCAGTAATTGCATCTACTGCCTCATCTGATGTTGGTAAAAATGAGGCAACAAAGGAAGCCACTTGTCTAACAAGCACTTCAGATTCTTGGATAAAAACAGACATAACTTTTCATAATTTTTTTTTGTTTATGGGTTTGGCTCATGCTTAACTTTTAAGCACATAGCAAATATAATATAAATATTTATGTATAGAAAATCAAATGGTATTTAGAAATTTTAATTATATTTTCCAGATTCTATCATTTGGTATCTCTCCAGAACTTTTAGCGTGGCACGAGTATCTCACATTGCTCTGTGGGCTCTTTCATTAGTTATTCAGAAATATTCACATATGGTTCAGAGTTTTTTATTTGGTAGGTCTGGTAGTAATCTTCTAGCGATTTTTAGTGTGCAAATAGTTTCATTTCCTAGATATGTTCACATACATTGATAATGATAATAACTCAAAAACCTGAAGTCAAAACTTACGTTATGTCAGACTATTATAGCATCTCATAAAAATTCAGAGAATTTAGGCATAACTTCATTAATAGTTGGTGCATCTGCGACCATTTCATTTGTAATTCCTGTCAGCCTTACTATTCACTTAGGAATGTGTCTTTCGGGATTTACTAGAGTTTGAAATTCTTCAATTATTTCTCAATTTCTGCATTTTATTGCAGCTATTTCGGTAATTCATTCTCTGTATGGAGTCAATCATGTAGTTTCTAAGTCTAGTACTACATATTCTTGATTTTCTAAATCTTCTAGCATTGATAGGAGAGTATTGTTAAATTTTAGTCATCAGATTTTTTGAACATTCCTGAAGGCGTATTGGCAATATCAGGAGCAGAAGGCTGAGAGAAATATTGTTCTTTCGTTATGCTATTCCCACTTTTTTCTATTCTTAAGTTTTGTAGGTAAGCCTTTTTGATTTCTTTTGTGTTTAGAATAGTCTTATTCTGTGATTGTAATATATCACTTAGTATTTTTTTGTCATTTCGTGGGCGTTTTCAGAAATTTGTAATCTGTACTTGTTCATGTCATTTTCCACAAGAAACTACTACATCTCATTTTCTTGCAATTTCCGTCGCGAATTGCAGAGCATATTTCCTCTCGGGGATGATGAAAACTTTTTTCTTGGTAGAATATCACTTTTCTTGAATCGTTTTTGACAGTTGATTCAGAATGCTGAGCCTATTTTCTGTATCTGGATCGTCATCTGTAAAAATTACTACATCTGCATATCTAACTGCTATATCTCACATAATTGGACGTTTTTCTTTATCACGATTTCAAGGAGCTCAAACAATTGCTATTAATCTTCATTCTCATTTATTACCGTCGGCAAAAGTTAGGGTTTTTTCTAATCCATCTGGAGTATGTGCGAAATCGATATAATATTTTACGCCTTCTGTATATACTGGTTCCATTCTTCAAGAAACTCACTCAAATTCTTCTATAGATTTAATTATAGGATTCATTTCTAATCAAAGACTAGTGGCAACAGAAATTGCTCACATAATATTGCAAATATTGTATGATCAGATTAATTGTGTAGTTCCAGAAAACTTTTGTCCTAAATATGAGAATTCAAAATAAGTTCCTTCTAATCATTCATCAATTTTTGTAGCTTTGATTACTGCAGAATTGTGAATACTATATGAAACTTTTTGATCAAAAGCCATTTCTTCAAACCATTTTTTACCAATTTTGTCATCAGTACAGAAAGACGCATATTTTTTATCTTTTCCGTTTGATAGTACGTATTTAAATAATTTTTTCTTAGCATCAGCATAGTTGTCCATTGTCTTGTGGTAATCAAGATGATCCATTGTGATGTTTGTAAGTACTGCGTAGTCAAATTTAATTCATTCAAATCTGTATTGATCTAGTCATTGAGAACTTGTTTCAAGAACTGCTATTTTACATCATGAGGCTTTAGCGGTTGCTAGTGTTTGTTGTAAATCGAAACAATCGAGAGATGTCATTTTTTTTGTGTTCTCCATTATTTCATTTCAGATTTTTATGTTTGCTGTACTAATTGCAACTGTTGGAGCAATATTATCATTTAAGATCTTGTGTAATAGATTTACAACAGTTGTCTTTCAATTCGTTCAAGTTACTCAGATAACGAAAAAATCTTTAGATGGGTCATCGTATAATTTATTAGCTAATTTGGCACGAAGTCTTTTATAAGTATGATAAAACATACTATCTTTTAAAGTTTCATATATTTTATCGTAACGAATTAGCTGTTTTAGAAATTTTTTCATTATCTTTTTGGATAAATAAAATAATTATTTCATGTAATCAGCAATCTCTGCAATTTTGATTCTTTTTTGCTCCATAGTATCTCTATCTCTTATTGTAACAGTTTCTCAGTCTTCACAACTCTGTTGATCCACTGTAATGCAATAAGGAGTTCATATTTCATCCTGTCTTCTATATCTTTTACCAATTGCTCCATTGTCGTCATATTCACAGAAATAATTTTTTGATAATTCACGGAAAATATTGTTTGCTATTTCTACTTGCTTTTCATCTTTTTTAACCAAAGGCAAAATGGCAAATTTAATTGGGGCAATATTTTTGTGGAAATGAGCAACTGTTCTAGTTTCTTTTTCTCCGTTTCCATTTGTATATTCTTCTTCATCATAAGCATCAATCATGGCTGTGAGTACAGCTCTAGTTAAACCCCAAGATGGTTCTACGCAATGAGGGACATATCTAGCTCCAGTCATTGGGTCAGTATATTGCATATCTTTTCAGCTAAATTTCATATGTTGTTGGAGGTCGTAATCTGTTCTATATGCGATTCACTGCAATTCTCACCATCCCCATGGGAATAGGTATTCTACATCCCAAGTTCATTTTGAATAGAAAGCTAGTTCTTTAGGATCGTGTTGACGGAAACGAAGTTTATCTTTATTGATTCATATTTTTTCAATCCACCATTCTTCACAAGTTTCTTTCCAATTTTGTAACCAAGCTAGTCATTTTTCTTCATCATTTTCACAGAAAAATTCTATTTCCATTTGTTCAAATTCACGTACGCGGAATAGGAAGTTTCCTGGAGTGATCTCATTTCTGAAAGATTTTCAGACTTGAGCTACTCAAAAAGGGACTCTCATTCTAGTTGTATCTAATATGTTTTTGAAGTTGACAAAAATTCATTGTGCAGTTTCTGGGCGAAGATAGATATCTTTTCATTCTCCATCAATTACTCATTGTTGAGTTTTGAACATGAGGTTGAATTTTTTAGGTTCAGTCCAATCACAGCTTCCACATTTAGGACATTTTACTTTAAATTCAGATAGGAAGGCTGTTTGTTGGTCAAAAGTCCAAGCTTCTGGTGTTATAGAATTGGCTCAGATTTTTTCTTTTATTTCTTCTAAATTTACTCAATTTTTATTGATATAGTCTTCAATTAATTTATCAGCTCTATCTCTGTATTTACATTTACGGCAATCTATTAAAGGATCAGAAAAAGAAGATACATGACCAGATGCTTCTCGAACTTTTGGATTCATTAAGATAGAAGCGTCTAATCCAACCATGTCTTGACGTTCTTGAACAAAGTGTTTCCACCATGCATCTAAAATATTTTTGCGTAATAATACTCAGTATGGTCATAGGTCCCATGCATTAGCTAGTCATCAATAAATATCTGATCATGGGAATGTAAAAGCTCTTCTTTTTGCTCGTGCAACGATTGTATCAAGGGAATATGTCATATTTATGATTAAAAATTCTTAAAAGGGACTACCCAGTTTATACTTTTTGAACCATTAAAGTCAAAGGAAAGTCTGAAAAATATTTAAAAAAAGTCAGATTCTAAATCTGACTTTCTGTAATGATTTTTGATTAAAAATCTTCGTTCATTTTTACGTAATAACCTTGATCATGTCCACATAATGGGCAAACCTTTGGAGGTTCCTTACCTTTCCAAACATATCCACATTTTGTACAAGTCCAGTAAATTTCTTCATCTCTTTTGAATACTAAATCATCTTTTACTAAATCGTGAAGTTTCTTATATCTTTCTTCATGATGCTTTTCTGCAACCATAATGGCTTTAATTCTAGCTGCAAATTGAGGATATCATTCTTCTTCTGCAACTTTTGCAAATTCAGGATACATATCAGCCCATTCTTCGTATTCACCTGCAATAGCAGTTTCTAGATTTGTTTTAGTATCTCCGAATTTAATCATTGTAGTAGTCTCTATATCAATATATGGCATTTCTACTCATTCTTTTTCTACGAATTCTTGCATCATCTTGAATAACCATTCAGCGTGTTCCTTTTCTTGTTCTGCAGTTTCAAGGAATACATTTGCGATTTGTAAATATCATGCTTTTCTTGCAACGCTTGCATAGATCGTATAGCGGTTTCTAGCTTGAGATTCTCATGCAAAGGCTTTTGCCAAGTTTTCTAATGTTTTTTTCATTGTTAGTTTAGTGAAAGAATAAAATATTGGTTTGTCATTCTGAATGGAACATAGTGAAATGAAGAATCTTGTGTATTACATTCGAAGATACTTAAGATTCTTCGCTATCGCTCAGAATGACAGTTGATGATATTATTTACTTGGTTCGATTATTGTTGGTTCATTTTTATGAAATTTTTCATTCCATTTAGCTTTGAGTATAGCTCTATATCTTCGAGAAAATTGACAAATACTAAATAGACAAGAAGTCAAAAGGTAAAGTCCAACTGCTGAGTTTAATCAGAATACCATTAGTCACATCATGAGACTCATTCCGATATTCATACCTCACATCATTTTTGTCATGTCAGGCATTGAAGCTCCTGGGACTTTAGGCATAGATTTTTTATTTTGAGTGAGTTGAGTTAATTGCATTTGTAAGTAGTATAGAGCCGTAACTATAATAGTTAATATCCAGTTTCCACTAGTGAATAAATCTATACCTAAGAACATATGATTTATACTTCAGGCTTCTAAATATTTTTGTCAGAAACTATAAAAGAAGCTATATAACCAATCTACATCTGCAGGGATTCATCCATTTTGAGCGATCATCCAAATAACTCTATAAAGCCCAATGAAAACTGGTATTTGAATAAGCATAGTCAAACAACCTTTGAATGGTCATTTTCATTCTGTTTTGAATAGTTTCATTGTCTCTTCACTGAGTTTTTGAGGATCATCAGCATATTTTTTTTGTAATTCTTCTACTTTTGGCTGGATATTACTCATTCACTGTGTCATATTGTTTGATGCAGCAGATGATTTGTACATCAATCATCTAACGAGTAATGTTAGTGCGACGATAGCTAGTCGAAGTTGTCATCCAGAAATTGCTAGAAATATTACTAGAATATTGAACACGGGACGGTACAATATTTGGGTTACTAATATATTCCAAATATTCATTATTTATGTAAATAGAAATAAAATCTGATTTTTTAAACTTTTAAAACTTCTTCACTTTTAGCTTTAACTATATCATCGATTTTTGTGTTCATTTTTTTAGTTAAATCATCGATATTTGATTCATTTGCTTTGTGTTCATCTTCTGAAATCTCTTTGGCTGTGAATGATTTTTTGGTATCGTTCATAGCATCTTGTCTGATTTTTCTAATATTTCATTTAGTTTCTTCTCACATAGCCTTGATATTTTTTGCAATTTGTTCTCTTCTTTCTTGTGTAAGTTGAGGAACTTTCACCAAAATGTGAGAACCTTGGTTGTCCACTCACACTCATAAATCTGCTTCATAAATCGCGTTTGCGATGTGTTTTGCAGATGATTTATCTCGTGGTTCGATTTTTATTGTTGAATGATCAAGAGCTGTGATAAGAGCAATTCCATTCATCTTCATGGTTCCATAATCTGTTTCTACGTTTAAATTTTCTACAAGTCATGTAGTAGCTCTTCATACTTGCATTCATTTGAATTCATTTTCTAGGTAAGCAATGGCTTTCTCCATTTGCTGTTGGTAGGCGTTTATGTCCATAATCTTATTGATAATATAAAAGATAGAAATTTGATTTTATAATCATTTAATCTATAGGAAAAATTGTTTTGTTTGCAATATCTTTTTTAGTTTAAAAAAACCGCTCTAGAAATGCTGAGCGGTTTTAGAAGAGTGCAGTGATTTGAATTTACTTGCCCTTTTGACGTTTTTTGAAGTTCACGACATCGTGTTTTTGCTGGTCAATCACGCGTTTGTCGAAGCAGTCGATTAGATCTCCATCCTTGAGTAATTTTTCGTTTTCTTTAAGGAATGCAGAGAACTTATCTTCTTTTTTCAGGCCAGGCATTGTGTATGAACTTTCAATCTGGATGGAATCCCACTTTTCAATGAGATTTAGACAGTCAGATAATTTTTGATTGTTCTTGATTTCAAATCGCCAAGGAGAACCGTGTCCTACTTCATTCATGTTTGTAATTTCTCCGTTGAAACTAACACCATTGAAAACGAATACCGTATCACGACTAAACCCATCAGTAATGACTAAAATTTCATTTTCGAAATTCGCATTGCAGGGCTCTTTGCTATTGTTTTGTAAATTGGTTGCAGTTCCTGAAGCAATAATGAATGTTATACTTTCTGGACCTTTGATGTAACTGAAATCATAGCAGTTATACGTTAGTTGCATCCTATGACGTTCGATGAATGCCTTTTTCCCTTCAAGATTTTCCTTGTAGAATTCTTGTAGAGGAACATCTTTCTTTAGTGTGCTATCTGACACGGCGGTGTCGTGAAGAGCTATCACTTTCTTCTCATTGTTGCAACTTGTAGCTATCGCTATCATTGTTGCAATCGCCATGAAGGCGAATAAAACTTTTTTTCCCATTTTTTTAATTTTTTTGGTTTAACATTTTATTTATTATTTGTAGCATATATTTTTTTAAAAAAAAGTCAAGTTATTTTTAGAAATATTTTCTTCATTTTAATTCATCTGGGAAATGTTGATTATTCATTTTGATAGTTCAATCAGCTTGACGGTTTTCAGGATGGTCGTGTGCATATTCATATCATTTTCAGTATCATAATTCTCACATTAATTTGGTTGGTGCATTACGAATTTGCATTGGAACTGGTAGATTTCAATATTTCTCTACATCTTTCATTGTTTCTTTATCGATTCTATCACAAACGTTATTTTTAGGAGCTTTTCATAGGTATATAGCTAACTGGAATAGAAAAACTCTACATTCAGGCATTCAGATCTTTTGTACTGCATCATATACTTGATTTGCTAAAAGTAGTGCATTATTATCGGCAGGTCAAATATCTTCACTAGCAAAGCGTAATAAACGGCGAGCAATGTAACGTGGATCTTCTCATCATACAAGCATCCTTTGAATCCAATAACAAGCAGCATGTGGATTGCTATCACGTAATGATTTGTGAATTGCGGAAATGATATTGTAGTGTTCTTCTCAGTCACGATCGTAATACATTGGTTTTCCAAATGCTTTTTGTATTATTTCATTATTAATTTTTCAGTCCGTACTAAGCATGATTGAAGATTCTAGGAGATTGCAAGCATTTCTCAAATCTCAATTAGCTAAATTTGCAATAGTAGTCAGATTCTCTTTTGTAATTTCGATATTTGAATAACGAGAATGAATCTTTTCTTGGTTGTTGTGGAAAAATGTAATAATATCTTCAGATTTTAATGCTTCGAAAACGATAACTTTTGCACGAGAAAGAAGGGCATTGTTGATAGTAAATGATGGATTTTCAGTTGTAGCTCAGATTAGTGTTATCAATCCACTTTCGACGAAGGGGAGCAGAGAATCTTGTTGAGCTTTATTTCGACGATGAATTTCGTCCAAAAAAAGGAGAGTCTTTTTTCAATATGCTTTATTTTTTTCTGCATGTTCAAGAATTGTATTCAAATCTTCTTTTTTGCTTTTTACTCACGAAAGTTCAAAAAAATCTGCCTGTAATTGATGGGATAATACATTTGCAATTGTAGTCTTCCCACATCAAGGAGTTCACCAAAAAATCATCGATGGAACTTGTCAGTTTTCTAGAAATTTTTGGATTGAAAGTTTAGTTTGCTCTTGTCATACCACTTCATCAAGTGTGGTTGGGCGAAGAAAATATGCTAATGGTTCGTTGTTCATTATGATTTATTGAAGTGTTAAATGTTCAAATATGTTTCATTTTTTTATTAGAGTTGTTTGTATATTTGTTTCAAATCATGAAATGATATTTTCAACAAATTTTTCTAAAATCTGAGCATCTCATGTGGAGTAAAACCTATTTTCATTATCTAGTCATTCATTATTTACCTTTAAATTTTTCAAAACTCTCTGAGTTTGTAAAGCAACAGCTGGAGCTGGATTTATTACTGTAATTTTATCACAGACTTTTTTTTCTTTTAAAATTTTCTCTATCATAGGAATCAAAAAAGGGTAGTGAGTACATCAAAGGACGATATGGTCTACGTTTACTTCTATCATCGGAGTGAGGTATTTTGTTAGTAACTGTTGTGCTTCTTTACTGTCAGTTTTATTTTGTTCAACGAGTTCGACTAGTCAATCTCAGACTTGCTCTATCACTTTTATATCTCACTGAAATTCGGTTAAAGTTCTATGGTATAATGCTCATTTAAATGTTCCATATGTGGCCAAAACTCAAACTATTCAAGTTTTGGAATGTAAAAGTGCTGGCTTAATTGCTGGTTCCATTCATACAAAAGGAATAGAATATTCTGATCTCAAAACTTCAATAGCTGCAGCTGTTGCAGTATTACATGCGATTACAATTAAATCGCAGTTTCATTGGTTAATCAAAAAATTAGTTAACTTTCTACACCTATTTTGTAATTCTTCAGGAGATTTTCTTCAATAGGGACAGTATGCAGAATCTGCAATATAACAAAAATTTTGATCTGGCATTAGTTTAGCTAGCTCTTTTCGTACGGATAATCATCAGAGTCATGAGTCGAATATTCAAATCATCTATTCAGAGTATTGATATGAAAGTAAATTATATTCTTCAGTGTCATATTGAGCGACTCACTCTTCGTGTCGAAGTAGAAAATGTTTAATTCAAGTATCTAATGCCATTTTGGAGCAGATAGTACAATATGGTTTTCATGCTTTAGACATATTTCATTCTTTATCTAAACGAATGAAATATAAATCTGAACCTTCAATTTTATCTGGGTGGTTTCTGAGGGCGTCCATAATTGCTCTTTGTTCTGCGTGAATACAGCAGGTTTTATCTGTGACTTTGAAATCGTAAGATTTTTTATCATAAGTACATCTTCTTTGAGATTCTAAATTTTTTGGGGGAGTATTTCGTCATTGTCAGATTATTTCATCATTTTTTACAATTATACATCAGCATTTAGATCTTTCACAAGTTGCATTTTGAGCGATTTTTCACGTCAATTTAAAATATTGTTCAGATTTTTTTGATGATTCTCAGGTTAGGATTTTCATAGATTTGTGCATTATGTAAATTGGTGAAATTTTAGTATTTGTTCCTAAGTTTTCAAGTCAATAATAAAAATCGACGTAAAATCTTACGCCGAATCCTTTTTAGTGATTAATTTATTTTGTTTTTGTTTTTTTCTTTCATAAATTGTAGCGCATAATATCTATTCTAGTTGGAGATGCGTTACAAAATTCGTCAATGGTTAATATTAAACATCATTTGATACTTTGCATTAAAGTTATAGTTTCATACGTGTTTGTTTCTATTTTATTTTGAATTGATGGTAGGTCAGAGTCTGAAAGATTTTCATAATTATAAAAATATGATATTGAATTGTTTAGATTTCTTTTTCTTTCTTTTCATTCTGTAAAGTTTTCAATCTTTTGACAGTTCTCTGTATTTAAAAATATCAAATAATCAGAGAATTCTTTCAGATTTTTTTTAATGTTCGAAAGCTTATGAACGTGAAAATATTTAAGAGCATTTTTTGCTTCATTTTTTAGATATCTAGCAATACAAAGTCAATCACAATGGTTTGCAATTTCTTCGTACAATATATCTTTTTCAGTTTTAGATGTTTGATTTTTTGGCATGAATATTGCAAAAAGCAATAAAATCTGATCTTAATTTTTTGTTAATTATCATAGTTTGAAAACATTTACGTTAGTTTTTGATTTGATGTAATTCAAAAGGTGGACATCATGTGTAATCAAAAGGATTGTGTTTCAAGATTTGTTTGCTTCAACTAAAAGATCTCAGATTTCTTGTGTGTATTCTCGATCCAGGTTTCCAGTTGGTTCATCTGCGATGACGAATTCTGGATTGTTAATCATAGCTCTTGCAATAGCTACTTTTTGTTTTTCTCATCAAGAAAGAGCATTGCAGTCAAGTTTGTTTATGTTTTCAATTCATAGCTTGGCAGTAATGTTTCTATATTTCATTTGGATTGTATTGTCGTCATCTCATTGTATTCTAAGAGGATATATGATGTTTTCTTTT
>JAEEGJ010016695.1_pt1 | contig 16778 bp, 22 predicted proteins | sample 8958761 | NCBI WGS metagenome assembly JAEEGJ01 (sample SAMN16246546, study PRJNA631951) | gut metagenome | biome: gut microbiome; feature: rumen; material: RS-attached | host: Bos | place: Iran: Karaj | collected 2018-10 | reverse complement strand
TCTGTGAAATCTGCCGACGATGTCATTTCAGATATGAGGTCGAAGTATGGGTTATAAAGTAATCGTCACACAAGAGGCAGAAGAAGATTTAGATAGGTTTATCGCTTACCTGATCAATGAGAGGAACGAAAATGAGCATTCTGATTAAAGATACGACAAGAGAAGAACGCGAAAGGATCGTTAAGGAGTCGCTGGGAAACATTGATGGTGCGTGTGACGGCTGCATGGCCGGACTTGCCGAGATGTATCAGGACTACATCGATGGCAAGAAAGAGATCCGTGAGATCAACATGGAGTTTAATGCCCGTTATGTATCCGGAAATGAAGGACCGGAAAGATCCGGATGCAGTTACGCTGACTGATCGATACGAAAGGATCCGATAAAAACACATGGACGTTAAGTTTTACGATGAAGCCGATGACGCGCTGATCAGGTTTGCCGTCGTCTAATCTAAATCCACAAAATTTGCTGTTCGAGATGATATGATAATGATGTGGTCTAGTTTAAGCAGTTTCAGTAGAGAGGGATAACGATCATGGACGAAAGAACACTACAAGAGATACTGACGGATAAATATGGAATCGAGACCCCTTCTCTGGAATTTCTGCGAGAAGGAGGCACCCACACCTATGTTGTGAATGGGAAGGGAAAATTTCTCCTTAAGGTTATTGGTTCTGCTTTTTCCGATACCGCAATGCAGTCGGTTTCTATTATGAGATATCTGGAAGGCTGTGGATTCCCGGTTCCCAAGACGATACTGACGAAAGACGGGGACGCGATCTTTTCTGCGGATGTCGATGGGGAGAAAGTTCTGATTGTTCTGATGGAATACATCGAGGGCGACGAACCGGATCTGAAAGAATGTGCAGCCGAAGTCGGCACTCTGGTGGGAAGACTTCATGAACTGATGGAAAAGTGTCCGGTAGAACCGATCGAGCATGGAAAAGAGTTTTTCATCGAACGTTATCTGAAGCTTCTTCGCCAAAAGAACTATCCGCGGATTACCGCCTACGAAGAAATAGCAAAGCGTTCATGGGAGAAGGTGAAGGATCTTCCGTGCGGGAATTGTCACGGGGATCTGCATAGAGGAAATCTGCTTCAAAGTCCGGATGGAAAGATCTACCTTATCGACTTTGATACGGTCTGCCGTGCGCCCATCATGTTTGATATCATGGTGATGTGCGATATGACAGACTATTTCATGTTGAAACCGGATGACATCGAGTTTACTAAAGAAGTGTATCGGAAGTTTCTTTCCGGGTATTCGAAATACTATGCACTCAGCCGTGAAGAAGTGCTTTCTTTTCCGGATTGGGTAGCGATCCGGCATTTCCAGCTTCAGGCCACGATACTTGAAGTACATGGGATAGACTGCATCAATGAACAGTTTATCGACTATCAGCTGTACTGGCTGAATAAATGGCAGGAGAGTGCGGAAGGATTTAACGAAAGTATTTTCGAATAATGAGAGAGAGAAAGTGATCCGGTAGGAGTTGTTATGGAAACACAGGATATATATGAGGTTTGGAATAAAGAAGGAAGCGGTGTTCTTTCGGTTGAGCCGCTGATCCTTACAGCATGTAAAGAAGGAAAACTCGGGTCGGTCTTTTCGTATCCGGGTGGCGCGATCTATAAGACGGTATTTACGTATCTGTGCGGAAAACCGGACGAGAAGATCATCTCGGAAAACCTGGAACTGATCTATAATTCGAGACTCGTATGCATGAGTTCTGAATGGGAAGAGTACATCCGTAAACTTCCGATCAAGTTTATCTTGCGAAGAGAGCTCATGAAGCCGCTTCGTGCTGCATCTGATAAGATGCTGAGACCACTTCCGGAGGGGTACAGTATCAGTGCTTTTACCGAAGAGATATTCGAAAAGCACCCGTTTGACCACGGACGGGGATATGCGGATTATCAGGACTTTGTAAAGAGGGGAGCCGGTGCAGTCATACTTTTTGATGGGAAGGTCGTATCGGCATCTTCGAGTTTTCTGACCTTGGAAGATCATGTGGAACTGGATGTGTTTACGGATGAGGGACACAGGGGTAAGGGACTGGCCGATCACTGTGTCTATGAGATGATCCGGCAGAGTCATGCTAAGGGTCTGACTGTGCACTGGGATGCGCAGAATCCGATGTCATCGAAGATGGCGATCGGTCATGGTTTTGTTCCGGAGGCGGAATACGCAGTATATTGGGTGGAGAAGTAATGGCCAGGCGATAGTGCTTTTACATAGGGAAAAGCACCTGACAATTTTTCGCAAACGAGGAAATGTGCCCTTTACGGATCTCGTCCATAATGGACGTGTAAGAAGGAGGACAAAAGCATGGAATGGATCGAAGCATTACAGAAAGCCATCACGTATATGGAAGAGCATCTTCTCGAGGAGATCAACTATGAAGACGTAGCAAGGCAGGTGCACACGTCGAGCTACGAGTTTCACAGGGCTTTCAGTTTCGTGACGGGCATAACGGCCAACACATATATCAGAAACCGCCGTTTGTCTCTGGCGGGAAAAGAACTTGTGGAGACCGATGCGAAGATCACGGATCTGGCGATGAAGTACGGCTACGAGACACCGGAAAGCTTTACCAAAGCCTTCACAAGGTTTCATGGCGTTGCTCCCAAGACAGCCAGAGAAGAAGCCGGAAAACTGGTGCTTTTTAATCCGCTTACGATTACTTTATCTGTGAAAGGTGGTAAGAGTATGGATTACCGTATCGTTCAAACAAAAGAAAAGAAGTTTATCGCACTGGTAAGAGAGTTCAGCAACGGGATCATTAACGACGAAGCCAACCACGAGGTGGCGGATTTCTGGGGCGAGGTGAACAGCAATCAGATGCTGTCTCCGATCTGGATGTTGCGCGAAGATGGAAAGCGCGACCTCTATGGTCTTTGCTCTCCGACGACCGAAGGAAAAGATACCTTCGAGTATGGCATCGGCATCATCATCGACGAGGACACGAAAGAGTTTGACCAGGCCGAACTGGAAAAGAAAGGCTTCCGCATCTGGGATGTTACCCCGGGCACATATGTGGTCTTCGACTGCGTCGGAGAAGACGGCGACTGCATCGCAAAGACCTGGGTGAAGTTCTATAAGGAGTTCCTGCCGCAGATGGGCTACGAGGCATCGGAGCAGACGGACTACGAGCTCTACTTCGACGGCACACGTCCGGAGGTCTTCTGCGAACTGTGGATCCCGATCAGGAAGAAGTAATCGGGAATAAGCTTCTGACGGTTTGAACTTTCTTAGTTTACGTCTTGACACGAAAAAGGTAACATGTTACATTGTTTCTGACAAAGGTAATGTGTTACCTTTTTGATGTCTGATTCTAGCTAAAGGAGTGACGACCATGGACTACGATAAGATGATGAATAACAGCAGTGTGGAATTCGGGAATATACCGCCGCAGGCTTTCCTTCTGGGACTGCTGAGTGCTTTTGACAACCGGTTCCAGGCAAGCGCGGACAAGTTCTTTTCGCAAATCACCTGGAAGCAGTTCTTCGCCATTATATGCATTAATATCTGTAAGGAAAGTCCGACGATCAATGAACTATCCGATATCATGGGAAGTTCTCACCAGAACGTGAAGCAGATCCTTCTGAAGCTGGAGAGCAAGGGTTTTGTCGAGATGGTCCCGGATGAAAACGATAAGAGGAAGCAGCGGATCCGGCTGACGAAAACGTGCCAGAGATTCTGTAAGAAAAACGATGCGGAGAGCCAGCGGATCATCGGGAAGATCTTCGAAGGGATCGACGAAAAGAAACTGGCAACAACAATCAAAACGATCATGAAAATGGAAAGGAATATCAGCGAATTATGAAAACATTAGTAGTCTATGCTTCGCAGACAGGTTTTACGAAGAGATACGCGGAGTGGATTGCCAGAAGACTTCAGGCGGATCTTATGGATGTTCACGATGCGAAGAAGAAAAAGAAGAGTGATTTTGATTCTTATGATGCCATCATTTACGGCGGCTGGGCGATGGCCGGAAAAGTGATCCAGTCAAAGTGGTTTTTGGCAAAAGCACCTGCATGGAAGGAAAAGAAACTGGCGCTCTTTTGTGTCGGCGCAAGTCCTAAGGAGAATCCGGATGTGGAGCAGAGCCTGAAGAATCTGCTTACTGATGAACAGCGAAAATTCATCCGTTTATTTTACTGTCAGGGCGGCCTGAATTATGACAAGATGAAAGCACCTTCCAAGCTTGCTTGCAAAGCGCTGGTCTCGATGCTGAATAAGAAAAAAGATGCGACTCAAAAGGAAAAAGACATGGCGGAAATGCTCTCCCATTCCTATGATATTTCGGATGAGAAATATATCGAGCCGATCGTGGAATATGTGAAGGGTTAACCTGATAAGAAATGAAGAAAAAGGTGAGTAAAAAGATGGTGGTCCTGATCGTTGTTTTATCGATCTTTGCCCTAATCGTAATATGGTTTTTAATCCCGTATTCGCCAATGAAGAACACCTTCAAAAAAGATATCCGTTCGATCAAAAAAGAGAACCATATCGAAGAGACGGGTGCTTTTCGGGCAGAAGACTTTATTGACCTTCCAAAGCCGATACAGAAGTATGTGGAAAGCTGTGGATATATCGGTAAACCTAAGATGAACTGGGTCTGTATGGAGTATGAGGATGTGGACTTCAAACAGGGGAAAAGCGGGCCCTCTCTGAAGATCGATTATACGCAGTATGACTTCGCATCTTCTCCCTGCCGGATGGCATTTATCGACAGCAGCATGTTCGGTGTTCCGTTTGAAGGATACGATTATTACCGTGACGGAAAAGGCGGCATGAAGGGAGTCATCGGAAAACTGATCACGATCTTCCATCAGACGGGACCGGAGATGGATAAAGCTTGTCTGGCGACCTATCTGGCGGAGAGTTTATTTGCACCGTCGATTCTGCTTCAGGACTTTATTACCTTCGAAGAGATCGATGATTACCATGTAAAGGCAACGATCACTTATGGCGGACAGACGGCGAGCGGTGTTTTTACTTTTAATGATAAGTACGAGTACACATCTTTTACTACGAATGACCGGGCAGTTTCCAATTCAGACGGGACAATGGAATATGTTCCATGGACAGCTTCTTGCGGGGAGTATAAGGAAGCGGAGAACGGCATCAAATATCCGACAACATTCTCAGCAACGTGGAATTATCCGGATGGGGATTTTACCTACTTTGACGGAGAGATAAAAGAAGTGACTTATAATGTATAACAGATGATGTTTCGAAAGGGAGATTCGGAGAATAGAAAAACAGGTGTTGACTCTCACATAGTGTGAGGGATTATGGTAGTAATGAGCTCAAGAGAAACATCCATGGAGGTTAAGACAAAATGCTAAAGATAGGTGAATTTTCAAAACTATCCAGAGTAAGCATCAGAATGCTCAGACACTACGATGATATCGGTCTTCTGAACCCGGCGGAGATCGATGATTTTACAGGATACCGCTATTATCGTGAGGATCAGCTGTTTACCATCAGCCGGATCACGGCGCTGAAGGATATGGGGTTTTCGCTTGCGGATATCGTCAAGATCCTCGACAGCTATGACGATAAGGAGAAGATGGAGGCGTTTCTTTCTGAAAGGCAGAAGGAACTGGCGAAGCTTTCCGAGGAGACAGAGTATAAACTGATGCTTCTGGAGACAGCCCGTAAGAGGCTGAGGAAGGAGCAGAATATGAGTTTCGATGTAACAGTAAAAACGATTCCGGAGAGATATGCGGCGACAGTACACATGGTGGTTCCGCACTATGAGGATGAAGGCATGCTCTGGGCCAAGATGGCGGAGGTCAAGACTCCCCTGATCCCGGCAGACCCATGCCTGGCAATCGCAGAATTCTTCGATGACGAGTACAAAGATGAGAACGTGGAGATCGAGGTTTCTATGACGGTCAAGGGTACCTATGAGGATACCGAGAATGTCAAGTTCAAGACGCTTCCGGCGGTCAAGGTCGCAAGCTGCATCGTCAAGGGCAGTTATGACCAGATGGGGGAAGCCTATGCGACAGTGGTTTCCTGGATCAAAGAGAACGGATATAAGATGAATGGCCCGATGTTTAACATCTACCACGTCGGACCGGTACAGACGCAGGATCCGAATGAGTTCGTCACTGAAGCATGCTTCCCGGTAGAGTGATTATTCCGGAAGAGCTGTGAGTCATCGCAACAAAATGAGTCGAAGAAAGGGAGGAAAGACCTCCCTTTTTCTTTATGTGAAACAGTGCTTTTCGAGAAGAGGAATTGGCAAACATGGGAAATCCTCTTTTTTCGTAAAACCCTGTACGAAAATGGCTGTGATTATCATGGTAAAACGCAGATTCAAGAAAAACCCTGTACAAAATTGCTAACAATCATCATGGGGAAAATCGTTTTTTCAGAAAACCCTTGATGAATTACCAAAAATCTGTCATGGGAAATGACAATAATGAGAAAAACCCATGATAGTGCCCTCCAATTCAGTCAAGGGAAATGGCAAATAAGAAGATTTCCCTTGATGGATTGCAGAAGAAAGCAGCGTATAGCTATGGCGGTTGGGGTGTGTTAGACGACAGATTTTATAGAAGGAATGTGGAATGAAAGAGGGTACATATCAATATGAGGCAGCCCCTTTCGGTTCATTTCTCAAGCGATCACATCTCGCTGTTCCTTCCCGGCTTGCTCATCTTCTGTTTGTACATGCGCTTGTCGCTGATCTTAAGGAATTCCTCAAGCTGGCCGAAGGCATTCGTTTCTGTCAGGTACGCGCCGAAACTGAAGTTCAGCTGATAATCACATGAATTGTTCCGGTTGAATTCATCCTGCATTTCTTTCATACGATCGATGAACCGGTTTAATCGCGATTCAGAATAATCCGCGGCGAAGATATAGAATTCGTCGCCGCCGGTCCGGCCGGCTATCTCGCCGGAGTCGCAGCATCGCCGGATGATCTCCGCCAGTGCCCGAATCGCACGGTCTCCTTCGTGGTGACCGAACCGGTCATTGATCTTTTTTAGCTCATCCATGTCGATAACTATGGTGCAGACGGTGATGGTATCGTGGAATTCGGAGATGGCTTTTCTGGATCTATCGTCAAAGCCGCGACGGTTGTATAGACCGGTCAGAACGTCCGTGATGCTCATTCCTTCGAGCTCGCTGATCAGCTTGCTGATGTGATCATTCTTCTGAAGTGCATTTAGTGTCACACCGAGGTTATGAAGCCACACATTGTGGAACTCGTTGAAGATATCCTTGCCTGTCATCTCAACGACAGAATATCCAAAGAGTTTCTCCGCGAAATGCACACTCATTACGTATTGTACGTGGCATCTGTCAGACTCTGATCTTGGGATAAAGAACGTGCGGTCGAATTCATGCGGACAGGTCGTGTATTCCTTATTCTTATCGACCCAGATGGCCGGTACGAAACGTCCGGAGGGAGAGGCGAAATCACTGTTATATACAGGTCTTCCTTCGGAATCGGTATGGACCATCAGGAAGAAAGAGGAGTAGTCGCCGAAGTTGACGGCGTCTTCTGCAAATACCGCTTCCATTTTCCGCACGCTGTCCACTTTATTGAGCTTGACCATGGCGGATTCGGATTCGTAGATGTTTACGTTAATGATGCGCTGGTCATCGTGGGACCGGGCGACGAGGTCGAGGATGTGCTGGTAATCCATGGGCTTGCATCCGCAGGACTGGGCATAGATCTGTCTCGGGGATACTTTCAGGTCAAAGTCACTGATGTCCTTATTATCGGAGACGTCGATCAGGAGCTTCAGTGCTTTTCGGGCAATATCGAGACGCTCGCGGGTAACAGAGGTAAGGATCGGCAGATATTCCTGTCCCTCGATCGTTCCATCATAACCGGAGACAGCGATGTCCTGAGGGACTTTGATCCCGAGCTGGCGGAAGGAGTTGATCAGGGAGAGAGCCATATAGTCGTTGGCGCAGACGATCGCCTCGGGACGTTCGGGAAGGGACAGGAAGTAATGTGCTGCATCCATGCCTTTGCCGAACCAGAAGTCGCCTTCGAAGATCCCTACGCCGTCTTCCGGCAGGCCGCGTTCTTTCATAATGGAGTGGAATTCACTTAATCGTGAAACGGCATCCGGATGTCCCGGGATACCGGAAAAGTAGCCGATCTTCGTAAAGTGATGGTGATCGATAAAATGCTCGACCATTTTACGGAGTCCGCCGGAATCGTCGAACCGGATGTTATAGAATCCTTCGATGAAACTGCTGATGGAGATCACCGGACACTTCAGGGCGCGGAGCTTTCTCTCGATCGTCTCGGACATGCCGTCGACGTTGTATCCTTCCGCATCGAAAACGATACCGTCGAACTGGTCAAGATCAAAATAGTCGAGGATCTCGGACTCGTAATCTTCGGTGAATCCGTTGGTGGTACCGAGCTGTCCGTAGGTGTTAAAGATGACAAGATTTACGTCGTATTCTTCCGCGGCAACGCTGAAGACTCTGCACAGGCCGCGCTTGAATCTGCTGGTAAGACTGCTTCCGAATAATGCAAATGTTTTCCGTCCGCTCATGATGATAATACCTTTCTCCACGTTTCAATAATACATGAAGCGCGGATGAGATTAATGTGCATTCTGTAAACACTTTTTTAAGAGAGTTGGTCTGATACTTGGGGATCGATGTATACCAGTAATCTAAATAAGCATTTTCATCTGCGTAACATGGTAGAATAGAATCATATTCGGGTCCGGAGGCGTGGAAAGCATGGAAGAAAGCAGTTTTGTAACAGCGTTAAAAAGCGAGTCGCTGCAGGCGCTTTCGAGGATTTCCAAGAGCGATCTTCACAGCCATGCGGGAAGAGGCGGGCACATCTCATTTTTTGAGAAATATGCGAACGTAAAGATCACTCCGCGAAAAGAACCTTTCGAGAGTCTTTCGGAGATGAACCAGTGGCTTAAAGAGACCGTGAAATGCCATCTGCCTCTAGGCGCAGAAGGATACCTGAAACAGGTGGAAGGTGCTTTTGTACAGGCGGCAGCAGACTGCGTCACGGTACTGGCATTAAGCTTCTGTGTGGATGAGATACAGCTTCTCGGCGGCATGGAGACATTCAAGAATACAATCGACGGACTGCGTGAAAAATATGCTCCGGATACGGCTCTTCTTCCGGATCTGGGGCTCGGGTATTTCCCGGAAGAAGTGAATGAACTGGATGAGATCCTGGCGTGCGGGTGGTTTTCCGGTGTGGATATCATGAACGGCGCGGGCACGTACACCATGCGTGAACTGAAGCGAATCTGCGGGAAAGCAAAGGATAACGGACTGATCCTGAAGGCGCATATCGGCGAATTCGGCGAGGCCGAAGATGTATTAAGATATGCGGAAGAGCTTGGACTGGATCAGATCCAGCATGGCGTGCTTGCTGCGAAATCGGAAAAGATTATGCGGTATCTCGCGGATAACAAGATTCAGCTTAATGTTTGTCCGACCAGTAATGTCATGCTGAAAGTGTGTGCGGATTATAAGACCCACCCGATCCATACGCTTTATGCAAACGGGGTGAAGGTTACGATCAATACGGATGATCTTCTGATATTTAATTCCACGTTGTCGGAAGAATACTTGAAGCTGTACCGTGCCGGCATGAAAGCATCCGATCTGGACGCGATTCGGAAAGCGGGCTTGGAAGGTCCGGCAAATGAGCGGGAAAGGTTCTAAAAGTAATGGAAACACAGGATATTTATGAGGTTTGGAATAAGGATGGAAGCGGTGTACGCTGTCTACTGGGTGGAGAAGTAACAGAGGTGTAGATCATGATTCTGATTTTCGATTATTTTGAGACGCTTCTTAACACGAACAGCATGGATTTTGACCGTGGTCTTTATGTGTTTTGGGAAAAATACTATCAGGACAAGTGTGAGTTCGAGGACATAAAGAAATACGGCGAAGAGCTTTTCCAGGTGCTTCTTGAGAGGCATAAGACCGGGGAAGAATATCCTTTCGTAGAAGAGGAACTTCCAATGTATGCGGAGAAGTACGGCGGAGAGACAGTGACGATGGACGCGAAGGAAGAAGCCGATTTCCTGATGCTCTTCTCTGAACTTGAATTAGATCCGGCGATTGATAGATTCCTTCAGAAATGCAGCCAGATGAATATACCGATGTATGTTCTGTCGAACAGTGGTTTCCGGGCGGTAGCTTTAATGGAAATATTGAATCGATTCGGAATCGGGAAGTACTTCCGGAACCTGTGGTCCAGCGCGGATTTCGGAAGGAGAAAACCTGACAGAGACCTCTTCGAACTTGCGATCAGAACGGCGCTCGAAGAAAACCCGGACGAGGTCAGGGAGAACCTTGTCTTTATCGGAGACACCTACGAGACGGATGTGTACGGAGCACATGACGCAGGGATCAAATCGGCGTGGCTCAACTGGAAGAACGAAAGCGATGTGAACGGATGGGCCACATACGATCTTGCTTCAGCGGAAGGATTGTTTGAGATTATAGATTCAGGGAAAGAATGAATACGGTGAGACCATGAAAATAGAGAAATGCACAATTGAAAATATTTCGGTTCTGGCACACATGAATAAGTGTCTGATCGAGGATGAAAGAAGCAGTAACCCGATGAATCTTTCGCAGCTTGAGGAGCGGATGAAAGGTTTTCTCGAGGGTGATTATGATGCATATTTTTTCATGGAAGAGGACGTGATCGTAGGATATGCTCTGGTCGACCGCACATCTGATCCTCTCTATCTGAGACAGTTCTATATCACCCGTGAACAGAGACGCAAACACTACGGAAAAAGTGCTTTTGGAGCATTACTTGAATATCTGGGAACGGACAGCATCGACCTGGACGTATTGCCGTGGAATGAGGCAGGTGTCGCCTTCTGGAAGAGCCTCGGCTTCTCGGAACAGTATGTAGCCATGAGATTTAAAAGAAGATAATCATATAACATTTTCACCTCATTAGGTATTTACATTACTACGTATACGTGGTATATTCTTGCCAAAGTGCTACGCATACGTAGTAAATTTGTCTTTGGGGAGATTATTGAAGTGAAAGAACTGTTTAAGTGGAAACTGTCGAAAGATACTTTGATTGCGGCTGCCGCGGGGATCGTAATGATTGCCCTGAGCCTTCTGATGCTTCCGTTTTCGGGGGATTCGACGAGGGATACGATTGCGTCGTTTCTGATCCGGGATGTCCTCATGATCTTCGGTCTGGGGATCATTTTTGTGTCGCTGTTCGTGGATAAGAAGGGAAAAGAGATCCTTTCGGATATCGGCTTTTCGAAGAGAAAACTAAAGCTGAGTCTGGTACTGGATGTTCTCCTTGCTGCCGGGCTTGCGGGTATTTTTATCAAGGACGGGATCCCGGAGGGGACTGATTTTCTGTGCATCGGGAATCTTTATGCGGCGGTGTATATTCTGACGGCTGGAATCTTCGAGATGCTGTTTATCTACGGGTTCCTGAGAATGAGCTTCGAAAAAGCATTCGGCATCATCCCGGCGATACTTCTGACCAGTGCTTTTTATTCCTTCCATCACGCGGGATTCCAGCCGGAGTTCCTGCATCTGTTCCTGGTGGGACTGATGTACTGCTCCGTGTTCTATATCACCAGGAATATGCTGATCATATTTCCGTTCTTCTGGGGAGTCGGCGCGCTGTGGGATGTTATAATATCTTCAGAAGCAGGAGAAGGGATCAAGAACGTGGAATCTTTCGTGTTCGCACTGATCATCTGGCTGCTGATCTTAGGATGGTTCCTTTACCGGAAAGTTAGGAGAAAAACAAATGCTGTCGAAAACATCGATCGTGATCATGGGGATTCTGACCAGAGGCGAGAAGAATGCGTATGACATTCTGAAAGTCGTCGACCAAATGAATATGAAATACTGGCTTCCCATCGGTGCGACCACACTGTATGAGACATGTATCCGCCTTCAGAAAAAGGGCTATATCGAGGATACGGGAGAGGCCGAGAATAAGGCTGTTTACTGTATTGCGGATAAGGGCAGAGAAGAACTGAAAAAGTCCATCTGTGAGCTTTTCGAGAGGGTGGATTATGACTCCGTATGGTTCTGTCTGGCAGTGATTTTCGCGGATGTTCTGAGTAAAAAGGAGCTCGCGGAAGAGAAGAAAAAACGGCAGACGCTTCTGGATGAATACGAAGCGGGAACCAAAGAAAACAAGAAGAAGCTTATTGCTGCAAAAGCACCGTACTCCAGCATCTGTGCGATCGACCGGATGATCTACATCATCAAGATGGAAAAAGAGACGCTGAAGAATATGTAATCACAGGGAGATAGTATATGGCATCGAGTAAAGAGTATCTGGAGTTTATCATGGAGCAGCTGTCGGAGCTGGACGATGTGAGTTACCGCGCGATGATGGGTGAATGCATTATCTACTTCCACGGTAAAGTGATCGGCGGGATCTACGATGACCGCTTTCTCGTAAAGCCTACTGCTTCGGCAAAAGCACTGATGCCGGATGCGGATATGGAGATCCCTTACGAGGGTGCCAAAGAGATGATCCAGGTGGATGATGTCGAGAACAGGGAGTTCCTGAAAGAACTCTTTGAAGCGATGTACGGGGAGCTCCCGGAGCCGAAGAAAAAGAAAGCGAAATGAGATCGTTCTTCATGTGGCCGAGTGGAACGGTGCGGCCGTGAAGATGTATCAGGATGCGGGGTTTACGATCCGGACTACTCGGCTATATTGACAGGCAAAGTAGCGGAAACTATCAATATAGGCAGATAAGAAGCAATTCTTATCAGGGGCTGGTCTTCGGATCTGGTCCCGTCGAAGGCGGGAACAACTCCCGTCATTTTTTCCCTTTTCACACAGAAATGACAAATATATCTGGATCATTGGTCATTCCTCATTAGTTGGAAAGATAAATGACCAATGAGAACCTTGATTTTGTCCGAAAAGCACTATATTGGTCATTTTGTTGCCCTTTTTTCAAAACATGTCAAACAAAATGACCAATTTAGCGAGGGATAGTGCTTTGGGAACAGCTTTATTAGTCATACAAGGATCAGCAATATGGAAAATGACTAACGGAAGGCCTCCGTTAGTCATTTGGATATAGAATATATTATATGTGTCAAATATCGGACAAGAGTGTTTTACGCACATAGTTTTGAGACAGTTTATTCATTGCCAAAACTGTGCAAGTATTGCACTATGATATAGATGGAGGTGCGATATGAGCACATTGCTTTTTTCTGATAGAGATTGGCTGACTTCGAAGGAGGCGTTTTCGATCTATGCGCCCTGTATGTATCAGCCGAAATATGAAGATTTCGTTGCGCAGATGGAGGAGTATTTTTCGGATCCGTCTGTGAAGATCTTCGTGTGCGAAACTGAAGGCGATAAGGACGGTATTCTGGTGATGAAAGAAGACGGCTACGAGGCTGAGATCCTGGGTATCGCGGTGAAAGAATCGCTGCGGAAAAAGGGCATCGGAAAAGATATGGTTTATCAGGTGATGGAAATAGAACACCTTAAGAGAATCACGGCGCAGACAGATGACGATGCGATTGGATTCTACCGGAACAGTGGTTTTGAAGCGGAAAAAGTTGTGATTGAGTACCCGGATGGATCCGCAGTCAGGTACAACTGTGTTTTTCAAAAATGAACTAGGAATTGGCTTGATTTAGATCCCACTGCGTGCTATGATGTATCAAACAGATATATCAAATAGATATATATGAGGAGACAGACATGGCACGTGAAAGAAAGATCGATATGGTAATTCTGGGCCTTCTCAATCATGAGGATCTAACAGGCTACGATATTAAAAAACGCATAGATGGCGCCATCAGTTTTTTCTGGAAGGGCAGCTTCGGAAATATATATCCGGCTTTGAAGGATATGGAGAATCAGGGTCTGATCACGAAAAGAGAACTCGCTGTTGGCGGGCGCGATAAGATCACTTATCATATTACAAAGAGTGGGAAGGCTGCACTTAAGGATTGGCTTAGAGAAGAACAGGTAAGTAATGAGCTTAAATACGAAACGCTTCTGAAACTGTTTTTCAGCGGTGCGGACAGCCGGGAAGTTTCACTTCGTAACATCGAGGTATTCGAGGAGCAGATCAAGAAGGATCTAAAGCTTCTGAAGACATATAGTGAAACACTGGAAAAAGCACCGGATACAGAGGATCATGTTTATTATTCGCTTACGGTTTCCTTCGGGATTGAAACATATGAGGCGTATCTGAAATGGTGCGCCAAAGCAAAGAAAATGCTGGGAAAAAGGGTGATGGAAATAGATGAGACAGAGAGTTAGAAAAACAGTTTTGCTGATCTCTTTTCTGTTGTTCCCGGTCATAATATGGTATTTCTCTCCATACCTGATTATCCAGGGCGCCTCCGAGCATATCATGAACGGAAGCTTTATTGTGTTTATGCTTATGCTCGTTCTTTCCATGTTTTTCGGGCGGGTCTGGTGTGGATATCTCTGTCCGGCCGGAGGACTTCAGGAATGTCTTTTTGCGGGCAATCCGAATCCCGCGAAACAAGGGTGGAGAAACAGAATAAAGTATGTCATCTGGATAGTCTGGATCATCGCCATCATTGCGACATTTATCATGGGAAAGAATGATCTGACGATCAATCTTTTTTACATGACAGATCATGGAATTTCGATAACCGAAATTCACAACTACATCATGTACTATGGTGTCCTGATGCTTCTTGTGTTGCCTGCGCTTATTCATGGGCGTAGGGCTACCTGCCACTATATCTGCTGGATGGCTCCGTTCATGGTAATCGGAAGCTCACTAGGAAGACTTTTGCATCTTCCGCAACTTCATATTGAAGCGGATAAAGATGCGTGTATTGCATGTGGAAAATGTAACAAATCCTGTCCGATGGGCTTGGATGTGAAGAAGATGGTTTCTGAAGAGAAGACTTCAAAGTGTACGGAATGTATCCAGTGCGGTGCCTGTATCGATACATGTCCCAAGAAGGTGCTGAAGTATAAAATGACCTGGAAGAGAAGCTGATGGGATTTTGTTTTGTATAATGAAAGTAGCAAAATGGCAACTGAGGATTGATGGATGAGACAGCGTCTGTTTTGTACATTAGTTTCAGGAGGTGATCTTCATGATATTTTCTGAAAAACTGCAGATACTGAGAAAGAATAAAGGATTCACACAGGAGACGCTTGCGGAGAAACTTGGTGTCTCTCGTCAGGCCGTGGCGAAGTGGGAATCGGGGCAGATCTACCCGGATATTTCCAACCTCATTTCCATCAGTGAGCTTATGAATGTAAGCGTGGATTATCTGGTGAAAGACCAGGACTGCGCGGTCAATATCAAGGCTCAGCCGGATACGGATCTCGATGAACTGATCGCCTTCCGTCTGGAAGCAAATGTGAATACGTATGCGGCTTTTATGAATGAGGTGGATGCGACAAGACCCACATCCCACGATTTCCGATATAAGAACGGCAAATACATGTACCACGACACCTATGTCGGCGGCGAAGAGTTTGCTGGTGAAGAAGCGGTCTGGAAAGACGGTGTTGCTGTGTATGCGATGAACTATATGGGTCGTGTTTTAGCGGATGGATTCAGCGGGAACTTTCTGAAGGAAGCACTGCGCGCGGCAGATGAAAAGATGCCTTATCGCGGACCGGAACTTTACCAGTCCGGCGAGTATACATACAGATGCAAGGTGACAGGTGATTTTACCTGGTTTCAGGGATACGAAGAGATCTATCAGGGCACTGTCAAAGTGTATGAGTGTGTGTTCCACGGCGGGCTTTTGAAGTAAGTGTTTTTAGTCCGTAGAATTCTGTTCCACCGATGCATCAGCGTAAGTTGTTCTGACATATTTCTGCCACATGGCACAGATAGTTTCCCCACGCGAAAGGTGTTCCATCTCCGACAAAATCAGGAACATAATAATCACCTAAACATTTCGGATGAAATAACATCTTTGTCGAAAGCTCATATCTTAATTGATTCAAACGAAACTCCGAAAGTTCGGAGTTTTCTAATTCATCTATGATTTTATTCAGTTGTTCCGATGAGTTATTGATCCAGCCGGATACTCCTTTCAACGAACTGATTACTAATGGAATGTTCATAGCAGATCTCCTTTATTACTTCATCAAAAGAAGGCCAAACTTACTGTAATAAATCGTCCAATGAATCACCAAGCGACGCATACACTATTTCAGGTCCGCCTTCCGTCTCAATGTATGTAATATCGGAAAAGTGCATATATATGAAGAAGAACAGAAGTAGGGCTCCCGCGACGAAAACAAAGAACAAACTTAACAAAACTCTCCTTCGGCTGGAATTAGGAGCCGTGAAGCTTAAGTAGAACAGGATAATGAAAATGCCTGTACCTGCCAACACAATATCAGCCGCTATCAGGACTTTCCGGGCATCCGTTTCTTTTAATGGTCTCTTCCCACGATTATAACCAGCGGGTTCAAAAGCTTTCGGATACTTTTCCTTTGCTTCTTCGATCGGCATGGGCTCAGGCAGTATAAGACCAGAATAATATGCAAATTTCGAATTAATAAGATGAGCAGTCCTCAGATAATGGCCGAGACAGAAATGTGTACCCACAATTGCAGCCAGAATAAAAACCGAAATGAATATACAGATTTTGATACGCTTTTTGTCATTCATATTATCACTCATCTAACTGTTATGTGTCTTACTAGCACGGTTTTCAATCTTATTTCTCAAACACAAGTAACTTGCCGCGTTCAAGACCGTCGAATGTGACCCCGCCCTTTTGCTGGTAATACGGGCTGTATACTTTCTCAAAA
>JAEEGJ010016694.1_pt1 | contig 16780 bp, 16 predicted proteins | sample 8958761 | NCBI WGS metagenome assembly JAEEGJ01 (sample SAMN16246546, study PRJNA631951) | gut metagenome | biome: gut microbiome; feature: rumen; material: RS-attached | host: Bos | place: Iran: Karaj | collected 2018-10 | reverse complement strand
ACTGGGTCCCGGCCGATACCAAGGTGATCCGTGCCTATAGGGAAAAGAGGTCATTATGAACAGATATGAGGAGCTTGTCAAAAAGATCAGGACTTTCAATGAGGAGCGGGACTGGGATCAGTTCCATTCGCCTGTCAATCTGGCGAAGTCGGTCTGCATCGAGGCGGCTGAACTGCTGGAGTGTTTCCAGTGGAGCGATGGATATGATCTTCAGGCTGTAGGCGAGGAGATGGCCGATGTCTTCACCTATCTGATCGATATGGCGGAGAGGCTGCAGATCGATCTGATCGAGGTGACGGACAGGAAGATGGATAAGAATGCGCTGAAGTATCCGGTGGAGAAGGCCAGAGGCAATTCTTTGAAGTACGACAAGTACTGATGTGTTATGATGGATACAAGGAGGTGTTTTACGATGAAAGTAAAAGACATTTCCTCGATCACAGGTACTTACTGATACCTGTTCCATACAGGCAAGTTCTTTAGAGGAGCTTGCTTTTTGATTGGTGAGAAAAATGGACATAGTCAAGGATGTTTTTAAAAGGATGAGGCCCGATTTCCGTAAGCTGGCAGCTTATGGTTTTCTGGTGGAAGACGGCGCATATCTTTATGAGGAGGATCTTCTGGATGGGACCTTCAGGGCAAAACTGAGGATCACGAAGAAGGGAGAGGTCTCGGGCAGGGTGATCGAGAAGGAACTGGATGAGGAATATGTCAACATCTATTCCGATTCGCAATATGGCGCATTCGTGGGTTCCGTCAGGGAAGCCTACATCGCTTTCCTGGAGAAGATCAGGGATGCGTGTTTCATGAAGGAGCTCTTCCTGAATGCGCAGAGCGGCAGGATCGCTTCCTATATCAGGAGGCAGTATGGCGACAAGCCGGAGTTCATCTGGAGCAGATATCCGGGCTATGCCGTCTTTCGTGATCATCGAAACGGGAAGTGGTATGCCATCATCATGAATATCGATGGAAGAAAGATCGGCCTGGATCAGAAGGAATACGAGATCATCGATGTCAAAGCCGATCCAGTGACCATCTCTTCCCTGAAAGAAGAAAAAGGCTTCCATGAAGCCTATCATATGAACAAGGAGAAGTGGCTGACTGCAGTCCTCGATGAGAGCGTCGATGATGAGATCCTTCGTTCCCTGATCGATCAGTCCTATGATCAGGTGGATCAGTCAGACGCCTGGATCGTTCCGGCAAATCCGGCCTACTACGATGTGGCGCACTGTTTCGATCGCAGCGAAAGCATCCTCTGGAAACAGTCCAGCGATATCCACGTCGGCGATATCGTCTACATGTATGTGGCACAGCCTTTCTCGGCCATCCTTTACAAGTGCATGGCTGAGGAAACGGATATCCCTTACGAGTACAGAGACAAAAAAGTCTCGATGAGCAGGGTCATGAGACTTCGCCTTCTGAAGCGATTCAAACAGGATAAGTACACTTTCGCTTATCTCAATTCCCTCGGGATCAGGGCGATCAGGGGTCCGCGCCGGCTGAAGAAAGAGATCTGCGATCAGCTAGGATAGTTCAAAGTCAAGAAGGTCGATGCGGCCTTTTCCTTTATAGGTCAGATAGAGGGCAAATCGTTCACATGGTCCGATCTGAAGGGATCTTCTTTCGCTTTGCGTGAAATCTTCGTGTGAGCTGATGGAGATGGTCGTCAGGACAGGACCGTTCAGTTTCGTCCTGACTTCGATGTGTCCTTCATCGCCTCTTGATGAGATGGCGATCTGAAGGTCTTTTTTATAGCTGAACCATTTGAAACCGCAGACCGATCCGTCGTACATGTTCCGGATGAACTGTTTGGGATCACATTCCCGATCTTCCCCGTCCTGGCTGAAGGCCGGATGATGCAGCTTCACTTCTTCCGCGCAGATCCCGTCATAGTGGAAGGCTCCTTCTTTGGCTGTCAGATGACAGGCGATGTAGGCGCCATAGCGGCCTTGCGGTATGAGGGGAGCTCCGTTGAGACCGCAGCTCGTCATCTGTGCCTGTTTAAAAGTGCCGTCTTCATTCATATGGATCTCTTCGGCGATGGCCTGGCGGGAGTAGGCGCAGTAGTTGGTCTGGCGGTGTCCGAAGATGTACCACTTGTCTTTGACTTTCATTAAAGAACCGTGGTTGTTGCCGGTATAGGAGACGCGGTCTTTTTCCGGGACGAGTCCGATATCGCCGTTGTCGTGCAGGATGCCCTTGTAGTAATACGGGCCTTTCGGATCTTCGGATATCGCATAAGCCAGTTCGTGGGAATTGAAGGAGGAGTAGATGAAATAGTACCGGCCGTCGATCTTGCGCATGGATGGCGCTTCAAAGAAATCGTGGCCGTGCTCCGGACAGTCTTCGATCTTCAGCCGGAAAGGCCCTTCCTTGATGGTGGCCATGTCTTCTTCCAGTTCGACGAGCCAGGCTCCGTCCTGCAACGGATGGGTCCCGAATTCCCTTTCCAGGAAGTCCCAGGAGGGGTCGGGAGAGAAGCCGATATAGAGCCAGATCCTTTGATCGTCATCGATGAAGATGGCGGGGTCGAAAGGATAGGGATCGAAGTCCTTCTTGCCTAGGAGCGTCCCATCCTTGTATCGCACATGGGCGTGAAAGCTGTATCTTCCTTCCGGTGTGCCGGACATGGCGACGCCGATGCTGCCGGTACCTGCCGGGGCGTAGTAGAGATAATAACGATCGTCATTTCCGCGGATGACGTCCGGGGCAAAGAGGGGATAGCCCTGATCGTTCAAAGGATCATCCTCTTTTCTGAAGATGATGCCGTGATACGTCCAGGCGCTGAGATCATCGACCGGTGTGCTCCAGCTGACGTAGTCGTTCTGACAGAAGGATCCGGCACCGAAGCGGTCGTGGGAACCGAAGATGTAGAGGCGTTCATTGAAGACGCGCGGTTCGCCATCCGGTATGTATTCGTAACTTGGAAGATAGGGATTATAGACTTGTTTCTTCATAGATCTTTCCTCTACTTTACTATAGCTTATTTTGCATTATGCGGACATATGAGAGAGGGCTTCCTTTTCTGATAATGAAGGCATGGAGATGAAGAAGATATGAAGAAAACATGGTTTATTCTGAGCGTTTTACTGCTGCTGTTCCTGAGTCATGAGATCAAGGCTTCGCCGTTAGTGATGGTGGAGGCGATGGGGATCGTGGATGGCTATGTGGGTGAAAGCATCGGTTCGAAGATCGTGGAACTGAGGATCAATGATGCGGACTATCGTTTCGAGGCGGAAGAGGATGAGGAGATCACGGACTGGTTCGGCAATATTCCAACAGGTCTGGAGGCCTATGTCAGCGCCGTCAATGATACGCAGCTCTTCGTGAGTTTTGAGGGTGTGCCGTCTGAGATCTCGGATGCGTATATCCAGGTCACAGTTCCGGATGGGTCCATCATCGATCTGAATTCCGGGGATCCGATCGGCGATCTGGAGAACACGCCGTCCGATCAGGCGGTCTATCAGATCGGGATCAGAGAGCCTCTTGCCGTCTATGACAGGGAAAGCACGGTCAGCGGCCATGTAGGGGAGGAACTGGGCAGACAGCAGGTCTATATCAGACTGAAAGATGCGACCTGCGAGGCTTCGATGATGCATCACGGGTTTCCGGTCCATAACGGCCTCATTCCGAAGGTCATCGAGATCCTGCCGGAGAACATCATCGTCGTGGAATACAGCGGTGTGCCGTTGGAGGAAGATCATTCCCTGATCCATACGCTGCTGCTGAACGAGGATCTGAAGTGCGATCAGGATCTGGAAGTTGCCGATCGGGAAGATGTGCGCTTCGATATCAATGTCCGAAGCAAGGAAGTTCCGGATGATGAAGAGGTCGGTGTGGAAGTTCCTGTCTATGTGATGCCTTATACGGGGGTCGAATGAGAAGATGCGCAGGCATCTTTTTTCATGAGAGATCGATGGAAAAGACGTGAAGGAGAAAGTGGACAGGACGGGTCTTGCGAGTATTTTTGTTTTTCAAAAGAAGATTTAATATAAAATATAGATATGGAGAATCAGATATGAACAATAATGAAAAAGTCTGTGTGCTCTGCGGGGAGCCGCTGAGCAGATATGGAAACAAGAAGATAAAAGACGGCGTGCTGTGCCGCAACTGCATCAAACCCGCTTCCCCCTGGCTGAATGATGATGATTATCGGAAGATGGATCTGGATGCCTTCAGGAAGCATCTGGAATACCGTCAGGAGAATCTGAAGAAGCTGGAGGCTTTCAAAACGGATAAGACGGTGGCGGGCAAATACAGCCTCTATCTGGATGAGGGCGGCAGGCAGTTCGTGATCTCCAAGCGCAAGGATCTGAAGAAGGAGAACGCGGATGTCGTGAAACTGGATGAGATCAAGGAGATCTCGATCTTTGAGGAAGCTTATCCGGACAGCGATGACGTGGACATCTGCTTCGATATGAAGCTGGATAACAGGGAGATCGACAATATTTATTTCCGGGTCAATGAATTCCCGGGCCTGATCAGGGATGGCGAGGAACACAAGCAGTCTCTGGATCTGGCCATGCGCTATCTGGATGCGTTTGAAAGCGAAGATGGCGTTGATTTTGAACAAGTGGAAGGAGAATAGAATGAGCGAAAGAAAAACAAGCGGAAGAAAAAGACACATCGTTGAAGGCGAAGCCGTCAAGGTGAGAAGATCACAGGGGCTTGGCACGTATCAGAGAGTAGGCGAAGGCGGATTCATGTCCGTGGTCCGCAGGCTTCTCAGGAGCAGCAGAAATGAAGAGAAGAAGTAGGTTCAGCATATTCAAATTCCTGATCTTCCTGGTCATTGCGTTCCTGCTGGTGAACTTCCTGATGAGCTTTTTCCTCGTCAGTTCCGGTGACGGCGGCAACAAGCCGGAGACCAATACGGTCGACAACACACCGAAACCGCAGGAAGAACCCAAGGATGACAACAAGGCGGGATATGAAGGGATCAATTCCAACCTTTCGACCGTCTATTCCAGCAACTGGCAGCTGACTTCCAATGTCGGGAAGCTCGATCTGGATGTCACTTCAGGCATCCGTCCGAAGCGCACCGATATCCTGGGTCAGCAGAAGGACAAGGTCACGATCATGGTCTACATGTGCGGTTCCGACCTGGAATCCCAGGCGGCCATGGGCGTGTACGACCTGCAGGAGATGGCGAATGCCAGACTGGATAACATCAATCTGATCGTCTACACCGGCGGTACGACGAAGTGGCATACCAACATCATTTCCAACCGTTACAATCAGATCTATCAGGTCGTGGGCAACGGCCAGATCGGCTGTCTGGTGGATAATGCCGGTACCGGTTCGATGGTGGATCCGGATACCCTGGTGTCTTTCATCGAATTCTGTACGGACAATTTCGAAGCCAACCGTTATGAACTCATCCTCTGGGATCACGGCGGGGGTTCTGTGAGCGGCTACGGCTATGATGAGAAGTATCCGAAGCGCGGTTCCATGTCGCTCGGTCAGCTGGATCAGGCTCTGACGGAGGCCGGTGTCGAATTCGATTTCATCGGTTTCGATGCCTGTCTGATGGCTACGGCCGAGACGGCTCTGATGCTGGGTGAGCATGCGGATTACATGATCGCTTCCGAGGAGTCCGAACCGGGCATCGGCTGGTACTACACCAACTGGCTGAGCAGGTTCAACAGCGACACGTCGATGAACACGGTCCAGATCGGCAAGAACATCGCGGATGATTTCGTTTCGAAGTGTTCGACCGATACGCCGGGTCAGAAGGCGACGCTGTCTGTCATCGACCTGGCGGAGATGGAAGGTCTGGTTCCGAAAGCCATGACCGCTTTCTCACAGTCGACGAATGCGCTGATCGATACCGATTACCGCACGGTCGCTGCCGCCAGAAAGGGAAGCAGAGAGTTCGCAAGCGATTCCTATATCGACATGGTCGACCTGGTCGACCTGGCCAACAGGATCGATACGCCTGAGGCAAGAAATCTCTGTCAGTCCCTGATGAAGGCTGTCAAATACAACAACACATCCAGGGGCATGTCCAATGCCTATGGCTTGTCCATCTACTTCCCGTATCGTTCGACCAGGTATGTCAATACGATCCTGAAAACATACGATCAGATCGATATGAACGAGGACTATTCGAAGGTCGTCAGGAACTTCGCTTCCTACCAGACTTCCGGTCAGGTCGCTTCTGGCGGTTCTCATTCGGCATATCAGAACTACAGCGGATTCGATCCTTCCCAGTACTACTCTTCACAGAGCAGCGAGGAACTGCTGTTCGATGTGCTGAACCTCTTCCTGAACGGTTCCTATTCGTCCAATGACTCTTATTCGAGCTACTACGGCAGCGGTCTTGACGCGCTGTTCGGCGGCAGGATCAATGAGAACATGGTCAAATACATCGTCGAGAATCACTTCGATGCGGATCTCAACTGGAAGCAGGACAAGATCGCTTTGAGTGAGGATCAGTGGTCACTGGTGGATTCCCTGAAACTGAACATGTTCATCGATGACGGAAACGGATACATCGATCTGGGCAAGGATTCGATCTACGACATCGACGGTGCCGGAAATCTGATGAAGCCTCAGGAGACGATGTGGCTGGCTGTCTCTGACGACAATGAGAAATGGCATGTCGCAGCCTACTATGAGCTTTACAGCACGGTCGACGGCGACAATACGATCTACACCGGACGCATCCCGGTCCTGATCAATGGCAAGTATGCCAACCTGATCACGATGATCGATGACGAGTCGGCTGAGATCGTGGGTGCGGCATTCGACTACAGGGATGAATCCGATGTCGTTGCCAAGAACCTCTATGAGTTCGCCGAGGGCGATGAGATCGAACTGATCTGCGATTACTACAGCTATGACGGCACTTTCGATGACGCCTACAAGCTGGAAGGAAAGCTGATCGTCAAAGATGATCTCTATCTGGGCGATCTCAGCATCGCGGACTACAAGACGCTGATGTCTTACGAGTTCACGGATATCTACGGACAGAAGTACTATTCAGCTGCCGCAGAATAAAAACGATACAGAAGGCAGGATGCCGCTTGCATGATCAGCGCTGTCCTGCCTTTTTTAATTCACCCGTTTTTCCGTTTTTCTTCACCTGAAGTTCAGACAGAGACCTTAAAGTTGAGGCATACAAGGAGGACTTGAACATGAAAAAGTCTATGTTATTGGTGTTGAGTGTCGCCTTAAGCCTGTCCCTGTGTGCCTGCGCACAGAAGCAGGTGCAGGATCAGGAAACAGGAAATGCGGAAACAGTCCAAGCTTCGGCCGATGATCATTCCATCCCGCAGAAGGAAGAGATCGCGATCGAAGAGACATACATATCGGATGAGGACGGTGCGCATGCCATAGAAGCGGTTGGCGAAGAAGCCTCTTATTCAAATGTCAAAGTTGAAAAGAGCGGCGATTCTTCCGGCGATGAGGCCGACTTCTATGGCGAGAATGCCGCGATCTTCGCCACAGATGGGGCAACGCTCGATCTGGATCAGATCGTCGTGGAGACCGACGGGACCCATGCCAACGGCGTGTTCTCATACGGCGAGGGAACGACGGTGAATATTTCGGATTCCGTCATTGAAACATCAGGAAACTGCTCAGGCGGCCTGATGACGACAGGCGGTGGAACGATGAACGCTTCCAATCTGAACATCCACACCAGCGGCAACTCGTCAGCCGCCATCAGATCGGACAGAGGCGGAGGCATCGTCAATGTTTCAAAGGGATCCTATGTGACGGATGGCAAGGGATCACCTGTCATCTACTCCACAGCGGATGTTACGGTGAGCGATGCCTATCTGGAATCGACTTCTTCCCAGGGCGTCGTCGTGGAAGGACAGAACAGCGTGACGCTGAATGACGTCGAGCTGGTCGCCAGCAACGTTTCAAAGAATTCCGACAAGTCGGACTGGTATCAGGCAGTCATGATCTATCAGTCCATGTCCGGCGATGCAGATGAGGGACTCGCTTCATTCACGATGAACGGCGGATCCCTGCTGAACAGAAACGGCGACATCTTCTTTGTGAACAATACCGTGGCATCGATCAGCCTGAACGGTGTCGCGATCACGAATGAAGATGCGGAGGGTCTCTTCCTGAGAGCGGCTGCGGCCGGCTGGGGAAGCGAAGGCTCCAATGGCGGTCATGTCACGATGGAACTTGCTGAACAGACAATCGAAGGAGACATCCTGGTCGATCCTGTGTCTACACTGAACCTGTATCTGAAAGACAGCTCCGTCTATACCGGTGCCATCAACGAAGACGGTGAAGAGGGTGAGGTCTATGTCGAAATCGAAGAGGGTTCAAAATGGATCCTGACAGCAGATTCCTGCATCACTTCTCTGACCTGCACTGCCGATTCGATCGATCTGAACGGGCATAAGCTCTATGTCGATGGACAAGAGTATGTGCAGGGAAATGCTTCTTCAGGGGAGGCGATCGTCTATGTGGCGGCTTCCTCTTCAGATCATGGCGACAGACCGGAAATGCCGGAAGGCGGAATGCCTGATGGCGATCATAAGCCAGGAGATGGTAAAGAGCCACCGGAGAAGCCCGATCATTCAAAGAAGGGATAAAATGCAGCAGATATATCAGGCGATATATCTGCTTTTTTATGTCCCGATGGCAAAAAAAGAAAAAGTTTTCAGTACCATTATTGATAAGTGGTATTTCCGGATTATATTTCCCGAAAAATGCATTGACAAAGGATTTTTGTCAGTCTTAACATTAAAAAGTAAAGTTTGGGTACGGCCGTACACATCATCTTGTTCCATGGAAAAGGGGCATGGAAACTGGTTTTTGAACCCCTCTTGAATGACATCGCTGGCGATGTTGTTTTTTTGTTTTACGGAGGTGCCTTATGACGAAATTCATATTTGTGACAGGCGGTGTGGTCTCAGGTCTGGGGAAGGGGATCACGGCTGCTTCCTTGGGCAGATTGCTGAGGGCGAGAGGATTGAAGGTGGCTTCCCAGAAGCTGGATCCTTATATCAATGTCGATCCCGGTACCATGTCTCCGCTCCAGCACGGAGAGGTCTTCGTGACGGAAGACGGGACGGAGACCGATCTGGATCTGGGGCACTATGAGCGTTTCATCGATGAGGATCTCAACCGTTTTTCCAACCTGACGACGGGAAAGGTCTACTGGGAGGTCCTGAATAAAGAGAGAAAGGGTGAGTTCCTGGGCAAGACCGTTCAGGTCATCCCGCATGTGACCAATGTGATCAAGGATTTCATATACGCGGCGGCCAGAAAGAACGATCCGGATGTGCTGATCACGGAGATCGGCGGCACGATCGGCGACATCGAGGGACAGCCTTTCATCGAGGCGGCCAGGCAGATCGGTCTGGAACAGGGGAAGGAGAACGTCATCTATGTCCATGTGACGCTGGTCCCTTATCTGAATTCTTCCAGGGAACACAAGTCCAAGCCGACGCAGCATTCGGTCAAGGAACTGCAGGGGATGGGCATCAATCCCAATATCATCGTTTTGCGCTGTTCTAGACCGCTGGAGGATGAGATCTTCGAGAAGATCGCCCTGTTCTGCAACCTGCCCAGGGAATGTGTCATCGAGAACCGGACTTTGTCCGCCTTGTATGAGGTCCCGCTGATGCTGGAGAAGCAGCATATGGGTGACATCGTCTGTGATCTGCTGTCGCTTGAGGCGAAGAAAGCGGATCTGAGCGAGTGGAAGGACATGGTCAGAAGGGCCAGACACCCCAGGCACGAAGTGTGCATCGGCCTGGTGGGGAAGTACGTGAAGCTGCATGATGCCTATCTGTCGGTGTCGGAGGCTCTGGCGCATGCGGGTTTCTCTCTGGAGTCCAGGGTCAGGATCAGATGGATCGATTCGGAGACTTTGAATGAGGAGAACATCGGAAAGAAGCTGGCGGATTGCGACGGCATCATCGTGCCGGGCGGTTTCGGCAGCAGAGGTATAGAGGGCATGATCGTCACGGCGAAGTACTGCCGCGAAAAGGACATCCCTTATCTGGGGATCTGCCTGGGCATGCAGGTGGCGGTGATCGAATTCGCCAGGAACGTGTGCGGGATGAAGGATGCGGATTCGGGGGAATTCAATGCGGCTTCCAGGCACAAGGTCATCGACTTCCTGCCGGATCAGTCGGACGAGAGAGACAAGGGCGGGACCTTGCGTCTTGGTGCCTATCCCTGTATCCTGAAAGAAAACACCCTGATCCGCAGTGCGTATGGCAAAGAGGCGATCAGCGAGCGGCACAGACACCGCTATGAGTTCAACAATGCATTCAGGACCATCCTCTCACAAAATGGGATGGTCATATCGGGAACATCTCCCGATGACTATATCGTGGAGACGGTCGAATATGGCGACAAGAGCTATTTCGTAGGCGTGCAGTTCCATCCGGAATTCAAGTCCCGTCCCAACCGGCCGCATCCGCTTTTCACGGGTCTGGTCAGGTCTTCGCTGGAGAGAAAGGAGACAAGAAAATGACAAAGATCATGGAGACATTCGGTTCAAAGGTCTTCAACGACAGGGTGATGCAGGAGAAGCTGTCAAAGCAGACCTATGAGAAGCTGCGCAAGACGATCAAGGATGGCGCGACGCTGAACTACGAGATCGCCAGGGAAGTCGCTGCTGCGATGAAGGACTGGGCGATCGAGAATGGCGCGACGCATTTCACCCACTGGTTCCACCCTTTGAGCGGTGCGACGGCTGAGAAGCATGAGAGTTTCGTTTCGACTGCCGGGGGCGGTCAGATCATCCTGGAATTCTCGCCGAACAATCTGGTCAGAGGCGAGGCGGATGCCTCATCCTTCCCTTCCGGAGGACTTAGGGATACCTTTGAGGCCAGAGGCTACACGGCCTGGGATCCGACTTCCTACGCCTTCATCAAGGACCATGTGCTTTGCATCCCGACCATCTTCTGTTCCTATGGAGGTGAGGCGCTGGACCACAAGACGCCGCTTTTACGGTCGATGGAAGCACTCAACGAAGAGGCGATGCGCATCCTGAAACTGTTTGGAAATAAGGAGATCTCCCATGTCAAGGCGACGGCCGGGGCTGAACAGGAGTATTTCCTGGTGGATAAGAGATACTACGATCAAAGGGAGGATCTTGTCCTGACCGGCAGGACGCTGCTGGGGGCCATGCCGCCCAAGGGGCAGGAGATGAACGATCATTACTATGGTTCGATCAGGACCAAGGTCGCCGATTTCATGAAGGATCTCAATGAGGAGCTCTGGAAGGTGGGCATTCAGGCCAAGACCGAGCACAACGAGGTCGCTCCTTCCCAGCACGAGCTGGCGAACAATTTCCTGACGGTCAATGTCTCCGCCGATCAGAACAATCTGACCATGGAGATCATGAAGAAGACGGCCAGGAAGCACGGTCTGGAATGTCTGCTGCATGAGAAGCCTTATGCGGGAGTCAACGGTTCGGGCAAGCACAACAACTGGTCGCTGAAGACAGATACCGGTCTCAATCTGCTGGAACCGGGGGAGACGCCGGAAGAGAATGCCCAGTTCCTGCTTTTCCTTTCCGCCATCATCAAAGCCGTCGATGAGTATCAGGATCTTCTGCGGATCTCGATCTCTTCCGCGGGCAACGATCACAGGCTCGGCGCTTCCGAAGCCCCGCCGGCCATCGTTTCGATCTTCGTCGGCGATGAGCTGAGTGCGATCCTTGAAAGCATCAGGGATGGCAAGGCTTATCATGGGGAAAAGAGGATCCCGATGCAGATCGGCGTCCATACCATCCCGTCTTTCCCGAAGGACAACACGGACAGGAACCGGACTTCGCCTTTTGCCTTCACGGGCAATAAGTTCGAGTTCCGCATGCCCGGTTCTTCGCAATCCATCGCCACGCCAAACACCATCCTGAATACGGCGGTGGCGCAGGCGCTTAAGGAATTCGCGGATTACCTGGAGCCACAGGAAGACAAGAATGCGGCGATCCAGAAGCTGATCCGGCAGACGCTGCAGGATCATTCGCGGATCATCTTCAATGGCAATGGCTATGATGCTTCCTGGATCAAAGAGGCAGAAAGAAGAGGCCTGAGCAACTACGCATCGACACCGGAAGCCCTGTCGCATTATCTGGATGAAAAGAACGTGAAAGTCTTCACGGAAAATCACGTCCTGACCGAGGCCGAGTGCCGGTCCAGGTATGAGATCTATCTGGAGAAGTACTACAAGAGCGTCAATGTCGAGGTGAAGACGATGCTGGATATGCTGAAGAAGGACATCATGCCGGCGGTCAGCATCTTTGAAAGAAGGCTGATGGAGTCCATGAAACTGAAGAAGGATCTGGATCTGGAGATCAGGGGCAGTTATGAGGAAAGGACCTGCAAGAGGGTCAATGTCCTGCTGAAGGAGCTTAATGAGCATGTCATCAGATGTGAGCAGCTGCTTGGTGAAAACAGCGAAAAGGACGCTTTGAAGGAAGCTTTCTTCTATCGCGACAGGATCATTCCGATGATGGCTTGCATGAGAGAAAGAGCGGATGAACTGGAACTGCTCTGTGACAGGTCGCTGTGGCCGATCCCGACTTACAGGGAACTGCTGTTCGCGGTGGAATAAAAAAAGAAAAGACTTCGCAAAACGCGGAGTCTTTTGAAATAATAGAGATATGAACAGGAAACTGGATGACGATCTGGCTTACATGGTCCTTTCCCTGGTGAGCGAGATCCCGAAGGGGATGGTCATGAGCTACGGGCAGATCGCGAAAGTGATCGGCAGAAAGAAGAACGCCCGGCTGGTCGGGACGATCCTGAGCAACGCCTCATATTACGGGGATTTCCCCTGTCACAGGGTCGTCAATCACAAGGGGCGTCTGGCACCGGGCTTTGATGAGCAGGAAGCGCTCCTTAGAAGTGAGGGCGTGGAGTTCAGGAATGACGGCTGTATCGATATGAAGAAGCATCAATGGAAAATATGAGGAAGCAGTGTGTTCAACATTATGATTCGCCTTTGGGAAGGATCCTGCTGGCAGGGGAAGAGGAGGAGCTGACCGGCCTGTGGTTTCAGGATCAGAAGCACTATGCTTCGAGTCTTGAGGAAGGATATGAGGAAAGGGATCTTCCTGTTTTGGATGAGACGAAGAGGTGGCTGGATCTGTATTTCAGGGGATCTGTCATAAAGAAGAGGCCTGCGATCAGACTGAAGGGGACGGCTTTTCAGATCCGGGTATGGGAGGAGCTGCTGAAGATCGGTCCTGGTCAGACCCTGTCCTATAAGGAACTGGGTGAAAGGATCTATGGCGGAAGGCCTTTTTCGGCGCAGGCGATCGGCATGGCGGTGGGTCGCAATCCCATCAGCATCATCGTGCCCTGTCACAGGGTGCTGGGTGCCGATGGCTCGCTGCGCGGTTATGCCGGAGGTCTTGACAGGAAGAGGTGGCTTCTGGATATGGAGAAGATGGTGAAGGAAAATGAAGAGGGATAAAAGGATGATGATGATCTTGCCGGGAATACTGATCGTGACGGGGATCCTGGTCTATGTCTGTTTTTTCAGAAGGGATCCGGTGATGGACTATGACGATATCGTCAATACCTACTTTCTGATCTCGCAGGATGAAGCGGCGGAGATGATGGAGAAGGACGATGGCCACATCGTCGTCGATGTGCGCACGCGTCAAGAGTATGAGGAAGGCCACATTCCGGGTGCGGTCTGCATCCCGAATGAGGAGATCCATTACCAGATGCCGGCGGAGCTTCCGGACAAGGCCCAGATCATCCTGGTCTACTGCCGCAGCGGCAACCGCAGCAAGCAGGCGGCCCAGAAACTGGCCGATATGGGTTACTACAAGGTCTATGAATTCGGCGGGATCAATACCTGGAAGGGAGATATCGTGAAAGAAGAGAAAACGGAGTACATTCCGGATACCAGTCTGACCATTGAGGTGAATGGCTATACGCTCTATGCCTATGTCTATGATACGCAGACGGGCAGGGACTTCGTCAGCAAGCTCGATCAGGAAGGAAAGATCGAATTGAAGCTGCGTGAATACGGAGGTTTTGAAAAGACCGGACCTCTGCCCTGGAGCCTGATCAGCAAGGATGAGCAGATCACGACCGCACCGGGCGATATCATCCTCTATCAGGGTGATCAGATCTGCCTCTATTACGGGCAAAACACCTGGCAGTTCACCCGGATCGGTAAGATCGTCAATCACAGCGATGAAGAGATCCGGGAATGGCTGGGCGATGGCGATGTGACAGTGGAGATCTTTCTGGATCTCTGGGATTACTGAGGAACAGGGAAAAGCCTGAAAAGTGAAGTTTTTGATGATCTTTGAGGGCTCAAAGAAAAATGTGGATTTTAGCAGTAATTTGACATACTATTGAGACCTTTTTAGGGTAAAATAGAACAGGTGGAGGTAAAAATTTATGGAAAAGATCACTAAAAAAGAATTAGCTGAATCTTTAGCTGAAGAATATGGTTATTCCAAGAAGGAATCTTTGGAACTCGTCAATTCTTTATTCACGAAGATCAAGGCCGCGATGGCAGAGGACAAGACCGTTGATATCAGCGGTTTCGGCAAGTTTGTTGTCAAGCAGAGAGCTGCCAGACAGGGCATCAATCCGGCAACAGGCGAGAAGGTCGATATCCCTGCGAGCAAGGCTCCTGGTTTCAGACCTGCGAAGGACCTGAAAGAAACAGTTAAATAAGCAAGACTGACCCGGTATGATCCGGGTTTTCTTGTGCCTGAAATGATAAGATATTGATATAAGGAACATGTATGAAGAAGGGGGAACTGATGTGGGCCTGCGGTCTGCTGGAGACGCGGGTGAAGGACAGGATCGCTGAGATGTGTCTTGCGGAAAGCAGTGATCTTTGTCTGTCCAGGCGTTTCATCGATTTCCCTTTGCATGTGTCATTCAAGAGGAGCTTCTATACCGCTTCTTTTGCGGAAGTGAAGGAAGACCTGCGGCAGCTGATCGCGGGTCAGGGAAAGATCGATTGCGGAGCCTTTGATCTGAGCCGGGTCGGGGACATGGTCTGGCTGCGTTTTGAAAAAGAGGAAGGCCTGAAGAGTCTGCATGAAAGGATCGATCTCTTTCTGAAGGAGAAGTATCAGATCGGGATCGACTGTTTCGATCGGGACTATGTGCCCCATGCCACGCTGTTTCGCGATGAGGATGGGACTAAACTGGATAAGGTCTATGAGCGGCTCCTGAAGGATCTGAAGAGAGAGGAAGTGCGGATCGATCGCTTTTTCATCGGTTCGCGCAGAGTGGATAACGAGTATTTCGATCTGTGAACAGGGAGGAACATATGGATAAGGGATTTCTTTGGGGTTCGGCGACGGCTTCCTATCAGTGTGAGGGCGGATGGGATCTGGATGAGAAGGCGGAGTCTCTCTGGGACGTCTACCTGCACGAGAATGGTCTTGAAAACGGGGATGTCGCTTCCGATCACTACCATCTTTTTGAGGAGGACATCCGCCAGCTTTCGGAGGGCGGCCAGAACGCCTACCGTTTCTCTCTTTCCTGGCCAAGGATCATCAGGGACAGGGAGGGCCATGTCAACGAGAAGGGCATCGCTTTCTACAGGCGCATCCTGGAGGCCTGCCACAGCCATGGCGTGACGCCTTTCGTGACGATCTATCACTGGGATCTGCCGCAGTACTGGGAAGAGGTCGGCGGCTGGCTCAACAAGCAGACGGCTTACGGTTTCGAGCATTATGCGAGGGTCTGTTTTGAGGCTTTTTCCGATCTGGTGCGGGACTGGGTCACTTTCAATGAGCCGAAGTATTTCTGCGCGTCGGGTTATCTGATCGGCAATTATCCGCCGGGCCATCAGATCCCTTACGAGTTCATTCAGGCCGCCTACCACGTGATGTTTGCCAACGCGCTGGGCGTGCGGGCTTTCAGAGAAGGCGGCTATGAGGGGCATGTGGGCATCGTTCATTCCTTTGCCCCGGTCAATGGCGTGGATGACAGCTTCATGACGAAGATCGCGATGCGTTTTGCGGACAACTATGCCAACAACTGGATCCTGGATACGGCTGCCAAAGGGGAGATCCCTTTCGATCTGCTTTGTGTCCTTAACGAGAGGTATGATCTCTTTTTCATCAAGGATGAGGAACTGAGGATCATCAGGGAGAACACCGTCGATTTCCTGGGCCTCAACTACTATTCGCACATGCTGGTGAAGCCGTATACGGAGGGGGAGACTTCCCTTGTCGTCAACAACAGCGGTGCCGGCGGGAAGAACACGGTCATCATCAAGGGCTGGTTCGAGCAGATCTTCGATATGCCGGGTGCCATCTACAACGAGTGGGGGACGCAGATCTTTCCGCAGGGTCTGGAGAAGGGCCTGAAGGAGGTCTATGAGCGCTATCATCTGCCGATCTACATCACTGAGAATGGCGTCGGGGTCAAGGAAGATGTTTCCGTCAAGATGGTGGAAGATGATTACCGGATCTCTTTCATGAACGATCACATCGCCGCGATCATGAATGCGATGGATGCGGGGGTCGATGTGCGGGGCTATTTCGCCTGGAGCACTTTCGATCTCTACTCCTGGAAGAACGGGGTGGCCAAGCGCTACGGTCTGGTCGCTGTCGATTTTGATGCGGGCCTGGTCAGAAGGCCCAAGAAGTCTTACTACTGGTACAGGGATATGATCGCTTCCGATGGAAAGAACATCGTCAGGAAGCACTGGGAAGATCTGTGAAAGGAGAAGGAGCCTATGAAGATCATCGACACGCAGGTATCTTCTGAGAGAGGGACGAAGATCCCTCTGAGCATCGTGGAACCGGATCTTTTTCCGGCGAAGCTTCTGATCTGCGCTCACGGTTTCAAGGCCAAAA
>JAEEGJ010016692.1_pt1 | contig 16783 bp, 6 predicted proteins | sample 8958761 | NCBI WGS metagenome assembly JAEEGJ01 (sample SAMN16246546, study PRJNA631951) | gut metagenome | biome: gut microbiome; feature: rumen; material: RS-attached | host: Bos | place: Iran: Karaj | collected 2018-10 | reverse complement strand
GTGGATGTAGCTCAATTGGTTAGAGTCCCAGATTGTGATTCTGGATGTTGCCGGTTCGAGTCCGGTCATCCACCCGCAAAAACCTCGCAGAAATGCGAGGTTTTTTGTTTTGGCAGCAAATACGACGAAAAAAGAAAGACCCCACACGGGGCCTTAGTCTTTTGAGGTGCAAAGTTCGAGATCTAGTTTTTCACGCAACGGACATTTTGACCGTTATACTTGCTACCGCGATACATGTACGCCTTGGTATAGATGTTGTTCATATTCATGTATTCGGCTTCATATTCCGTATACTCGCTGGTGCTCCAGAAGTAATTATCAGTGGAGACCTTTTGATAAGATCCTGATTCAAGTCTTCTGCCGACCGGTAGCGCCGTAAACCCATAAGCATCAATGCCGCGACCTTCCGCAGATGGGCCCCATCCACTCAACGATTTTAGGTTTCTGCCTGCAATTTCGCTATTACCCAAGGCGACAATCAATTTTCCCAATTCATGTCGCGTCGGCAAGTGCCAGCCATCTGGGCAAATTCCCTGCACACTGCGTGCCAGCCCACACTCTTTGCCATAGCCACACACCAACGGATTAGCCGTATCCGCAGCAAGCGCCGCTGAATCGATTGCAGCCATCCATGTGTAATAGCGCCCCGAGACCTTGCAATACTTTTCATCATCATGGTAGCACCAACTTTGTTTCTTCAAGATTGGCATCTGGGCAGTATCGGCATAGTTCAAATTTTCGGCCATCCACACTTGAGAATAGTCCTTTCCCTCAGGCGCAATTTTCACGATTCTATACACCTGTTTATCGCGCGGGTCAATCATCGTATCGTATTTAATATTCGGATTAAAGTAATCTTCCTTGGGGATATCCCAGTCCCAATTTTCCGAAGCAATCAAGCTACTGCTAGATTTGGCTTCACTGCTGCTTGAAACGGCAGAACTGCTACTCGATTTTGCAGAGCTACTGCTGGACTTCGCAGAGCTACTGGACGACGCAGCAACAGGTTCTCCCTTCACGCAACGGACACTTTGTCCATAATATTTGTAATTCTGATAGATATAAAATTTAGTGTAAATGTTGTTTATATTCGAATACCGGGCATCACTGGCATTCTGTTCGGTTGAACTCCAGAAATAGACATCCGAGCCCACCTTTTCCCAACGAGTAGCAGAAATCCTTCTTCCAGTCGGGAGCGCCGTAAAGCCATATTTATCCGTACCGTTGTTGTCAGCCGTTCCGGCGTAGTTCCACCCGGTCAAAGCCTTGAGAGAATCGCCAGCTACACCAGCATTTCCTAACGCCACGCTCAACTTGCCCCATTCATCGATTGTCGGCAAATGCCAGCCATCCGGGCAAATTCCCTGGATACCATGATAGAGTGCACATGTCCTGCCATAACCGCAATTTAACGGTTCCTTCGGATCATTTGCCAATGCAACAGAGTCAATTGCTGCAGCCCAGGTGTAATAACGGCCACCCACCTTGCAATTTTTTTCATCATCATTGTAGCACCAGTTGCTGCCCTTCAAGCTTGGCGTCTTGACACTATCGGCATAGTTGAGATTTTCTGCCATCCAGACTTGAGAATAGTTTTTGCCTTCAGGTGCAATCTTCACGATTTTATACACGTGATTATCACGCGGGTCAATCATCGTGTCATACTTGATTTCAGGATTCAAGCGAGCGGACTGCGGCACTTCCCAGCTCCATTCTTTAGGGATAGCCGAACTAGACGACTTTGCATCATCACGCAAAGCAGACGAAGACGATGTGGACTTCACACTACTACTCGACATTCCGACTTCCTTGCCGGAATCCTTCTTGCTGCTGCTCGATTTAGACAAGCTAAATTCCGATTTCATGGAGCTGCTAGATTCTATTTCCGAGCTGGACGAAACATCGTCTGCACCCGTCACCCCCTCAATTTCAAGTTCAGCGCACGCCCAAAACAACGACGTACACGAGACAACTGTCAGTAATTTATTCCATTTCATAGATTTCTCCTTTTTTTGAAAAATGTTCCCCTTAGCGAATGACAAATCCGCCATTCGCCAAATTAGTTTCACAGCCTATTCAAGCTATTTCAATGGACGCAAAATTTATCGCGTCAATCTTTTACGCAGCGTACGCTCTGTCCATAATATTTTGCGCCTTGATACAGATAGAATTTGGTGTAGATGTTATTCATGTTCGAATACTGCGCTTCATTCGCACTATACTCTTGGGAACTCCAATAATAAACATCAGAACCAATATTACTCCAGCTAGTATCAGAGACTCTTCTTCCAGTCGGGAGTGCCGTAAACCCATAGGCATCCACGCCGTTATTATTTTCCGTCCCGGCATAATCCCAACCGGTCAGCGCCTTGAGGCTATCACCGGACACGCCCGCATTCCCTAAGTAAACGCTCAACCAGCCCCATTCATCACGGTTCGGCAAGTGCCAACCGTCGGGACAAATTCCCTGTATGCGTTGTTCGCCAATTTCGCACGTTTTGCCATATCCGCAATCTAAAGGAGCAACCGTATCAGAGGCAAGCGCAACCGAGTCAATCGCCGCCGCCCAAGTGTAATAGCGGCCGCTCACCTCACAATATTTTGCACTATCGCGATAGCACCAGCTTTTACCCTTCAAGCTCGGAGTCTTGACGCTATCATCATAGTTCAAATTCTCTGCCATCCAGACCTTCGAATAATCCCTTTCCTTCACTTCGATTTTTACCACTCTGTACACACGCTTGTCGCGCGGATCCACCATTGAATCGTACTTGATATTCGGATTAAAGCGAGCAGCCAAAGGCACATCCCAGCTCCATTCCTTCGTCACAACATAGCCCTTCACGCAGCGGACGGACATTCCATCGTCCCTGTAGTAGTCAACTTCATTCGCTTCGTCGTTTTGGTATTTCAAGAATATGTAGTACGAGCGATTTTTTCCGTACTCTGTAGAACTCCAGAAATACGCACCACCATCACCACCATAGAAACTTTCATTGGTACTCCTGCCACCAGCAGGCAACGCAGTAAACGAGTAATCATCCGTGCCGTTGCCGTCTTTTATCCAGCCGCTGGCTGACTTGAGTTTCTTGCCCGCTGTAGATTGTCCGCCGACCGTAGTGAACAATGTTTCAAATTCATCTATTGTCGGCAAGTGCCAGCCTTCAGGGCATGCTTTATTCGCAGCAGCCCATGAGTAAAGGCGACCGTACTTTGTACAATATTCAGCGGAATCATTATAGCAGTAACTAGAGTCTGTTTCAAAGTTCAGGTTTTCCGCCATCCACACCTGATTACCGATCTTGACCGTCTTGTATGTCTGACCGTCGCGGGCATCCGTCATTACATTCGAGTCATTAGTTGACGAATCGCCCACAAACTTTTCTACGACCTTTTCAAAATCGGGAATTTCGTTTGCGAATCCCCAATTTTCCATATTCTTGCGAATTGAATCCATCACATCCGTCGCCACAGCATCTGCAATCCAGTCGGCAATCGCTGTTTTCGTATCGGAGTCGTCCCACTCGCCACTTTTCGCAAAGGAATCGCTGAACTTATCCAGACGTTCCGCAAGCGTTTTCACATCGACATCGCCTTGCATCAACACACTTATAGCAAGGAGCGTCGCATCTGCATCGCTTGTTCCAAAAATATCCAAGCTTTCAAACTCCGTCGATTCGCCCGCCATGCCAAACGCAGCAAGTACATCGTTTTCAGCCAATTCCTTCGCCTTGTCGAAAGCCTCGCCCTTTTCTGCGACATAGTACATCACGCGCTCGTATTCCAGGTTCGTAAGCAAGTTGACATTCACATACGTACGGTCCTTGAGATTCGTCAACGCACGGAGCGTCAATTTATCCGAGACCTTCTTCCCTGTCATTTCACTACGGTATTCACCAGTGACTTCAACAAAAGCACAAGTCGTCGACAAGTTCACATTATTAACAACAAATTCACCCATATTGTTTTTGACAGAACCCTCAAAAATTTCATCCGTGAATTCCATCGTCTTGCAGTCAATTCCCCGTACCGTCACTTCAGAACCCTTGGCAAACGGACCCTTCTGCGCCACGCCAGCCACGTTCAAGTCCGCAATGATGCCCGCATCATCCGAAGAACCGCCCGCGACTTTGTCATCGGAGCATGCCGAAAACATCGACACAAAGGCAAACACCAACGCGAAGGCAAAAACTTCCCTAAACATTCTTGGCTCGTTTCTTTTCATTTTTCTCTTCCTTATTTTTTAAAGTCTTGTTTGCAACTTCCAGATCTTCGCTTATCGGAAACAGTTGCAAGTTCAAACGGTACACACGCTGCGTTTCGTTACTTTCCGTAGCAATCGCAATAATGCGGCGGCGAAATTCCATAAGTTCCTTCTTGATTCGTTCGTAAGAATCTTGCGTCAGTCCAACTACAACTCCCGACATAGAGCGTTCCGCAAGCGGCAAGTCCAAAGCCTTCACGGCAAGCTCGCCCATTTGGCGCTGCAAATCTTTTGCAGCAATCGGCACCGCATCCACGGAGCCCATCGATATGGACTTATCCGTCTGCACATAATTTCCATTACGGTCTTTTTTCAGGAGGTTCGCATCTTCCAAAAATTCAAGCGTCTCAACGGCTTCCGCTGTAGAAATTTTCGGCTTGCACGCACGCGCCATTTCGGCAGGTCTTGCACCAGGCATATGCGGAGCGAGTTCACGGAGCAACGGATTTTTCCAGGACTTGTAGTAGTCAAATTCTTCGCCACCGAGCACACGAACCTTATGAGCCCTCGCCAACGCACAGCGTTTTTCGAACGCTGCCATTTTCGCCTCGTCCCCTTTAGCATGGGCGTACGTTACCATCAAAACAAAATATGTCTTTTCAAATCCGGCAAGCCCCATGGCGTTCGCAACTGAACTTGCGGCACTGATGCTCAGATTCTTTTTTCCTTCAGCAACATACTTCAGAAAAATTGCCGATGCAAAACCGGCATTCTGAGCAAACTCACGCCAAGTAAAAGCGGATTCGCGTTTGCGTTCATCATAGTAATCCTGAATGAACTTGCGATAATCTGTATATTCAACAATCGCCTTCATGATTACAAATATAGCTTTTCAATATTATTAGAATACAAAAATTGCCGTTTTCAGCATAATTTTTACGTTTTTAGCCATTTTTAAACTAATTTCACAAAATTCTAGAACACAAGATGTGTCCCTGGGACACAAAAAAAGACCCGCAACCAAGTGCGGGTCCAAGATTCGCAAGTGCAGGGAACTTACTTCTTCAGCAGCACAGTTTTTTCGACAGCCTTGCCGCCAACCTGCAAAATTCCGATGTAACGCCCGCGAGCAATTTCAGCAACATCGAGCGTTTCGAAGTTGCCACCCGCAGCACGACGGCCAAGGTCGAACGCCCGCACAACACGCCCCTGCATATCGACGAGCGAGAACTTTACATTACCCGATTTCGGCAATTCGTAGCGAAGCGACACAAGATTTCCATTGAAAGCAACATTAAAACGACCGCGAGATTTCTGTGCAATCAATTTTACGGAGCCATTCAAAGTAAGCTTTGTCTGCGCAGCATCACTCCAAATAGTATCGCCCACAACCACAATTCCCACACGATAATCAATATCGAAGTTCCCTGAAGCAAATGCCCCCGCCTTTTCCAGCGAATCCAAGCGTTTTTCGCTCGTTGAGTCGAACTTGACAACCAAAGTATAAGACGGATCGAAAACAATAGCTTTTTTCTGCAGATCAGCACGAACAGCACTAACCTTAAACTTGTCTGCATCGTACTTCAAGTCGGCCTTACCCGCATAAGGCAAATTCGGCAAACCGCGCAGCATCGGATAAGTAATCCCTTCTTTAATATCCCAAATTGAATCAAAGTCGTATTCCTTGAAAGAGGACTTCTTATGCAATTCTTCATTGCTATATCCCAATCCAATTTTCCTATCGTTATAATAGCTACAAGAATCCTTATCGTAATAGAAATTGATAACTTGGCCCTCATTACTTGACGTTATACTATAGCGTTTACCATCAACATGTTCAAAACGTCCCGTTGCAAAATCAAATTTCAAATTCCCTTGGTTACTTCCAACAAAAACGCCTATCTTAGCCTTCATAAGCGAGCCCACTTTATTTTTCATAGTAAACTTCAAGTCGCCTGTAGAATACGAATTTACAATAGAGCCTTTATTTGTAACAGCAAAGCCACCAGCACTCCTAAAAAGCCCTTCAACATTTCCAATCGAATAGCATTGTTCTATAATTCCTTTTTCCCCATTAGAAACTACAAAACCAGCATAACCGTTATAGCCAATAAATCCTTCAGCAGAGTCTAAAGCATGTACATTACCTATAGCAAAACTTTTTTTAATAGTTCCTTCATTATCAAGAGCAAAACCAGCACCTCTACCTTCTTTTACATAAATAGAGCCTGTTGCATAGCACATTTCAATCGAGCCATAATTACTTTCAATAAAGCCGGCACCATTTTCAATATCGCCAGTCGCATAGCATTCCTTAATTTTACCATTATTCGTATTGGCAAAACCAGTGCCACCATTTACAGAACCCGTTGTATAAGAATTGCTAATTGAACCATATGAACCATTGTAATAAACAAAACCAGCGCCACCATTTACAGAACTCGTTGTGTAACAATTGCTAATTGAACCGTCCCTATTGCTATAAACAAATCCTGCACCATTTTCAATAGCTCCCATCGTGTAACAATTTGTAATATCACCCCAACTGGACCCAACGAGTCCCGCACCATTAACGACTTTGCCTGTCGTGTAGCTATTAGTAATATCAGCGTTGATTTCACCAACAAGGCCACTGCCATTCTCTACGGAGCCCGTTGCATAACAACTATCGATACGGGCATTAGTGCGTCCGACAAGTCCTCCCGCAGAATCATAATCCTTTCCCTTGACATTTCCGGTCGAGTAAGATTTGAAAATCCGCAACTTGCTCTTATCCCAATCCGAATTCGAAAAATCACCAAAAAGACCGCCAACATAATCTTGGCCAGTTACATTCACCGACGAATGATAACCCACAAATTCCCTCTCGATTCCAACCTTTCCAATCAAACCTCCGACATAATAAAGCCCTTCAACAGAGCCTGTTACAATCGACCGATCGGTATTTCCTTCATCCAAACCGACAAGGCCACCAACATACGATTGGGTAGACACAATATTCACAGCAGCAGAACATGCTGCCACAGTACCAGAATTCTTCGCCGCAATTCCGCCAACATAATCGTCTCTAGCATTGATTTTTGCATTGACCACGGCATTTTTGATGGAGCCTGCGTTATCGAAGGCAACACCAGCACTACCATAACCTGATATTTCTACAGTTGCCTTGACATTTAGAATTTTGCCCTTATTTTCATTCACAAAACCTGAATTATTTCCGTCACCTTCAATTTTTCCTTCAAACGAACAATTTTCAATCGTTCCATCGTTAAGCAGAGCAAAACCGGCGGACAAATGATCAGATTTTAAAGAGCCTTTAATCGAGACATTTTTGATAGTACCATGATTTGCAATGGTAACGCCACCATTTCTACCCGTATCAATCGAATAGTCCACAAAAGACAAACTATCAACAACACCTGAAGTCGAAAGCGAATCAATGAAGCTGTTATAAAAACCATTATAATATTTAATATAAAGGTTCTTTATAGAATGGCCACCTCCATGAATCTTCCCCGAGAAAACTCTCGATGTATCCCATTCGATACCATCCGTTACATAACGGCCATTGATAGTTCTCACCTTTCCAATCGGCTTAAAGCCAATTTCATATTGAGCATTTGCGACCTGAGATTCCGACGCATCGATATCATTTGCCAAACGATACACAGCAGAAAGTTTGTATTTTCCATAGCCGATTGATTTCAAGTCGCTATAAGTCTTAATAAGGAACGGGTCTTTATCTGTTCCAGAACCAGCCATGTGGAACATGGTCGCATCTCTAAACAAATCTGGATAAACCTTGATATCACGCCAAGCAAGCCAAGCCAAATAAGGATAGCTCCTGCCTTCATCAATTTGCCAAATCGTATCAAAATCCCAGCCCTTAAAGGTTTCTTTTTTCACCATTTGTTGCGTGGTACGGAGTTCACCAGCGGCAGTAACATTCACAGCCCAGAACAAACTATCATAATAAGCAGAAGTATATGTCGATGTCACAACATCACCAGCAACACCACCAAATTTGGAAATTGCCTTGACATTTCCAGCCGCATACACATTCTTCACGGCCGCTGAGGCCGTAACGCCTACAAAGCCGCCAACATTTTTTACACCCGAAATCGTTGCATTAGAGAAGCAATCCGCCACCGTAACTTTATTCAAAGAACCTGCAATACCGCCCACATTCTCTGTACCCAAAACGGAGCCCTGTGATACGCTACGCATAATGGAGCCGCCATTCTTTTGACCAACAATAGCACCAACATTATTTTGTGCAGACACATCGGAATCCACATAGATTTCATCCAAGACAGCTCCCTTGTCAACACCGGCCAAACCACCTACATAATTTTTGCCCTTGATAACCAAAGAATCCAACATTAAGCCCGTCACCTTGGCAGTCGGCGAAAGCGAACGGAAAAGTCCCACAGAATCTTCATCAGGGCGATTGATATATAAGCCTATGATCGTTTTATTATTGCCTATAAAGACACCACTAAATTCAGGAATCGGTTCAAAGCCCTTGCATTCCGTTCCGTCACTATTGCACTCTTCTCTCTCAACGTCCCATACATAAATATGATCTGCAAGTTTGTAATAAAGGTCTGTTTTATACTCATACTTTCCAATGTACTTGAGGTCTTTATAACGAGAAATAAGATACGGGCTCTCTTCTGTGCCTTCACCTTGCATGGCATTTATAGAGCCATCATCCTTAATCATGCTCGGCAGCATCGGGTCCATTCCCTTGAAGTACGGGTAAGATTTTCCTTCCTGGATTTCCCACACAGTCTCGAAATCATAGTCCTTGAATGTCGCCTGCTTGAGCATTTCTGCAGTCGAAAGGCCGTTCATATTTGCGCCGCCATCGGCATCAACGTGTCCAACAACAGTGCTATCAAAGAAGCAGTTTGTCGAATCCGCAGCTCCAGTCCACATATTGGCAAAGCCATAGCCTTCGTATTCACCACTATTATCTTCAGGAGTCTTTACGATACTTGCAGAATAAGAACGATGAATTGCAGGGTCTTCGACATAATACCTCAAAGCAACAAAACCGAGAAGTCCACCAACAACCTCACGCCCCTTTACAATGTTAATCGAGAATGCATCATGCAAAACAGAATAATGGAAGTTACCAACAACGCCACCCACATTTTTATCACCCTTGACATTTCCAGTAGCGGCAATCACGTCAAGGCTATCCTCATAAGACAAACCAATCAGGCCACCCACATTTCTTATTCCATGCGCATCGCCGTTTAACGAAACAACATTGGTCACTACGGAACCATACATTTTGCCAGCCAAGACACCGACATTCCAAGCCCCAGAAACTTTTGCATTCTCGAACCTTAAGTTCTTAATCGTTGCGCCCTGCACATAACCGAATAACCCCACCGAGCCATAGCTCGATTCTATCGTCAAGTTCTTGATGGTGTGATTCTTTCCGTCAAACGTTCCTAAAAACACCGCAGTCTCGGAGCCAATAGGTACAAAGTCTGATGCAGAAGCATCAATATCATCCGCGAGTTCGTAATTAGCCCATAACGGGTGACTAGCTTCATTGCCAATTTTCTTCAAATCATCTAAAGACGCAATTTTGATGATATTCGGAACAGCCATGTAGCTTGTCGTACCCCACACCGTATCGGAGCCATCGACATAGCCAATTCTATAACCATAGTAGATAGAATCTTTCTTATCATTCAATCGGTTCCAACGCAACCACGTTCCAACCAGTTCATGCCCCACATCGTTTTTTGCAGCCACAACCGGTTTTTCCGTCCAGCAATCAGCACTAGTGGGGATTGCAATTACACCAGTACCAAAATTGCCAGCAACATGTTTCAAGTAAGGGTATGATTTGCCTTCATCGATACCCCAGACTAGCGTATCCCAGCCAACAAAACTCGCAAACTTCATCATCGCAGAATCAGAAAGCCCTACACCACCAGCGCAAGATTCCAGACCCGACAAATCAATATTCCAATAAGAAGCACTATCGGCATCTCCATCACCAACCAAGCCACCGACCCTTTTCAAGGAACCATTCGAATTAACTTCAATCTTTCCAACAGCATAGCTAGTAAAAACATTTCCGCCACTTCCGAGCAAACCACCAATGTCAAAATAATCCACATCTGACGCTAATCTCGATTTCACCATTCCTATTGCATAAGAATTGATGATGCCCCCACCATTGTTGCGTCCAACCAATCCACCTAAATCCGTCTTTCCTGCAACACTACCCGTTGCAAAAGATTCTTCAATGTGTGATTTATTTATTCCAACCAAGCCTCCGATTTCATCACTAAACGCACAATTTCCGTTTGGAGATTCACCAATATCTACCGAAGCATAACTTCGCCAAATGGCCGAGCTATTATACCCAACAAGTCCACCAACTTGACTAATACTCAAACATTCCATCGGTACAATAATCCCGGTCGCATGGCATTCTTGTAAAGTTCCGCGACTTTCACCAACAAGTCCACCTATTTTTTCGCCATAACGAGAACGATCTAGACTTTCCGTATATGCATAAATCTCGACATCAGCAAAACTCTGGGAAATAAGCGCCGACGAATATCCGACCAAGCCCCCCACCTTTCTTTTACCCTTGATTGCGCCTTGATACGAAGAATGACGGATGTCAGTATGGTCTCCATCATCAATTTCGCCAACAAGCCCGCCCACATAGCTTTGTCCCTGAACTTGAGCACGTGTAATATGGACATTGGCAATAGTACTATGCGAAGCCTGGCCCGCCAAGCCACCAACATAATACGAAGTCGGGTCATGATCATCATCGGCACCACCAAGAACACTCAAACCATCAAAATTCAAGTTCGATACAGTTCCTTTCAAGACCGAAATAAAACCGATTTTATGTACGCAAGGGAGCCAAATCCTTAAGTCACGAATATTATGTTCCTTACCATCAATGCTTCCGGTAAATTCCGAATTACCAGCAGCATCAGCGTTCAAGCCAATGGAAATAAAACCATTGCAACCATCCTGATTGCACATTTCTTTCTTCGAAGCAGACGCATCAATATCTTTTGTCACGATGTAATTTGACGAATAAAGATAGGCGTTCTTGCCAATCGCCTTGAGGTCTTCGTAGTCTTCAATTTGAAAAGGTTTTTCCGCAGAGCCGTCACCTTTCATAATGCCGTTTGCGGCAAATGCCTGAACAGCAAACAAAGCTAATGCAGTTCCAAAAATCAATCTCATATTTTTACCATTCCTTCTCATTTCATCTTACTTAAAACATAAAAACCTTTAATGTTTATTTAGCACAGTTTTTTCGACAGCCTTGCCGCCAACCTGCAACACGCCGACATAACGCCCGCGAGCAATTTTCGCAGCATCGAGCGTTTCGAAATGCGAGCCAGTCGCACGACGGCCAAGGTCGAATGCCCGCACAACACGCCCCTGCATATCGACGAGCGAGAACTTTACGGAACCCGCAGTCGGGATTTCAAAGCGAACGTCTATATTGCCACCTTGGAACTTCGCGCCAAAGGAATGCGATTTCGTATTCAACTTGTTTTTTATTTTCGTTGTATACTCTTCATTAATTTCGGCATAATATATAGGTTTCAAATCCCTATTAATGTAGGGATAGGACAAGCCTTCATCAATCATCCAAACTTTAATAAACTTATCGGTTTGGCACATACAGTCTTCTTCTGGCACAAGCACATTACGCCATTCACATTTTTTATTTACGCAAGGTTCAAATACAACTTGTCTAACGGAATCCCAACCTACAAAAGATGACCATGTTTTCATTTCTTTTGTCGTCAGCCCCTCACCCCAAGCACTGGAATCAACCTTAGAGACTTCAACATCCCAATAAGACGGTGTATTATAGCCGGGTCCAAGCCAAAGAGAATCAACGTCTTCATTATATCCAGCAACACCTCCGATATTCTCAACGCCTTCGACAACATTAGCAGAATAGCAGGCATAAATAACGCTATGATTTCGGCCAACAAGACCACCAACATTTTTTGTCCCCTTCACCTCACCAATAGCATAAGAGACTTCAACATAACCTAGATCGCTATATCCAATAAGGCCGCCAACCTCACTCGATCCTTCAATAGTTCCTGTAGCATAAGAACCATACATATTTCCGAATTTAGAAGATCCGACAAGCCCTCCTATTTCATAACTAGACTTTTTCTTTTCTTTTGTTGTTGAGTCATCTAAAATATTCATTGTTGAATAGCACAACACAATAGCACCAGAACTTAAAAGACCCGCAATTCCGCCCACCTGATTCACTTCTTTCGCAACATCATAAGACAGTGTAATCGTCCCATCAGAATGACTATTCATTATAAAATCATCATAGCTTTCACCGACTATGCCACCCACTTTCTGAGATTTTGCAACAATATCCGCATCGACATACGCACTGTCATAAAAGACAAAATAAGATTCACCAGCAATGCCGCCAGTCTTTTTAGCACCTTCTACACGTCCGTGAAAAGACACATTTTTTATGAGGATTTTTTCCCATGATATATCTGTTGGCAAAATATCACTTTCAATATAACCTACAATTCCCCCGACATTTCCAACCCCCTGAACGTTTCCATTAAACACATGGATATTATGGATTTCACCTCCATAAGAATTTGCCACAACACCAGCAACATAAAAGGCACTATTCGCAATCACGCTCAAATAATCAAATTTCAGATTGCGAATGGAACCCGAAAAAGAACGAATGAATGCGACAGAACTATGATCTGCACTCTTAATGTACAGGTTGTTAATAGTATGGTTCTGCCCATCAATAGTACCATAGAAAATAGTACTATCCACAACATCCTTCACTTTGCCGATAGGTATAAAACCTCGACAAATATCGCCACTGCAATTTTCATTCTTCGAAGCAGAAGCATCAATATCCTTCGTCACGATGTAATTGGACGAATAGAGGTAAGAGCCTTTGCCAATCGCCTTGAGGTCTTCGTAATCCTCAATCTGGAAGGGTTTTTCGGCAGAGCCGTCGCCCTTCATGGTGCCGTTTGCGGCAAACGCAGGAATCACAAACAAAATCAATAAAGTTTGAGCAATATTTTTGAATTTCATATCATACCTCATCCATCTTTAGTCCTTAATACAACGGATGGAGTATCCGTTATCCTTATAACCATCGACAAATGAATTTATCCTATTATTTCCTATATGAATGCTATAAACCTGAGCCGTATTTTCCGATGTTTTTTCAGTAGAAGCCCAAAAATAAGTGCTACCATCAATAGCTTCAAAATCTTTATTATGATGTCTTATACCTCCAGCAAGAGCCGAAAAACCGTAATCATCAGAACCCTTAAAATAAGGCCAGCCTACTTGTGACTTTAGAACCTTACCTGCATTATTCCAGCCACCTACCGCTGTCACCAAGGTACTCCATTCGGTCGTATCGGGCAAATGGTAGCCTTCAGGACAAATTCCTTGCACACGCCCCCAAAGGAAGCATCGTTTCGCATACCCACAATCAAGCGGATCATCTGGATTTTGTGATAGTTTTACAGAATCTATTGCTGCAGTCCATGAGTAAAGGCGTCCATAAGTCTTGCAATTTTCTGGATTATTACCATAGCACCAGTTTCGATTCAAAAGGCTCGGCGTTTGAGTACTATCCGCATAATTCAAATTTTCCGCCATCCAAGTTTGATCTCCAATTTTCACTGTCCTATAAGTTTGTCCGTCACGAGCATCCGTCAATGAACCGTATTCACAATTATCTTCTGTTGCAGTCTTACAAACGGGCAAAGACGATTGAGTTTGAGGTTCAATTTCATTCTTGACGCAACGAACATACTTACCGCAATCCTTGAACGAACTTGTAATAGCCACCATATTATACGTATGAGCGAGGGCGCCATCATTCCCTTGATATTGTTCAGCAGTCCAAAAATCAGATGACATTCTGCCATAAGAATAAGTTCCATCTCTGTATCTATCACCAGCATAAATCACAGAAAAGCCATATTCATCAGCATACTCTCCATAATCCCATCCAATCTGCGATTTAAGCAAATCACCATAATGATTTTTTTCACCAATCGAAGCAAGCAAAATACTCCACTCCGTTGTATCCGGTAAATGATACCCATCAGGACAAATCCCCTGCAATTGATAAGGAAGCGTACACTGCTTAAACATGCCACATTCTTGCGGTGCGTCAGCCTTAGTATCGTTCGACGCAAGCTTTACAGAATCAATCGCGGCAGTCCACGAATACAAACGACCCACAACTTTACACTTTTGGGGATCATCTTCATAGCACCAATTATTACCCAAAAGACTCGGCGTTTGAGTACTATCCGCATAGTTCAAATTCTCCGCCATCCATGTCTGATTTCCAATTTTCACAGTTTTGTAAACATTTCCATCGCGAGCATCAACAATAGAATCATACTTTACACTTTGATTCAAATAAGCTTCTTTGGAAAGGCTCCAGTCAAAGCCGCTACTACTGGATTTTTTTACACTGCTAGACGATGAACGGGGATTCTCGACCGAGTCGGGAATGACAGCGGAAACATACGTCTCAAAAGCGGCTACTTTATTACCGCCGTTCATGCTTTCAACGTTTTTGCGGATTGTATCAAGCTTGCCGTTTTCCGTTGCAGTTGCAGCCCACTCGGCAATTTCTTTCTTTGCCTTGCCATCGTTCCATTCGCCGTCTTCTGCAAAATCATAAGCGAACTTTTCCAGACGTTTCGCAAGTTCTTCTGTACTTTCGTCACCTTGCATTATCACGCTTACCGCCAAGAGTGCCGCGCCACCCTCGCTCTTTTCAAACATATTCAAATCCTCGAATGTTTGAACTTTGTACGCCGCACCGTCATCAATGCCAAACGCGGCAAGCGCCTCTTTTTCGGCCTGTTTTTTCGCATCAGCCAAAAGCATCTTGTTCACGGTAACCAAGTACATCACGCGGTCATATTCCAAATGAGTGAGCACGTTGATGTTCACGCGATTTCGATTCTTGAGATTCGTCACCGCACGGAGTGTCAACTTCTCGGAAGATTCCGCTCCAGTAATTTCGCTCAAGTAATAACCAGAAATCTCGAGCACGGCACATACCGAGGACAAGTTAATATCATCGACCTCATAGTCACCACCATTACTCTTGACCGTACTTTCAAAACGTTCGCCTGTCAATTCCATCGTCTTACAGTCAATCCCCTGCACAGTCACGACAGAACCTTTAACAAACGGCCCTTTTTGTGCAACGCCCGCTACGTTCAAATCCGCGATAATTCCCGCATCTTCTGTGGTACCGCCAGCAGTTTTATCACCGTCGGAACAAGCCCAGAACAGGGAGACGAATATAAGAGTAAACAGTTTATTCCATTTCATACGCATTTCCATCTAATGACCATTGACCAACCACTACTTACTAATTCTTTATGCAACGGATTGAAAAACCGCTATCCTTGAAGTCACCCGTGTAACCGGTACCACCATAAAAAATTCTGAACGTATAGCCCAATTGCTTGTCACGCGTATTCTCAGTAATGCTCCAAAAAAAGGCAGTCCGGTCATCAGGAGCGAATACTGAAAAATCATAATCACGATACTTATCCCCAACAGGATACGCAGAAAAACCATAATCATCGGTGCCGTTAGCTTCTTCAAACCAACCGACACGGGAAGCGAGCTTATAGCCAGCTACACTTGCATCATCCGAAACTTGGAAAATCAACGTACGCCATTCCGTTGTATCGGGCAAATGCCAACCTTCAGGGCAAATGCCTTGATACTTCGCGGGGAAATTACAATTCGTCCGGTATCCACAGAATTGCGGATTTTCGGCATCGTTCGCGAGCTTTATAGAATCAACCGCAGCAGCCCAAGTATAAAGGCGACCACCAAACTCACAATTTTTAGGCTTATCACCATAGCACCAATTTCGCTTCAAAAGGCTCGGAGTATTTACACTATCCGCATAATTCAAATTCTGGGCCATCCAAACCTGAGTGCCGATTTTGACGGTCTTGTAAACTTGTCCATCTCGTTTATCCACAATTGAATCGTATTTAATGTTCGGATTCAAGTGATCTTCTTTAGGAATGCTCCAGTCAATTTCATACGGAGACACAAACGCTTCACCGCTGCTACTACTCAAATCAGCATTGCTAGAAGAACTTGATAACGACACAGCAGCCGGTTCATCCCTAACGCAACGGACAGAATGGCCATTGTCCTTAAAGCCACATGAAAACCAAACAGAAGCATAAAAGAAGTCTGCGGAACAAGAAGAACGATCATCTTTCGATTCTTCTGATGCTGTCCAAAAATGAACATCTCGGCTATCTTCAAAGAAAGATTGATCTCGATACTTTTCGCCAGCAGGGAACGCCGAGAAACCGAAATCATCAGTACCAGAATCTTCATACATTCCAATATGCGATTCCAGTCTTTCTCCGGCAATATCATCACCACCGGCAAAAGAAATCAGGGTTTTCCACTCGGTCGTATCGGGCAAATGCCAACCTTCAGGACAAATGCCACGCATCTTTTCCGTAAACACGCAAG